>Ga0070703_10000048_pt1 | contig 58117 bp, 47 predicted proteins | sample KBSK5251metaG_FD_65453 | JGI IMG/M metagenome (GOLD analysis project Ga0070703, IMG submission 65453) | Corn, switchgrass and miscanthus rhizosphere microbial communities from Kellogg Biological Station, Michigan, USA - KBS K5-25-1 metaG | ecosystem: Host-associated > Plants > Roots >... | reverse complement strand
GCGCTTTCAGCGCTGGGCGTCTGTCAACGGCTTCTTCCTGGGCCGATGGCCCAGGCTATTACATTTCGCGCCTTCGGCGCTGAGGGATTGAGTTTTGACACACACTCTTTACGCCTGGGTCATAAAAAGAGGTGCTATTAAAAGCCCCATTAATGGGCTTTTGAAACTAACGCCTTTTTCATCCCCAAGCCGTAAACGCCCGGGCTACAGAAAAGTCATCAAGTTGGGCAAGTGCCGCTTACCTAAAGATTTGTCGAACAGATTTGCTTTCGATATAGTTGCGCCTCAAAGTTTTGGCCCAATTGACTCAGACTTACCGGAGGTGAGTTATGCCGTTCGCGCCGTTGATGCTGTTGCAGGCCGAAGTGGTCGGAAGTTTCCTGCTAATCTTTTTTCTCTTCTTCGTCGGCATTGTCATGCTGGTCATCGCTGCCAAGACGATCAAGATCGTTCCGCAGGCGACAGTGATGCTGATCGAACGTCTCGGTCGTTTCAGCCGCGTCGCGTCCAGCGGCCTGAACATCATTGTGCCGTTTATCGACAAGCCGCGGGCCGTCTACTGGACCAACATGCGCGGCGGTCTTTCGTCGATCGACTTGCGCGAACAGTACATCGACTTGCCGCCGCAACCGGTCATCACGCGCGACAACGTGACGATTCATGTCGACTCGGTCGTTTACTGGCAAATCACCGATCCGGTCAAAGCCGTGTACGAAATGAATGATTTGGTCGGCGGCATCGTGCAATTGACGATTACCGGAATGCGCGCCGTGATGGGCGATATGGACCTCGATCACACTCTTTCGCAACGTGATCAAATCAATTCAAAGCTGCGGCTGATTCTGGACGAAGCCACGGACAAGTGGGGCGTGAAAGTGACCCGCGTCGATGTGAAGAACATCAATCCGCCGGAAGACGTGAGGGTCACGATGGAAAAACAGATGACCGCCGAGCGAAACCGTCGCGCACTCGTCTTACAGGCTGAAGGCGAACGGCAGGCTTCAATCACTCGAGCTGAGGGCGAGAAGCAAGCTGCCGTAACTCGATCAGAAGGCGAAAAGCAATCAGCGATTCTGCAAGCCGAAGGTTTGGCCCAGGCCCGTCTGCGGCAAGCGGAAGCCGAGTCACAAGCCATTGCCCAGGTCGCAAACGCGATGGAAGAACACGGCAACCCCGCTCAGTACTTGATGACTATCCGGTACATCGAGAGTTTGCGCGACATGACCAAGAGCAATAATGCGAAAGTGATTTTCATGCCGGTCGAGACTTCGAGCATGCTCTCGAGCATTGGGACGATCAAAGAAATGCTTTCGGAAACTGGCGGCAAGCGATCGGATGACCCGCGCGAGCCGCCGCCGAGACAGTTGAAGTAAGTTCCGCGGCTATTCGACGACTGAGGTCAGTACCGGGAGCGATAGCGACCGGGTGGCACCTTCTTCAAACCAATTGAGATTGAGGGAGTGGACCCGGTCGCTATCGCTCCCGGTACTGACTCCGGACGATAAAAGGGCCCTCAACAGCCGCTCGACAGTCGCGCAGCCCGCATGTAAAATCGTTCGCTTAATTCATGAGTCAAAGTGTTCACAGTGTGACGGGTGACCCAGTCATCGAACCAGCCGACGGTGCGCTCGAACTGCGGCTCTTTCGCGTGATGATCGTCAGCGTGATTGCCGCCTCAATCATTAGTATGGTGATTGCGCCGTGGCGCGTCACTTTCGGATTGATGCTGGGCGGGGGCCTGTCGCTTTTGAATTATCACTGGTTGCGAATTTCCGTTGGCGCAATCTTTAATATCAATCATGCGGTTCAGCGCCCGCGCGTGCGAACTTCGAGTTACATTTTTCGCTATCTACTTGTCGGCGCCGTGGTCTTCGCGGCTTACCAATTGCGACTCGTGTCGATAGCAGCGACCATAGCCGGCTTGTGCGCGTTTGTCCCGGCATTATTTGTAGAAGCCTTTAGACAGACCTATTTCGCGATTATCCATCGAGAGGAATCCTATTGATGTTGTTTCTGTTTGCGGAAGCGGAAGGCGCGCAGGAAGCTGCGCATCAAGCACCAATTATCGTCCGGTTGGTGAATCAGTACTTTGGCGAGTACGCCTACAGGTTCGAAATTAACTATACCAAACCGGTTTGGACGAGATTTCTGGCGAAGTTTGGGACCACGCCCGAAGCCGCTTTTGGACCTTACACACCTGAAAACGCGATCCCCTGGTACACGATCATGTTTGTCATCGCGTGCATCCTCAGCGTCCTGATTATCTGGGTTTTAAAAGGCAAGCTTTCTGAAGATGAACCGAGTGGCGGTCAGCAGACACTCGAAGCCAGCGTGCTGGCGGTGCGCGGCATGCTGGAAGATATCGTCGGGCCGCATGGACTGCAGTACTTTCCGGTCGTGATGACTTTCGCGGTGCTGATTCTTATCTCGAACATACTGGGTTTCTTCCCGCTGTTCATGACTCCGACTGCGGCCACCAGCGTGACCTTCGCCCTGGGAATATCGTCGTTCATTTATTACAACTACATCGGCATCAAAGAGAATGGAATTCTGAAGCACCTGGGACACCTTGCCGGGCCAATCTGGTGGATTGCGCCGCTGATCTTTCCGATCGAGTTAATCAGCAACTTCATCCGGCCATTCTCTTTGGGCATTCGTCTTTTCGGAAACATGTTTGCGGACGAGAAGGTCATGGAGACGCTCTCGCATCTGGTCCCGGGCATAACCTATTGGATCGTGCCCGTACTGATCATGCCGCTCAGTTTGTTCGTCTGCTTTATTCAGACGTTCGTATTTGTTTTGTTATCGCAATTATATCTAAGCGAAGTTTCGCACGCGCCGCACGATGAGCATGCTCACGAGGAAGTTGAAGGCGTCGAACATGCAGCGCCGGCGGCGGCTTAAATGGCTTTATGAATGCGCTTTCGAGCGGTGCGAGCAACGCGCTCGCACACGTTGAGCGCACCAGATAATGCGAATCGAAGAAAGGTACTCGGCCACATATTCTCTTTTGTTATGGTCTGTATCGCAGGAGCGCCGTTGTAAGAGGGGCGGTGGATACCGGATGCCGGCGAAATCATACTCGGCCAGGTCCTTTTCAGAGTTCGCCAACTTATTCAGGAGAAGACGATGAGAAAGATTGGATTTTTTCTGTTGTCGGCGGCGGCGATCGTAATGGTTGCGGCAATGCCGGTTTTCGCCCAACCCGGGGCCGCGAATGAGGCGGCGGCGGGCAGCACTGCCGGTTTGAAAACGATCGGAGCCTGCGTGGGTTTTGCGATCGCGGTAGTCGGCGGCGCGATTGGCCAGTCAAAGATTGGCGCAGCCGCTTGTGAAGGCGCGGCCCGGAACCCCGGCGCTGCCGGTCGAATTCAGACCATGATGATCCTGGGCCTGGCCCTGATCGAGTCCCTGGTGCTGTTTGCTCTGCTAATTGTTTTCATGAAGGGCTAGCACTAAACGAACCAGCAATGAAAGCGAGCGCGGCCTAATCGTCGCGCTCGTTTTTTGTTGGCAGCTCGTAACGGCTTAGTTGGATCTGGCCCGCCATTCTATGCGCGCCTTCACTGCAGGACTCTCCAAGCCGGTGTGGTTCACTAATCCCGTCGGCTGGCAGTAGTGCCTCAATTCGAATTCCTTTTTCGTAGCCCAGGCGTTTACGCCTGGGAACAAGAAGGCGGTAGTTTCAAAAGCCCCATTAATGGGGCTTTAATACTCGCCACTGTTTCTGACCCAGGCGTAAACGCCTGGGCTACAGAAAAACTTTACGATGGAATTAGGCCACCGCCGGGTTGGCATCTGCTTTGCTTGCCTCAAATTCTCTGTGTTACGCTGACCTGAAAGCGCACGAAAAGAAATCAAATGAAAGTTTGTCCCGTCTGCGGTAACGAATACTCGAACACCAGCACATTGTGTCCGGTTGATGGCGAGGTTCTTAAGAACATCAGCGATCCTCTTATCGGACAGACGCTGGCGGAAAAATATCTGATCGAAGAATTGATCAAGACCGGCGGCATGGGCTCTGTCTATCGCGGCAAGCACGTGCTGATGGACAAGCGGGTGGCGATTAAAGTCTTGCGGCCTTCGCTGGCCGTAGATGACGACGTGGTAGCGCGTTTTTCGCGCGAAGCTAAAGCCGCTTCCCGAATCTCACATCCACACGCGGTCAATGTCACTGATTTTGGCGAGTCGGAAAACGGCGTCGTCTTCCTCGTCATGGAGTACCTCGACGGTCAGACGCTGAAAGAAATCATTAAGGGTGAGGGCGCGATGTCGCTCGAGCGAACTACCGAGATTGTTCGGCAGGTCGCCGGCGCCCTGGATGCTGCGCACGAGCAGGGCGTCATTCACCGCGATCTGAAGAGCGACAACATCATGCTGTCGAATACGAATGGCGGCGATTGGGCCAAGGTCCTGGACTTTGGGATCGCCAAGATTCAGCAGCCGGAAGGCGTCCGCGACATCGAGATCACTGCCGCAAATCTGGTCATCGGCACGCCGCAATACATGTCACCGGAACAATGTTCACAATCCGGCCCGATTGATGCGCGTTCAGATGTCTATTCGTTTGGGATCATTGCCTACGAGATGCTGGCCGGTCGCGTGCCGTTCACCGGCGAGTCGCCGACCGTAATCATGATGAAGCAGGTTCAGGATGAGCCGCCTCCGCTCTCTGACTTTCGTCCGGACCTTCCCACCGGCGTTACCCAGATTATTTCGCGCTCTCTCGCGAAGCAACCTGATGATCGATTTCAGTCGGCGGGCGAACTGTCGAAAGCGCTTGCTGAGGCGTCCGAAGGTTCAGTGGTTGCGGCGCCGGCGACGGTGCCGAACTCGCCGGTGGTTGCATCAATCGACGATCTGGATGAAGAGACGATTGTCACGCCCAGACAGCCGGTGGATGAAGTAACGGTCGTCCAGCCGCGGCACGATTCTGCTCCGTTAGCCTACGACTCTGCTCCGTTGGCCCAGACGCCAACCGCTGCGCCTCCGAGCGTAAATCCCTGGCGCATTTTAGTCCCGGCAGCGATTGCCCTGGTGGCGGTTTTCGGAGTGGTCTTTCTGCTCACGCGTGGAAGTGGCCAAACTCCATCACCGAATGCGAACGTTACGACTCAGCCGGGATTGGTGCCCGATCCCAATAGCCAACCGGTGCAGCCGACCGGTCCGGCAACCGGTGAAAGCGAACGCAACATCCAGTCGCAACCGTCACAGTCGCCGACTCCGCGCAGCGCCAACGTAAACGCGAATGTTGAGCAAGTTCCGGCAACGGTCAACGGAAATTTCGGCTCCAACACTAATCGCAATTCGAATCAGCGAGAATCGCCTACGCCCAGGCCTTCTCCGAAAGAAGAGGACTCGCCGCCTCCGCCGCCCAAAGCCACGCCTACGGTTGGGCGAGTTGTGCCTAAGGCAACGCCTTCGCCAGACTAGCAATTGAGAAAATTAGGTACGCGCAACGAGCTGCGAAGCAGCGCCGAGAGTTAAGCCCAAGGCGCGGTTTTGCGAGCCTTGGGAAACCCGAGGACGCATTCAAAGAGCTGCGAAGCAGGGACAGAGATACTTAACAAATTCGCTGGCCAACCTTCGCTTGATTCGTCGGATACGATCTTCTGGCCTTAGGACTCTGTCGCCGCTTCGCGGCTCATTTGATGAAGAGACTTGTGACCCAAGGCTCGCAAAACCTCGCCTTGGGCTTAACTCTCAGCGCTGCTTCGCAGCTCTTGATGGAGATTTCCGAGTTTCGGGCGCTTCGCCGACTCACGCCTGCTTAATTGCCTTGCGAATCAGTTCACGCAGGACCTCTTCGTGCTCGATCTCGATTTCGATCTCCGCCACGTAGCACGGTAGCCCGAACTTTAGCGAGCGAAGTTTGGCGGCGTCCTTGGCCGTCGTGAGAATAACCTGTGCGCCTTTGTTCTGCGCTTCGCGGACAATTTCATCGATGTCTGTTTGGGTGAAGTTGTAGTGGTCCCGAAAGCTGCGTTGGTAAGTCAACGAATAGCCTTCGCGCTGAAGAAGTTGGAAAAATGATTCTGGGTTGCCAATGCCGCAGAATGCTCCGAGGGGCAGGGCTTTGATCTTTTCAGAATCAATCACCGGAGAGTTAGGTCCTGCTTCGCGAAGTTGAGTGTGCTTCATCCGCGAGAGCATGACCGGCATACCGGGATGAATTCTCTCGATCTCATCCTGCAACCGCCGAGGGTTTTCTAAATCGGCTCGCGTGATAACCACACAATCGGCGCGCGATAACTCTTCAATAGACTCCCGCAGAATTCCGCCGGGAATAGAGCGCCGATTGCCCCATGGATTCATTGCATCAACCGCGAGAATGTTGAGGTCGCGAGCGATCTGCTGATGCTGAAATGCATCATCAAGCACGAAGACGTCGCTTCCGAGGTTTTCAATTGCCCAGGCCGCCGCGGAAACTCGATCGGCGTCGCAAATTACCGCGGCTTTGCCTCTCAGGCTTTCAGCGAGCATAAAAGCCTCGTCACCGGTTTCTTCGACATCCGCAAGAACCTCCTTTCCATCTGAAGCGATTACCTGCCGTCCGGGATTGTTCCGACCATAGCCTCGCGTGAGCACAGCAACCTTGCGACCCTGAGAAGCCAACTCTCGGGCAGTCCATTCGACGAGTGGTGTCTTGCCGGTCCCTCCGGAGGTGAGATTGCCGATGCTGATGACCGGTACGCCGACTTGCTGAGTACGAAAAATTCCGCGACGGTAGCAGGCATTGCGGGCCTTGACGAAGATGCCGTAGATGCCGCTGATTGGCGCCAACGCAACTGTCGCGGCTCGGTTCATTTGGCGGCGGTAACGTGAATTGCAGAGAAGGGAACAGGTTCATTCACGGGCGGACGCGACGATAACAGCTTAGCGAGAATCTGCATCGTTCGGTTCGTTGCTCCCCGATTGGAATCACAAACAGCCATGGCCCTTTGTCCAATTTCTCTTCGGCGAGTTTCATCGTTCAGAAGTTCTTTGATGGTTGCGGCCAGTTGTTTAGCGGCTTCCGAAATTGCCACCTCTTTGAGTTGGACGAGTGCATCTTCATTAAGAAGGGTTTGGATAATAGCGGCAAAATTATCGGTGTGCGGCCCGGTGATTACACAGACTCCTTCGGCGGCCGGTTCGAGAACGTTGTGTCCTCCGTGCGAAGCGATGCTGCCGCCGATGAAAGTGATGTCAGCGAGGGGAAAGACTGCTCGCAATTCTCCGATCGAATCCAACAGGATCACATCGCAAGTGGCGTCTTCTTTGTCCGGCGGAGTTGTCCGACGCGCCCATGACAGGCCCGAGTCGGCGATTAGATCCGCGACTTCAGTAAAACGCTCAGGATGTCGAGGGGCAATCAACAAACGAACTCGCCTGCCTGATTCAACGTGATTGACCCGCCTGAATGCCTCGATTAGAACCTGCTCTTCGGGCCAGTGAGTGCTCGCCGCGACGATCAAAGACTCGCTTTCACTCAAACCAAAGCGACTGCGAATGTTTGAGGTGAGGGTCGCGTCGTTGCCGTCATTACTGGCGCCGTCGAACTTCAGATTGCCGGACGACAAGGTTCGCTCGGTCGCCATGCCAAGTTCGCGGATGCGCGTGACATCTCGCTCGGACTGCATGATTGCCATGGTGAGATTGTTCAGCATCCGGGCTGTAAACAGCCGAATCATCTGGTAGCGGCGAAAGGAAGTTGCTGAGATGCGACCGTTAACCAGCGCCACGGGAATTGATTGTCGCCGGCAAGTCCGCAGCAGATTCGGCCACAACTCGGTTTCCATGATCAGCAGCGCCGACGGCTTCAGCGTTCGCAGGACGCGTCGAACGGTCCAGGCCCAATCTATTGGAAAATAGAAGATGGCCGCGGCCTCTTTCTGGAAGACGCGCTGCGCCACTTGTTGTCCCGTGACAGTCGTAGTCGAAACCACCAGCCGGTAAGACGGAAAGCGTTCGCGGAGTGCGCGCACAAGTGGGCGCGCCGCTTCGGTCTCTCCCACCGATACACAATGCAACCAGATTAGCGGCTGGTCTGAAGCGGGTAACCTGGGAAGGTCTCCGAGCCTTTGACGCAGGCCCGTTACGTATTTGCGGGTGCGTAGTGCGTCAATCGCAAACCGCGGCAACAGCACTATGAAGCCGATGGTCAGGAGCAGGCTGTAAAGCAGGTACATGGCTTAGCGTTCAAGCTTCAGCTTGCTTAATTCGAGAGAGCACAACCTAAAGGTTGAACTCTGAACAGCGCTCACTTCGCTCGTTCGATATAACGACCTTCAATGGGATCGACGCGGATGCGATCGCCTTCGTTGATAAAAGGCGGGACCTGGATAGTTACACCATTTTCAAGCGTGGCCGGTTTGTTGACGTTAGAAACAGTAGCGCCCTTCATCGAAGGCTCAGTTTGGGTCACCTTCAACTCGAGCGAGGGGGGCATATCAATCCCAATCGGCGCGCCTTCGTAAAACTCGGCCTGAATCTTCAAGCCGGGCGCCAGCCATTGGGCGGAATCACCCAGCTCGTCATCGCTCAAAGCGACCTGTTCATAATTCTCGGTGTTCATGAAATGGTGATGTGATCCATCAGAATAGAGATATTCCATTTCATGCTGTTCCAGCGCGGCGCGATCTATTGTGTCGACCGATCGGAAGCGATGTTCGAAGGATGATCCGGTGCGCAGGCTGCGCAATTTTGTTTGGATCATCGCCCGCAGGTTGCCGGGCGTATGGTGACGAAACTCAACGACGCGGCACGGCTCGCCCTCGAACACGATCACCATGCCTCTTCTGATTTGGGTTGCTGGAATTGCCATTATTTATTGAATCTTTCTGATTTTTCTATTTTGGTGTGGCCACTGATCGCAGCCGACCGGCTTATTGCAAACGACGAGTCTAGCGGCACGCTGGTGTGAATGTCCAGCCGCTGATTCAGGTTCTTGTCCCGAAAAACAGAACGAGCAAGCCTTGCTGGATTCTGACGAACCAGCCTGACTTGCTCGCTCTCAGGAGGAGCCCACCTACCTAATTGAATTAACGCCGATTGACTAAAAGAGTTCCAGTTTTCTTTTGAATTCGCTAGGCGGCCCGGGCGCGCAATTCGTGCCGTGTCCGAACCACTCGGTCAAGCCATTCCTGCGCCTGTTTGTAGCCCGGGTAGCGTTTCTCGTCAGCTCGAAAAGCGGCGGTGTGATAGTAGCGGCGACCCTTGATGATGCGGGCCGGATGTTTGATGTGGAGCATTTCATGGAACAGGATGTATTCGACGAACCACTCAGGAACATCGGCCGCGTCAAGCGTCTTGCTGATCGTGATGGTGTCGTGGGCCGCGTCATGGTGGCCCAGGATGCTGCGCGCCGGTCGTCTCGACCAGGTTAAAACCGGCTTATTCATCTCACCGTCGAAATAACGGCGGTTGAGGCGGGCAAAAAGTTTCTCCAGATCATAGACTCGACCGTGCGCTGATGAGATTACCTTCCGGCCTCGCTGTTTGCGGGCGAGATCCGACGCGCGCAAAACTTCCGGACTAAAAGCATAAGCCCGATAGACCAGCTCTTCGTGGCGCGGAGCTTTGCGCGACAGCAAACGCGCGACCAACAGAAAAGCAAGAGCTCGAATTACTTCAGGAGGCGCGGGCTCCAAAAGATCGGAGATGCGAACAAAAACTCGGCCACCGCGAACCCGAATCGTGTGATGAAGACCGGCGTAGGGATAAAACTTTACCTCGATCGCGGAGAGCTCGGGCTGAAAGCGTTTGCGTCCGCCACCGAGCTGCTGGAAAGCGTCGGTGAACACTTTTCTGAAATGAAGATTCGGTTGAGACATGACCGGAAAGCCCTTGCGCGAAGGCAATCTTATGGGCCATTAAAGTGACGAGTCAAACCGGGCTGGGCCAGCCCCGGAAAACCCAAGTAAGTGGGCCATTTCTGCCGGTCAAAAGTCGACAAGCAAAGCCCGGGAATTAAGGGGCAAGTCTAAATCCCAGTATTTCAACACTTACAATGAAACGCGGGGTTAGGCTGTCGCGCTGCTCAAAACTTCTCGTCAAAATGACAACCGAAAACACTCCTTAATTGCTAGGAATTTAAAGAATTCGCTATACTGGCCGCGTCGGATTTTGCTTTCGCACAAATCTATCGCCGAATGACTCGACAAAACCAGGCAAATAAATCCGGACGGCCCAAACCAGATTCTCGTCGTCAGGCGGTATTGGCGACCATAATCGAGTCGTATTTAATTTCCGGCGAACCCGTGGGTTCGCACACCATCTCGGATCGGTTTGCGCGCGCCGCGGGTTGGGGATCGGCGACGATTCGCAACGTGATGTCTGAATTAGAGGAAATCGGGTTGCTCGAGCAACCTCACACTTCGGCCGGCAGAATTCCGACTGACCAGGGTTACCGGTACTACGTCGACAACATGCTCGACTCGACGCAATTGTCGGAAAACGATCTCAGCGCAATTGAAAGCATCCGCTCCGGCAAAGAGATTACGGCCCGCCCGGATCGTTTAATGGAGAGAGCTTCGCACGTCCTCTCAGAGCTGTCCGAGAATGTAGGAATCGTCGTTTGGCCCTCGCTCGCGGACAACCGTTTGAAGCAGATCCGTTTTGTGAAGCTGCCGGATACGCGAATCCTGGTGGTTTTGGTTTCGACCTCTAATATCGTGCATGACAAAGTCATTACGCTCGACGAAGAGATCACTCAGGATGAGTTGAACCGCACAGCTCGCTACTTAAATGAAGAATTCGAGGGCAAGAGTCTGGTCGCCATTCGCGCGGAAATAGTCGCGCTCATGAAACAGGAAAAGGCCCTGTACGACTCGGTCGTGAGAAATGCGATCCTCTTATGCGAGCGGAGTCTGCCGGATGAAGATGCGGAGACTGCCGAGGTGTATCTCGACGGAGCTTCGAACATTCTTGGAAAGCCCGAGTTTTCGCGGGCTGAGAACATCCGTGAACTGTTTCGCACCTTTGAAGAAAAGTCGCGCCTCGTTAAGATCCTTAATGAATGCGTGGCGGATAATTCCCACGAGGGCGCTGTGAAGGTGCTCATTGGTCACGAGAACCTCGCGTCTTCGCTACAACACTGTGCGGTGATTACCACTTCGTACAGACTAAGCCCTGATTTGTCAGGCACAATAGGCGTCGTCGGTCCGACCAGGATCGAGTACGGACGTATGATGGCTGTGGTAAACTACCTCGGGCGCTTCATTGAACGCGCGTTTATAACTGAAGCGTCACTTCATTAAAGATTGCCGCAACTCGGCAACAGTCCCCCGAACCACTAATCGATTCCAAAAATGGCAGCAGACAAGAAGCAGAAGCCCTCGAACAGCATCCCTATTCACTTCGCCGACTCAGATGAGACGCCTGCGCTAGAAGAGGAGCTGACACCTCAGGATCTGGAAGCAGAACTTGCAGCTCTTGACTCGGACGAATTTGAAATGGCGCCCGATCCGCCGGCGGAGGCAGCCGAAGGTATGGGCGGGCCTGAGCTCGCAGAGCTCATTGCGTCCAGGGCGGAGCTCAAAAGGTTGCAAACCGCGCTGGCCGAAGCCACCGACACGGTGGCCAGAAGGCATGCGGATTTCGATAACTACCGCAAGCGCGTCGAAAGAGATCGTGGCGAAACCCACAATCGCATCGTTGCCGACGTGGCGCGAAAGCTGTTGCCCGTCCTGGACAATTTAACTCGAGCTCTTGACGCTGAACGGACCATCGAGGCTCAGGAATCAAAAGAATTCCGGCACTTCCTTCACGGAGTGGAATTGATCAACAAGCAGCTTAATGACGTGCTTGAATCACTCGGAATTCAACCGATTGCTGCCGTGGGCGAGCGCTTTGATCCGCACGTGCACGAAGCCGTAGTTACTGAGCCTTCGGACAAATTCGAGCCTGACACTGTGTCTGAAGAGATCGTCCGCGGCTATCGCATTGGTGACCGTTTGCTTCGCCCGGCAATGGTAAAAGTGGCCTCGCGAAAAAGTGACGACTAGTTTCCTCAACTAACATGGGAAAGATAATCGGAATTGATTTGGGCACGACCAACTGCTGCGTCGCGGTGCTTGAAGGCGGCACGGTGCAGATTGTCCCGAACAAAGAAGGCGGGCGCACGACGCCCAGTGTGGTCGGATTTACTGATAAAGGCGAACGGCTGGTCGGCCAAATCGCCAAGCGTCAAGCCGTCACCAATGCCTCGAATACGGTGTATGCCGTCAAGCGTCTGATTGGCCGGAAATTCGATTCGACTGAAGCGCAGCGCATGCGCGAGACTGCGCCGTTTGAAATCGTGGACTCGCAAAACGGCGATGCCCGAGTCCGCGTGCAGGGCCGCGTTTACAGTCCGCCGGAGCTGTCCGGAATTGTGCTCCAACGTCTAAAAGCCGCAGCTGAAGATTACCTTGGTGAATCGATCGCCGACGCCATCATTACTGTGCCTGCGTATTTTGACGATACGCAGCGGCAAGCGACCAAGGACGCCGGCAAAATCGCCGGACTGAATGTCGAAAGAATCATCAACGAACCAACCGCGGCAGCACTCGCCTACGGCCTGGGAAAATCCGAGAAAGAAAAAATTGCCGTTTACGATTTGGGCGGCGGCACCTTCGATATTTCGATTCTCGAAATGAATAGCGGTGTGTTCGAGGTGCTTTCGACTTCGGGCAATACCTACCTGGGTGGAGAAGATTTCGACGAGCGGATTATGAACTGGATGGCTGATCAGTTTCTGGACGACACGGGCATCGATTTGCGCAAAGACCGTCTGGCGTTGCAGAGACTAAAGGAAGCAGCTGAACGCGCCAAATGCGAATTGTCGTCAGCGACTGAGACCAGTTTCAATCTTCCTTTTATTGCCGCAGACGCGTCTGGTCCTAAACACCTGAACAAGACTCTGACGCGGGACAAATTCGAAGAACTGGTCCGCGATCTCGTCAAACAAACGATTGAGCCCTGCCAAAGGGCCCTTACTGATGCCAAGTTGCAGTCGAAGGAGATCGACAAGGTAATTCTGGTGGGCGGACAGACCCGCTCGCCAATCGTAGAGCGCACCGTTGCCGAAATCTTTGGCAAGAAAGCTTCGGCGGAGATTAATCCCGACGAAGTGGTCGCGATGGGTGCAGCCATTCAGGGTGGCGTACTTTCCGGCGACGTCAAAGACATTGTGCTGTTGGATGTGCTGCCCTTGAGTTTGGGTTTGGAGACTCGAGGCGGTCTATTTACCAAAATCATCGAGCGCAATTCGACAATCCCTTTGCGCAACAGTCTGACGTTCACGACGGTGGTTGATAATCAATCGTCGGTTGAGATTCATATCCTGCAAGGCGAACGCGAGATCTCGAGCGGCAACCGCAGCCTCGGCAAATTCGAATTGGTGGGAATTCCGTCGGCGCCGCGGGGCGTGCCGCAAATCGAAGTCTCGTTCGAAGTTGACGCCAACGGCATCGTCTCGGTGTCGGCAATGGACAAAGCGACTGGCCGCGAGCAACAAATGCGCATCACGCCGACCTCCGGACTTTCGGGAGATGAAATTGAACGAATCATCACCGAAGCGGTGACTTCGGCAGAAACAGATAAAGTCCTTCGCGATCGCGTCGATTTGGGCAACCGTCTGGCCAGCCTCGTGCGGAACACTCAACGGGCCTTCACGGAATTTGGCGGCTTGCTGTCAAAGGAGAATCAGGAGAGCGGGCAAATGCTTTTAAAAGGCGGCGAAGATGCCATCGGTTCTACCGAAATCGGTGAAATTCGCATGGCTTTGGACGGCGTCGAACGCCTGGCGCGGCAGCTGACAAATGCAATGATGAAGGAGTCGCCGGAAGCAGAGACGAATCAAAATTGAGTTAGTAGTGACACGCGCGTCTCGCGCTGACTTGCACACGCGCAAGATGCGCGTGCCACAATTGAGCGAATCTATTCGTTCGGCTAGAATGAGGTCGCGGCCAGCGGGTTTACCGGTTATCCGGTCGGAACTGCTGGCCGCTCGTTAGTAATAGTGAACCATGGCAATAAATAAACGCGATTATTATGAAGTTCTGGGCGTCAGTCGCACGGCGACCGATCAGGAATTAAAGACCTCGTATCGTCGTCTGGCGCATCAGCATCACCCGGACAAGAACCAGAGTGATCCGGAAGCAGAAGAGAAATTCAAGGAAGCGGCCGAAGCGTACGCAGTCCTTTCCAATTCCGAGCAGCGCCAGCGTTACGATCGATTTGGACACGCAGGAGTTTCCAGCAGCGCCGCCGGCGGCGCCTGGGGCGCGCCGGGCTTCGGCGGCATAGAGGACATTCTCGGCGACCTGTTTGGATTTGGTGACGTGTTTGGCGCCGGAGGCCGGCCGGGCTCACGCCGCTCCGCCGTTCAGAGGGGCGCCGACTTGCGCTACGATCTCGAGATAACTCTGGAACAGGCTGCCGTGGGAATGACTGCCCAATTGCGCATCCCCAAGCTTGAAACTTGCGACACCTGCAAAGGCTCGGGCGCGGCCGCCGGGACCAAACCGGAAACATGTCGCACTTGCCAGGGCGCCGGGCAGGTACGTTTTCAGCAAGGCTTCTTTTCGGTTTCGCGCACCTGTAGCACCTGCCGGGGAACTGGTCAGGTGATTAGCTCTCCCTGCGAAACTTGTCGCGGTGACGGTCGCGTCGAACACGAGAAATCAATCGAAGTTAGGATTCCGGCTGGGGTCGAAACCGGATCGAGACTGCGTTTGCAGGCCGAAGGTGAATCCGGACCGCACGGAGGACCGTCGGGAGATCTCTATGTAGTGATTCATGTGGCTGAGCACGAACAGTTCGAACGTCAGGGAAATAATCTGTACGCGTCGATTCCAATCACGTTTGCGCAGGCCGCGCTCGGCGCTGAAGTAAATGTCAGCACCCTGAGCGGAGATCAATCGCTCAAAGTGCCCGCAGGGACCCAAACCGGCACGGTGTTTCGCGTGCGCGGGCAGGGAATGCCGGTCCTCGGCGGTCGTGGCAAAGGCGACCTGTTTGTTGCAGTCTCGGTAATGACGCCCACCAGCCTGACTCGCGAACAGCGAAAGCTGCTGGAGCAGTTGGCCAAAATCGAGACCAGCGATCTCGAAGACAAGAAGCTGGTCGACAAAGTCCGCGACATTTTCGGCTAACGGTATTTCAGGCACCAGCTTCTTTTTCAGTAGCCCAGGCGTTTGCGCCTGGGTCAAGATCGCCGAAGAATTTGTTGAGGCCATTCGTGGGCTTCTATCAACGGGGCTAAAGCCCCGCTTTTAAGAAAATGACCTCAGGTTCCCAGGCGTGAACGCCTGGGCTACATAAAAGACGGCGCCTAGCCTTTGGCAAAACCTTCCCGTCATAAACGTCTTTGTTTTTGATTAGAGAGGCTTCTTATGAAATCCCCTTTTACGTTTTATCGCATGTTTCTTCCGCTCTTGCTCCTTCTCTCGACGTCTTTCGTGGCTCAGGCGCAGGACGAGTACGGGTTAATCAAGAAGTGGGAGACGTACAACTTTGGCGCTCAGACGATCGCGGCGACAGATCTTAGCGGGCTTGGAATCTATGATTTGAAGCTGGTGCGCGGCGTTGTTTTCGGCAAGCACGGCCGCGTTTTCAAGGATCCTGATATTCGACGCTTCCTCGAATCGCGCACCTGGTTCAAAGCCGATCCCAATTTTCAAAACTCTTCGCTTAACGACACTGAGCGAGCGAATCTGGACGTGATTCGGATCGCCGAAGCAAAGCAACACGAGACTGTGGAGCCCGGCGACATGCGCCTCTACCAGACTCGTGCATTGACGCGCAAAAAACTTGGCACGCATACAAACGCGGAATGGACTGTGCTGGCATCGGAAATTGAAGCGATTCACGGAAAGCGCTTTGATGATACGCCGTGGCTGCAGCAGTATCTCGAGGAGCGCTATTGGTATCACGCTGCGGATAAATACGATCCGAAGGGTCTGTCCGACGTTGAGCGAAAAAATCTTCAACTCATCGACACGATTCGGAAGCAGCAACGCCGCGTGGCTTTGGCCCCTGGCGATATGGAATTGTTCGAGAACAAGCTGGTTACCGAGGCGATGCTGCGCGGGTTGAGTCTTCACGAACTGCGTCTGCTGCGAAACGAGATTTACGCGCGACGCGGTCGCATTTTCAAGACGCTTTGGATTCAGCAGTACTTTGGCGGTCAGATGTGGTATGACCCAAAGGAAGACTTCAAAGACGAAGACGTAACCGGCACAGACAAGACCAACATCGAGACGATCGTCGCGCTTGAAACCAAGCTGCACAACTCCATCAGCACCAAGCCGGTCACTCGTGCCTTACTGAACGGCTTGTTTGTCGAAGACGTGCGCAAGATGCGCGATGAAATCTACGCGCGCCACGGAAAAGTCTTCAAAGATCCGTGGACCCAAAAATATTTCGCCAGCTTCGATTGGTATAAAGCCAATCCTAATTACAGCGACGCGTCGTTGACCCCGATCGAGAAAGGAAATCTCGTGGTCATTGCAGCCTACGAAAAGAAAGCCGTAACTGCGATGAGCACGATAGAAGGTTGATAAGGCCAACTTTGGGTTCCGCGTGACGGGGCCGAGACAAAAGGAAGCAGAGGAAAAGGGCGGGAGGTTCCCGCCCTTTTCATTTAGACCACCTAATGAATTCTAAGGATCAAGGGATTGGTTTCGATAAGACGTTCGCGATCATTTCATTCAATCCCGCGTCCGAGTTGTTGTGGAAGTTTTTATAGAGGGAGGTCAACTGCGCCAGGATTTTGGTGCGCGCCTCCTGCTGCTCAGGCTTAGTGCTGAGCGCGACCGCGCGCGCGTACGCGTCGATGGTTTGTTCAACCAGATGCTGAATGCGATTGAGCATCGCGGTCTGTTCGGGCGAGCTTGGTTTCCCGCCGAACTTTTCGTTGTACTGAGACGAGAGCTGCGCGAACTCACCTTTCAGAATTGAAACTCCAAGACGATGGTACGCTGAAGGGTCGGTTCGGTATGGACCATCAGCCTTTACTGCCTTCTCAAAAGCGGCAGCAGCTTCAACCGGCTTTTCGTCTTTTACAAACCATCCCAGCACAAAATTGAGAAAGCCGCGGGCCACCTCCATGCTCTTGAAGGGATCAGGTTTGGTAACCTTTCCTGTTTCCAGCAACTTGATCGCCTGCCGGGCATAATCAGTGGCCTCGGGAACAAAACCCGGTTTGCCGGCGAGTGCGTTGTCATAACCGGCTTCCACCATCAGGCTCAGGGCGATGAAGTTCTCGGGATCGGCTTTAGCCGCCGGGCGTCCAACCTCAAACACTTTGGCGTAGTCTTTCGCGTCATACGCAGCATAAAGTTCGCGGCCATGCATTTGGCGCTCATACTCAATTACAAACCGGCGGACCTCTTTCGTTTCGGGATCAGTTTCGCCACCCCAGCGGCGCAGATAATCCTTTGCGATCGGGTAAGCGAATCTTTGCTGAGTTGGATCAGGATTGCGCTTGTAGTCGTTGAACCGCGCGTACAGGCCTTCCTTCTCATTCTCGTTGTACGTTGAGGTCATCGTGGGATTTGACGGGCTTATGGTTTGAGCCAGGGTTCCGGAGGCCACGCCCAAAGAGCAGCCGATCACAAAGAAAAGACGGTGCAGTTTTAGACTCAACATAATAGCCGGATCATACAAACAAAACCGTCAAGAGGGAAGGCGATTTCAGTACTTTTTGGTAACGATTTGAGACTCAAAAACCTCCACCGTTACGCTTAGAGCAGGCCTTTGGGCTTAAGAGTTCTTTTCATTCACACCGGGCTTGGGCCGCAGCGGAGATCAACTGCATAGCAGCGGCAGAGTTAAGCCCAGGGTGAGGCTTTGCGAATCTTGGGTAAGGGTTCGTTGGATTCGGCGAGCCGCGAAGCGGCGACAGAGACTGCGTAAACAGGGTCCCGCCGATTACCAGTGATCGCTGAATGAGAGGAACAGAACTTTTGAGGCAAGGCTTCTTCAGAAGATTCTACGCCGTCTGTTCGAGCCCCAGTCGGATGTCCTGGATTCTCCTCAGAAAATCATTTTCGTTCACAGTGTTGATGCGGTTTTCACGATAAATCTCCTTGCCCGCGACGACCGTCGTGATTACATCGCGGGCCGATGACGAGAAGATCAACGCGTCGGTGGGACTGCTGACGGGTTCCTGGTGGGCATTACCCAGACTGACGACGGCCAGGTCGGCCTGCTTGCCCTCCTCGAGGCTGCCGATGCGATCGCCGAGTCCCATGGCGCGAGCGCCACCGAGCGTTGCGGCGTAAAGAGCCTGGTCTGCGTCGATTGTGTCGGCGTCCCGTTCAAGTCGGGTCAGCAGCGTTGCGAAACGCGCCTCCTCAAGAATGTCGCAGGTATTGTTGCTGGCTACTGAATCACTGCCGAGGCCAACGTTGATTCCGGTTTTGATGAACTGGCGAAACGGGGCGCGGCCGTGACGAAGTTTCGCATTTGATTTTGGGCAGTGAGCGACACCCGCGCCGGCAGCCTTGATGAGTTCGAGGTCTGCTTCATTCACGTTGATGCAGTGCGCAAGTAATGGCTGAGCGTCGAGCACGCCGCGATCGTGCAAGTATCTGATCGTCGAAACACCGGGCGCGCGCCATTCAATGCCGCGCTTCTGCAAGCCGACCGCAAATGGGCCGCTACCTTCAGTCATAAAAGATTGCTCGGCGGCTGATTCCGCCGCATGCATCATCAACGGCAGATGCTCTTCGATTGCCAGACGCGAAATCATTTCAAGTTGAGGGCCGCTGACCGTATAAGGCGCGTGCGGGGAAACCCCGGCGCGGACCTGATCTGTCTGCAACGCTCGCATCTCAGTGACCTGATCGCGAAGCCTCGCGAAATTCTCTGCCGCGACCTTTGGGTCCGGCCCAAACGATTCCTGATACACGACGCTGCGCAAACCAATCTCTTTCAATGCGCGCATTGACTGGATGGCAAATGAGCTGGAGTCGCCGAGGCAGGTAACGCCCGCACGCGCTGCTTCGATCGCGCCGCACATCGAAGATGCAAACAAGTCTTCGTCCGTCATAGACAAGCGTGCAACCGTCAGTTTTCTGAGCCAGGCGAAGAAATCACTCTCTTCGCATTCGAGGAACCCGCGCATGACCGTCAGCTCCAGGTGAGCATGCGCATTCACAAAACCAGGCAGAATCGCCGAATCCCTGAAATGGGTTACGGGCGCATCAGGAAACTTTGCTTTGACTTCTGCCAAAGGGCCGACGGCAAGGATGGCTTGTCCTTCGATCGCGATCGCGCCGTCGTCGATTGGTGGCGAGGAGATGGGCAGGAGCCAACGCGCTGAATAAATGAGAGCCATCTGTTGGGCGAAATTGCCTGGGCAACGGCTAAAGTCGAAAGTTTGGTCCGGCAGACTTTACCCGCCGGTAACGAGCCAAAATCGAAGTCACGTAGGCGCGCGTGGAAGGAATATCGATCCGCGCAATAAATTCCTGCTCATTCAGTGGACGGGCGCCGTTTTCAACACGGTTCCAATCAGCAGCTCGGCTTGGCCCGGCATTGTAGGCCGCGAGCATGCGCGCTTCGCGACCGGGCAGCCCCTGATAATTGTCGCCGGCCTTTTCCAGATACCAGCAGGCAATCTGAATATTTCGTTCCGGGTCGAGTAACAACGCGTCGGCATCCATCGGCTTGCTGGCCGAAAGCAGGGCGGTGTTGTTATCAGCGGCCCATTCGCGCGCAACCACCGGAGTAACTTGCATCAGGCCGATTTCTCCATTGCGCCCTCGTTTCCACGCTCTGAAGTAAGTTTCTTCGTAGGCAATGCTCCAGACCAAATCCGGATCGACGTGATGACGGGCGGACTCGCGCGCGATTAGTGCGTCGTATCTATGTATCCAGTATTGATCGAGGAAGTAGAGGCCACACCCAATGACGATCAGCGTTAGGAGGATGAGTGCGATTCGCTTCATTCAATGAATGGGTGATGCGGAGCGGGCGACGAAGCGTTCCGATCGAAGTTAATTAGTTCGCGAGAAAAGCGACCAGAAGTCGCTGGTGGAACTGGCGCGGTCGACTCCCTCGTAGCGCAGACGCAGGGCCTGTTCATCAAGCACGTGACCTTGCAGCCAGACTTCCGCGGATAGCGTGGCCCCGACTTCCAACGGTCCGCCGGTCAGCGCGCGCGTGTTGACCAGCACTTCCAGTTTCAATCCGCCCAGATCCAGATATACCCAGTACAGCTCACTGCCCGAGAGAGGATTGCGCAGAGGCTTGAAGGCGATCACCTGACCGCGAAGGATCCAATCGTTTTCGTGCGCTGCGCGCGAAGGCACAGCTCGTTCAAGGGGCAACCAGCGCGTGTTCAGCTCGCGAGTGCACACCCGCGCTCGATAGGCCAATCCGCATAAGCCCACGTGGAGGGCCGGCGCGCGAAAACCCGCCGTGCCGACTTCAGTCAGGTTTTGCAGCTCAAACAAAACTTCGGTGTCAGTGCCGTCGCAATAACCGTGAATCACGGCCTCGCCCTCTTCGTCATACTCCGTCAACGCCCAGGGACCGATACGTTGAGTGTAGCGGGCACGAAAACCAGGGCGGCAATTGGCGTAAAAGACGTCGCCGGTCTCTGATTCGTAAAGCACGGTCCAGACTTCCAAACCCTCGCCCAACTTCCAACAGCGCCCGTGCAGCACGGCGCCACGACGAAGGATCTGAGTAGGTTCGCCCTGATTTTCCGCGCGTTCAGCCAGGAAATTGATGGCTTTCTCGCTGGGAATTTCTAATCCAATTGTCTCGAACGTCGCGTCCATAAGAGCAAAGAGCTAAGAGCTTGCGCGTTTCCTTTGGTTTATTTCGGAGGCATCGACCTCGTCGTTTCGCGGTGCGTGCTTCACGAAGCCTCGGATATTTCGCTTCGGCCCATGCTTAGGTTGCGCGCCGGAGCGAACCATCTCGGCGAAAAGATCGACGTCATAGTCCGCCTCACGCGACATCGTTTCGCGAATCTTATGCAAGACGGTCAAGAATTTTGGGCGACGATACACGCGAAATATAAATTCGAATTTGAAGTTCAGGACTCAGGATAGAAAACAAATGCCTGAAAGTTCAAATTCAAAAATCCAGATTCCAGATTTCAAGATCACGATCAAAGCAGGCAAGAATCAAAAACACGAAACTGAAAACACGAAACGCGAAACTAAAAACGTGAAACTCAAAACTCTCTGCGCGTTTCCATCTCGGTTCCTTCTGAGACCAGAAACTCGGGAGTTACGATCATCGGAACAAAAAATCCCGCGGCGGTGTTGAATAAACGAATGCGTGCCTGGCGCCGAACGTTCGCGAGATGACCGAAGTTCCATGTAACTAGATAGTCGATTTTGTGAAACGATGCAACTGCTACATGCAAAGCATCGGCAATATATTTTCGATGAAAGATTCCACGCGATACATATCCTTCAGCGAGAATCGCAGCTTCTTCCGCGAGTTCAACTTGCTCCAGACCTTTCACGAGTTTCAAATATGCGGAGCGATGCGGCTCTGATACGCGCTCCAGCTCGCACACGACCAAGGGCGAAATCACCGCGCGATATTCCGACAATTCATGTTCCCACCAACGGATCGTTAGATCGCGTCGGAAGGGCTCGCCATTGTCGAGATACGCGCCGATCACCGAGGTCTCTAAATAGGTGCTGGGTTTCATGTTTTCCTATTGCCTGGTTGAGGTGTCGGGTGAGGGATTTGTTTTTGGTGAGGGTTCAGCTTCGAGGGATTCGAACCGTACTATGCCTTTCTCGAAATAGAAAATCACCCGGTAGTGACGCAGGAAGTTGCCGCCCAGAATGCCGCTCTGCAGGAAGCCCGCAGTTTCGTTTACCGGATCGAGATCGAGGACCGCTGCGTCAATCTTCTCACGGCTGTACGAGCCGATTGCCAGCCTTGGTATCGAAGCAATTTTGACGTCTTCGGCCACACCGGCGGCGCCGAACACGCGCATCTTGCCTTGCTTGATGAATCGCTGGACCTCTTCGAGCGCGGCAGTTTTTTCCGAGAGGACGGTGACGGTCGCGCCGGTATCGATGATGAAATTCATTGATTTGTCGAGGCCGTCGATGGTCACCTCGCCGCTCAGGAATCCGCTGGCAGTAGTCCGAATCGGAATATTGATTCCCGCGGATGTTTGCGGAATCTCAGGTGGAATTACCCCAGTACCTGCGACGGCAGCCGGCGGTTCGTAGCGTGAAAGCGTCAGATTATTTGTTCCGTAATCAACAGACGCCACCAGGCGACTAATCGCGGCGATGCCCAGGTAGCCATCCACCGGGTTCTTTTCGTCGAAGAAATGGCGAATGTAAACCGGCACGTTGGTAACCCGAACCTCGCCGATTTCGATTGAACGCAGGTAGCCGTAGACAATTTCAAATCGACCACCGCCGCCGACCGCGCGCGCCAGGCCACCCTGGGCCACGGGTTTAATTCCGAGCCTTCGCGCCGTCTCTTCAGACAACACGGACATGCCTGAGCCAGTGTCCAGGACGAAGCGCAGAGGCTGCTTCTGGCCGTTGATCCGAACCTTTATGATCGGTCGAAAATCCGGGGTCTCGAATGGGACGACAGTGCGATTACCAACATCCAGGTTATAGAGCGATCCCTGGTGCCCAAGGTAACGAAGAAAATCGATAAGGCCGCGAATGCGCGCGCGGCGATCGGCGTCGGTACGGGGCGCGATTATTAGAAAGCGCTCGTAGGCATCTGCAGCTTCCTTGTACCGCTCAGATCGCGCCGCGGCCTGACCAAGGTTAAAGAGGTAGTCAGGTTCTTCCGGATCGATCGATGCCGCCCGGCGCAAGCCCATCACGCACGGCAGCATGCGGTTCTCGTAGTAATCAATCATGGCCAGCCCGGCAATGGCCATCGCCTCATTTTCATTGAGAGTCAACGCGGTGCGAAATTCCTCGACGGACAAACGGAAATCGCCTGACGCGAGGATTGCCGATCCGAGCAGTGCGTGCGCGCGTGACGAGAGTGGATCGACGGCGACCACTCGCGCGGCATGATCGAACGAGTCTTGCAGGCGTCGTTGTTTTAGCAGAGCGCGACTCAGGCCCAGGCGGGCCTCGGTATCGTGATCGTCCTTGGCGAGCAGTTCGCGATAAATCTGCTCAGCGCGTTCAAAGTCGCCGGAACGCAGTGCGCGTTCGGCGCGGTTGCGCGCCTTCTCGTTGTCCGCAGCGCCAAATGTAACGAACGCGGCGGTCAGACAAATAAAGATCACGCTGACCGTTGAAGGGCAGAAATGGCTTCGCCGTGTGAGTTGAACTTTCATGCACCCGCCTATTTCAAAATCTCCCCGGTCTTGGTCGACCAGAGCAAAAGATCGAGTTCGTCAAAGTCGATTCCCGTGTCGGCAGCAAATTGTCTCATCCTGGCTTCAGTTTCGAGGTAGCGGCCACGGCTTGTTGGCGGCTTAGGTGAATCGATCACCTTTAGTTCGCACAGGCAGCGAACAATGTGCTTATCAAGGATTCCGTATCCTTTGAAGCCAATATTGCGCAAAAAGTGGCTTGACTCTTTATAACCTAACCCTTTTATTCGCGGCTCTCTCGCCAGCCAGTCACGTCGCTCCATCGGGTCACCAAAGCTCAGTAACCGCTCGCGGAGCTGCATTGAAAAGGATTCTTCAAGATAATCACGTGTGACAATTATGTAGCCCGGCCGCGCATTTGGAAATCGATGCGCTCCTGCGGCCACCAGAGCCTTGGTCATTTCGGACTGTGCTCCGGCCTTAAGCAACGGCCTCAGAGCATCAACTGAACGCAACCCCATTTTCGCTGACGCACCCGCTGTGAAAATGCAGTAGACCATTTCTTCCCACAGCAGGCTGTCTGAAGCGGATTGCCACACCCGCCGAAAATCACGAAGGCGCGCGCGAATTTCTTTTCGCCGTTGGGCGTATTCCGCGCGCAAACGATCGACGGTTACTGGTTCGCGACTCTCTTTCACAAAACTTCAACGAATGGATTCTAGGTTTGTGTTTGCGACACTGTCAATGAACTTTTGCGGGCCGGTAGCAAGCCAAAGCATGTGCATCCCGGCGCAAGCTCGCAGCATCGAAGGTTGGCGGCGGGGTGCACCGACGGCCCTCTCTTTCGTGTTATGATGCATGAATTCGCGCGCGGTGCGCGCGCTTGATTGAAATGTCTCAGTTCCTCCGCAAGTCTATCTTGATTATGTCGGCGATTGCTGTCGCCGCCGTTGTCGCCTTCTCGCAGACAGCTCCTGCGGCTAACACTTCATCCGAAATCAATCGATCTCAGCCGGCGCCGGTTGCGAATCAGCCGGCCAACGCAACCGCTACGTCCGCAGTGGCCCAGCCGGCCTATCTGACTCCAATCGGAGGCTTCCAGGGCGTTTTGGCGGAAACGGTTGAAGGATCAACGATTGCCGCGCAATCAGCGGATGATCGGTTCAACCCTGCGTCAGCGGTAAAGCTTGCGACGGCTCTGGTAGCTTTGCAGTCCTTCGGTCCTGAGCATCGATTCATGACCGGCCTTTGGTCCAACGGAACCATCGACAAATCTACCGGAACCCTGAATGGTGATTTAGTCGTGACCGGACGCGACCCATCGTTCCACTACGAACATGCCGTGATGCTGGCGCGTCAATTGAACGACCTGGGAATACGTAACGTAACCGGCAATTTGATTGTAGCGCCGGGCTTCACGATGAACTTCGCGTGGTCAGCGCGAAGCTCGGGCGAAGATTTTCTTGAGACGTTGGATTCGGCAACGCGATCTGGAAGTGCAACGCGAGCCTGGCTTGACGAGCGCACACTCGTGGGCGACACAAATAGTTTGATTAGCGTGCCCAGCGTCGTAGTTTCCGGAGACGTGCTGGTTGGATCAGCGCCGGCCGGCGCGGTTGCCTTGCTAACTCACAAGTCCAGCCGGCTGGTCGACGTTCTTAAAGCGTTGCTGTGCTATTCCAACAACTTCATGGCTGAACGAATCGGCGAAATGATTGGCGGGCCCACCGGTGTCGGTTCGAGTGTGACCAAGCGGCTCGGCATCAACCCTGACGAAGTAGCGCTATCATCGACCAGTGGTCTGGGAGTTAACCGGGTTACGCCTCGGGCGATGATGAAGATTCTGCGCGGACTGCGCGATGAGCTGGCAAAGAACAAACTTACGCTCTCAGATATTTTGCCGGTCGCCGGCGTGGATCCCGGAACTCTCGAAGATCGTTATACCGACCCGCTCGAGCGCGGCAGCGTAATTGCCAAAACCGGAACGCTGGTGCGAACTGACGGTGGCGCCAGCGCACTGGTCGGTCAAATGAAGACCAAGAGCGGTCGCGTCGTTCTGTTCGTGATCATGAATCAACGCGGCAGCGTGGTTCGCTTTCGCCAAAACCAGGATGAAATTGTAGCCGCGATTCAAAACTCACTCGGCGGGCCGGCTGCGTTTGATTATCGTCCCGTGACCCTGTCCATGCGGCTCGCAAACTCTCACTATGCGGCGGCAAAGGCGAGTGGTGAGTACGAGCCCAAGAACTAGCATTCCTGAATCCTCGCCGATCCGGCAATCTTCCTCAAAACACCCAATCTGTCAGGCTGAAGGACAATTTGTCAGGCCACTCTGTCAGACTGAATGCTTGAGGCATAGCACGAGCCCGGATGTCAGAAGAGTCTCGAATTTCCCTGCATTTACCATCCATTTTTAGCACGAGAACGCGACAGTGGTGGCATACCCGTTGCCAAGTAATGGAGCGGAGGTCTACCCCGCAGACCGCCATTACCAATCAAACATGAGTGCCACCGACGCCCACATTAAGCTCTGCAATACCCTTATGGCCGCTGACCGCATGTGGGAAGCGACTATCGATATGTTGACGGACGCCGTCTACATCTTTGGCACCGACAAGCGGCTGAAGAAGATTAATCGCGGCGGTGAAACGCTTGAGCGAGCCAACCGGACTTTCCTCATAGGTCGTCGTTGCTGCGACATGCTCTGGGGTTTGGACGCCGCGGGATGCATGGTTGATCGCGCCATGACGAACGGCGCCGAAGTCGAAGTTGAGCTGGACGAATCCAACAAAGCAAAGCGCCCGTTACAGGTCCGCGTAGTTCCTCAATCCCGAGATCACCAGCAAGAGTCTGCCACCGGCTGCGTGGTCATCGCTCGAGACATCTCGGAACTGCGCCATGCTGAAGAAGAAGGAAGTAAGAACCGGGCGTTTTTGGCGAGTCTCGCCGATCTCGCCCCGGATGAGATTTATACCCTCGACGTAAACCGCCAATTCACCTGGATGAATCATCGTGCCGAAGTTGATAGTGGCTTAACACGTTCAGTCCTGCTGGGACATGACTTCAGCATGATCGTCGCCTCTGAATCAAAAGAAGAAGCGAACGTCGCGCTCGACTGCACTCTGGGTGGTGAACAAAGGCAATTTGAAGTGCGCACGATCTGCACTGACGGACGAGTCCGTTGTATGGACGCGCACACGTCGCCGCTCTGGCACGATGGCAGCATCACCGGCGTGATGGTGTTCATGAGCGACATCACAGAGAAAAAACTGGCTCAAGCCCGTGCGGCTCGTTCAGACAAACTGCGCGCGCTTGGAGAGCTTGCCGCCGGCGTGGCTCACAATCTGAACAATTCGCTGACTGTCATCCAGGGACGCGCCCAGCTTCTGTCTATGCGAAGTGCGGCAGATGATGGCAACAAGAAGAGTCTGGATGTAATTACGCAAGCAGTCGGCGATTGCTCGCAGACGTTGCGAAGATTGCTCGACTTCTCACGGCGTAACGCCAGTCGCAACGCAGTTCCCGTCGATCTCAGCGAGCTGGTAACCTCCAGCGTTGAAATCGGGCGGCCGAAATGGCAGGCAGAATCGACCAACCGGGCGGGCGATATTGAGGTGCGCGTCAATGCGCCAAAAGCAGTGTGGGCGCTGGGTGATTCATCTGAGTTGCGCGAGGTTGTTTTGAACTTGATCTTCAACGCCGTCGACGCGATGCCGCAAGGTGGCGCGATCGAAATCGGAACTTCCCAGGAAGGTTCATCCGCCCGATTTTGGGTTGCTGACAATGGCGCCGGGATGACGCAGGAAGTCATTGCCCGCATCTTCGAGCCGTTTTACTCGACCAAGGGTGAACGCGGCACCGGCCTCGGCTTATCGGCGTCGCACGGAATCATCGAGAATCACGGCGGTGACATCAACGTGATTAGCGAGCCCGGGAAGGGAACTCGATTCGACGTTATTCTGCCGTTGCACGAAACGGGAACCGCTGCCGCGGTTACTGCGCCAGCCGCCGCTTTGGAAATCAAATCATCCCGAGTCCTTGTGGTTGAAGACGAAGAGAAAGTGCGCGTTCTGCTGAACGATGCTTTTCGCACCGAGGGTCATGACGTCACGGAAGCGACCACGGGCGCGGAAGCCCTCAAACGGCTTGACGCCGGCGAATTCGATTTGATGATTTGCGATTTGGGTTTGCCTGAGCTAAGCGGCTTGCACGTCGCGCGTTGGGTAAAAGAGTTTCGACCCGATTTGCCGGTAATTATCGCCACCGGCTTTGCTGAGATGATTGCCGAAGAAGATTACGACAAGGCGCGGATCGATGACGTGATCAGTAAGCCCTATGCGCTGTCAGATGTTCTTATGCGGGCCAATACAATTCTCGCGCGATACGCGGCTGACAATCGTGAAACGATGACGGTTTGATCTCCGGAATACACACCTGCTCTGCTTTTCAATCAAAAGGTAATGGTTCAATACAATCAAAAAGTAGCGGTACACTTTCGGAAACGACGGTTTAGAGTTCAGCCTTTAGGCTGCTTTCTTACTCAGACAAGCTAAAGCTTGAACTCTAAACCGTGCCACTGCCAATCAAAACTACAGCTTGACACGCTGCGCGCCGCAGTAAATGATGCGTTGGGCTGATCGGTGATGTCTGATAGTGTCTTGCTTTGCGGCTTTGCCTGAAATCTCCGTTGCGAAGAATAGGTTTCACGCAAAGCCGCCAAGCCGCAAAGGCGCGCAAAGTCAAACTAAGACACCACCGTCTGACCAATGCGACTGACAGTAACAATGGACACTGACGACCAGCGACTGACGAATTCGTTTCATGCCTGACATCCTTCTCGTCGAAGACAAAGAAAGTTTGCGCCGCGTGTTGCGTTTGACGCTTGAGCACGCCGGCTACTCCGTTACTGAGGCTGCCGACGCGCGCGAAGCCAGCAACCAAATAACCCGGGTGCCGCACAAGATCGTTTTGACGGACCTGCGCATGCCTAACGGGTCAGGTCTCGACGTGTTGCGCGCCGCGAAGACCGCGGACAGTGACGTTCCGGTGATAGTCATGACCGCTTACGGCTCAATCGATGAAGCCGTGCAAGCGATGAAAGATGGCGCCCACGACTTTCTTCAGAAACCGGTTGATTCGAACCACCTTTTGTTGTTAGTCGAGCGAGCACTGGAGCAGTCGCGTCTGCGAACTGAAAATATTCTGCTGCGCGAAGAGTGGTCGAAGCACTACGGCTTTCCCAGAATTCTGGGCGAATCTGAAGCAATCAAACGCGCCGTCGCTGAAACACAGCGCGTGGCGCAGACTGAAGCGACCGTGCTTTTGTTGGGAGAATCAGGAACCGGCAAGGAACTGTTTGCGCGCGCAGTCCATCATCTTTCCAACCGGCGGGACAAGCCGTTCGTAGCGATCAACTGCGCGGCAATTCCCGAGACGCTAATTGAGAACGAATTGTTTGGCCACGAGCGTGGCGCTTTCACCGGCGCCGGCGACCGGCGTCTGGGCAAGTTCGAGTTGGCTTCGAGCGGCACGGTGTTTCTGGATGAGATTGGCGAGTTGCCGTTGACGGTCCAGGGAAAGTTGTTGCGGGCCATCGAAGAAAAATCAATCGACCGCATTGGCGGGAAGGCGCCAATTCCGGTTGATGTGCGGATTGTAGCGGCCACCAACAGAGATCTTCGCGCGGCGGTCGATCAAGGTCAGTTCCGTGGAGATCTTTTCTTCCGGCTCGCAGTTTTTCCAATCGATATTCCCCCGTTGCGCGAACGTGGCGACGACATCGTTCTGCTGGCGCGGCACTTTGCGGCTGAACTCGGAAAAGATTTGCGAGGCCGGGAAGCGACGCTCAGCGAATCAAGCTTCCAGGCGCTTCGCGGACATCACTGGCCTGGCAACGTACGAGAGTTGGAAAACACAATCGAGCGCGCCTGCATTTTGGCCGACTCGATCGAACTTCAACCGAGGGACCTGGGTCTGATTGCCGAAAGCCAGCGCGAAGCGACGGCCTTCGGTTTTGATCTTTCCGGTAACTTGAACGAGGCCGCCGAACGGGCGGTCCGCATGGTTGAACGACAGAAGATTGCCGACGCTCTGTCGCAATGTGATGGGAATAAGACACGCGCGGCCGAAGTGCTCGCGGTGAGTTACAAAACACTCCTGACGAAGATTAAGGACTATGGCCTTTAACGATCCGCCAGGAAATAGCCGCGCTCGCTAACGTGGTTTGCGCTTCTCGTAATCTTTAGTGAGGTTTTCCAGTCGATTCAAGTCGGTGGATAACTGTTCGAAGTATGAAGTGATCGAATTGACGAAAGAGCGGTTCTCATACCGACTACCATCCTGGAAAACGACGTCACTCATTACGAGTATCACCATTTCCCGCCTTGCTTTATTAAGGTTAAGCCGCTTCTTGAGATCTTCGGTCAAGGGCACCAGACGTGGAGGATCCTCGTGAAGGACCTCACCAGGTAAAAAGACCTGGTTTTTCCGAAGCGATTCCGATTCACTAGTCAGCGTCCCTCCCGTTCCCAATGAAGTCCAAAACATCGGTTGCCAACGAGCAATCGGTTTCGCGCTTACATTACGGATGTCGTAGGTAAACGCATAGGATCCGTCTTGCACATCAGGAGCCGTCCGTTCTCGAATTGAACCGGACACCCCGGTGGAGATGCAACGGTAAGCAAGATAAATTCGCTTGGAATTGCGACATATTCCTCTCCGTGGCTTCGGGCGGATATGAGAGTAGAAAATGTCAAAATTACTAACACCACACCCAGATTTCGAATCATATGAAACCTCCTTCTTTCAATTGTCACAATTCAGAGTAACCGTTCCATTTCCTTTAAAGGAACCGGTTCCCAACTCACGCGTTCCTTCAACTGAGATAACAACCTTATTAGTTGTTCCTCCGTTGTCGCCTCGTTTCCTTAACCCGATATCGACGTAAGGACCCACTACTCTCAAGGGTCATTCCATAGAGATGACGGTTGAAGATCTATTACATTAGCCGCGACGGCAAAGAGATGCTTTGAAAAAAGGACATTCTTTGACATCGCGCCGTTACCCGAACAATTCGAACTCACACGAGCCAAGCCAGGACTTTTGATTTTCTAGAATCGCTGAGCCTATTGAGATTTCCTAAAATAGAAGTATGTAATCCCAGGCTCTCGCGATCTCGGTTCAGTGCTAACTAGCTCCCAACCTTGAGCGCCCTGTTCGTTGAGAAGATTCTGTGCATCCTGAAGCGGAGTCAAACCGCCCGGATTATACTGAACCACTTTGTACGACCAGGTGGTCTTTTCCTTTTGTGATGCTCGCATCCATCCAGATGAAAGCACGATAATCCCAAGCACGATTAGGGCTAGTTGCAAAGGTCTTTTTGTGAACATATTTCCGTCCTTTCTGGTAAGGAACACGCGTTTCCCCGTGCTCCTCAGCTCATTGACCCGGCGCCGATTAGTTCACAGTCAGGGCTACCGTGTCGAGTGTTGCGGTGCCTGCAGTAACAGTCACTAGGCCGTCTCCAGACGTGACGCTAAGAATTCTTGCCTTGTAGGTTACTGTCCCTGAATGGCTGTTTTGGCTGTCTGACTTCACAGTGAATTCTGCTGTCGCCGGAGTGCCTCCCGAAATCGTGACAGTCCCGTGCCCATTGCTAGGCGTCAGATCCATACTTACGCCACTTGGATTGTTTTGAATGAACGCTTCAACTAAGACTTGTGTGCCCGCTGGTACCTCGGTTGAGGCCGCGATCTCCACCCTTAAGAACGACTCGCCATTAGTGTGTGCAACTGGGTTTACGGTCAAAGTCATGCCACTAATGTACACAGACGCGTTGACATGAACGGCTCCGTAAACGCCTGCTTGGTTAGTGCCGTACGGGTAACAATCCATCCCAGGCTCGAGGATGTACAACGCATACTCCACGGTGGCGGCCGTGGTAGTTTCACCGCTATCGACGCCGTAGACCGATGAGCCATCAAACGTCGCGATGTCCGTGTTATAAGTCGTCGCAGAAACGACGCTCGCGGCGTATGGCCCATATTCATTGTCATAGGAATCCACGTCAATCTCGAGGACGGCCTGAGGCCTTGACTCAAGTGCGTCAAGCATCGCCGTTTCGGGATCGGTGTATCCGTGGTCGTAGCGTGGCGGACAAGGGGTGCCGCAGCTATAGCTGCTGCTGATTCCGCGTGACACACTCAGCATTTCCGCGCGGCCGATCAGATGACCGCCAAGATGAACGAACCAGCGAAACTGGCCGCCTTCAACCGAACGCGGAATAGTGTGGCCATTTCGATCCGGAATCTGTTTGTCCCGGATTTGGCGGAGATCGAAGGTGGCAGTATCACCGGCCGGCAGCTTTTGCGGATCTAACAGATATGGACCGCCTGGATAATTGATTTGAACGACGAATTGTGACGCGCCCGGGGACGCATTGGTAATCGAGACTATTGTAGAAACATCCCCGTCAAGCCTCCACGGATACGCTCCGGTTGAATTGCGGGGCCCGCCACTGTCCCTCAAAGGCACGTCATACGTGAGACCGTTCTTTTCATCGACACCATTCAGAGCGCCGATTAAGCTGCCCTTGGTTCCGGAATTGATGACCTCGATACTGACCCTGTCAAAATCCTTCCGCCCCTGCGTTCCACGTGATAACGAGGTCAAGTCGATCGTTTGAATCTCGTTCGGCCTGAGGTTTACGCTGGCAAAATCGATAAAGTCGTTTGGGTCGCCAGTGACGGGGCGGAATCTTGGGATAGCGCTGATATCCGTTGTCCCGGAGTTGTAAAGAACGAGTTGTCCGTTGACACGATGTAGGCGGACGTTGGTCGCGTAGAGATTCTGCTGCGCAACATTCTCAGTGTCGTAGAACCGGATGCTGCTCGTAAATTTGCCGTCGTTTGATGTGACCGCGCCCGCAACTATCAGGTTGCCGGCGCCGTCAGCCGACGTGACTTTGACGGCATCCGCTGAGCGCCGGTTGGGAGGTTCAGAACGGCGTCGAATTAACTCGGTTCCGAGTGGGGGAACTACCACTTCTCGATTATCACCATCTGAAAACTGTAGCATCGCCTTAACTTGCGCAGTTCCCGCGTTCCCGATGGCGATGACGGCGGATCCATGCTCAGGCATCGACCAGACAGCATTCCGCACCGCCGACCGCTTGTCGGTTACGTTAATGAAGGTAACATCCACACCGTCTCCGTTACCGACTTTGAGCAAGCGCAATTGTCCCCACATCTCCATTAGTTCGCCCGTGTGAGAGAGAGACATGCCGCCCAGGTCGCGCCGATTCCGAATATTCCTCGGGATGAGTGTCTTGAGGTCAACGGTCTTTACCTCCGCAGCTTGCATTTGAAATGCATCCCCAGCGATTGGCTCGCCTCTTTTGGTATAGAAGGTGGGCGTGACGGTCAACGCATGCGGACTGCGACAGTTCAGGTTTATTTCCGTGTCGGATGATTCAGCCAACTGAATCAATGGCGCATAGATAGTTGAGGTCGTCGCGTGGGCGCAAGCAGGGCATTGAGGAGCTTTGGATATTCTGTCATTTCTGACCCCTGCTTTGGACCGGGTTACGACGGTCATCGGCGCCGGCAAAGTTGGGAAGAGAAACAATCCAACTGATAAAACGGAGAGAGCAAAACCAATTCGCCGCGCGCAGACTCTTCGGTTCGCGCTCATTCCCATTCGCATCTTTATTCGCTTCATAGTCTTCCTCCTTAAGACACGGGAAGAACACCGCGAAGATGATGTGCTCTAGATTAGTAACGCGCGCAAGACACCTTCGGCAATGACTCCCTGTGGGATTGAGTCTCTGCCGCGCTCTGCGCTAACATGGCCGGTGTTAGCGATCAGCGTCCGTTGCGCAAAAACGCGACAGAGGTTGAATTGCAACAAGGCCCGATGGGCATGGCTTGTGCCCGTCGGGCCGTTCCCTAAGAAATGGACTTCTTTCGTTAACTCTAGATGTTTTTTTAGTGACCAGACTCGGCGTCTGCTAATGAAGGGGAGGTCGCGCGTAGGAGGTCGCATGATCTTCTTTACTACATAAGGTCAGCGTTCAAATTATCGTGGAGGATACCGGATCGACCCCAAGTGTCAGAGGGGTCATCAAGTGCCAGAGGGGGATTTCAAATCAGGGAATTGCTGGATGTTAAGCCCCTCTCGGACCTTTGTCAATTACTTTATTAACCTGATAGTTATCGGTCTAGCAATCTCGAGTGCGGCGCCGAAAGAGCCGTATGGATAAGACACTCCTGACCAAGATTAAGGACTATAATCTCTAGCTAATGAGTGACGAGCAGGACCGAAGTCCTGAGTCTCAATCCGCAATTCCCCAGTCTCCAGACTCAGAGAGAGAGCCCCCGGTGGTGTCCTCTGTGGATGGTCGCTCCAACGCCTCAGAAATCGCCGGCGAAACCGTCGCGACTGTTGGTGAAGCTACCGGTCGATTCCCACGGACCGCTGACACCAGCGGCGGCGAGAGCACGGGCAGACACGCGTTCCTTGTCGGCGCCGGTATCCTGATTAGCCGAATCATCGGGGTCATTCGACAAAGGGTCTTTGCTCACTACCTCGGCACCTCCGACGCCGCGGGTGCGTTCAGCGCGGCTTTCCGAATTCCCAATTTCCTGCAAAACGTTTTTGGCGAAGGCGCCCTCTCGGCATCGTTCATCCCGGTCTATGCGAACCTTTTGGCTCGGGGGGATGAAAAAGAGGCTTCGCGGGTTGCTGATGCGGTGCTGATGCTGCTCGCGCTGGCGACTTCGGTAATCGTCCTCGTCGGCGTACTTACCACGCCGTTTTTCGTCGGGTTGTTTGCTTACAGTTTCGATCCGGCCACGCGCGAGCTAACGACGCAGCTGGTCCGGATCTTTTTTCCCGGCGCCGGATTGTTGGTGTTGTCGGCATGGTGCCTGGGGGTTTTGAACAGTCATCGACGCTTCTTTCTCTCGTACACAGCGCCGGTCGTTTGGAATCTCGCAATCATCGCCACGCTGATTTGGTTTGGCCGAGGCGAAGACCAGGTTCATCTCGCGACTTTTCAGTTTCGCCTCGCCACGCTCACCGCCTGGGGATCTGTTGTCGGCAGCGCTCTGCAATTCGGCGTGCAGATGCCGACGGTTCTAAATCTGATTAAACGACTGCGGCCCGTCCTCGATATCGCGACCGAAAACGTTCGAACCGTTCTGCGAAATTTCTTCCCGGTGTTCATGAGCCGCGGCGTTGTACAAATCTCCGCTTTTGTCGACGCCATGCTGGCCGGCTTGATCAGCCCGCAAGCGGTGGCCGCGCTCACTTACGCGCAGAGCCTCTATACTTTGCCGGTCAGTTTGTTTGGGATGTCGGTGTCAGCGGCTGAGCTCCCGGCAATGTCGAGCGCCCTCGGGTCGCAAGAACAAATCGCTGGTCAATTGCGTCGTCGTTTAGACGACGGCTTACACCGTATCGCTTTTTTTATTGTGCCGTCAGCCGTGGCGATGATGGCGTTTGGCGACGTGATGACCGGTGCGCTTTATCAGTCAGGAAAGTTCGGGCACACCGACTCGACTTACGTTTGGGGAATCCTCGCGGGCTCAACCATCGGTTTACTCGCCTCAACTTTGGGACGATTGTACGCGTCAACGTACTACGCTTTGCACGATACGCGGACTCCGCTGCGATACGCCGTGATCAGAGTTGTGTTGACTACCGGACTGGGATATCTCTGTGCGATTCCGCTGCCCCGCTTGCTCGGCATCGATCCTAAATGGGGTGCGGCCGGTTTGACTGCCTCAGCCGGCGTAGCTGGTTGGATTGAATTTGCGTTGCTGCGACGCAAACTGAACCAAAGGATCGGCCGCACGGGCTTGCCGGCAATCTACATTGCGAAGCTCTGGGCAGGCGCCATCGCCGGCGCGGTTGTCGGTTGGGGAATAAAGATCGCGCTGCCGCCGCTTCATCCGATTATTATTGCCGGGTCGGTTTTGGTGCCGTACGGTCTGATTTATTTTGGAGTTACTGCGTTGATGAAAATTGGCGAGGCAAAGACCGTAGTGGGGCGGATAATCAGAATTCTCAAGAGAAGGTAAGTCAATTAACCAGTTCCGCTTCCAGTTAATGGTTGCGGGCTGATTTGGTAACGCTCCAACTTGAGGTAGAGCCCGCGACGGGTAAGCCCAAGCTCCCGAGCGGCACGAGAGATATTGCCTTTGTGCCGGCGCAAAGCCTCAGAAATCATGCGTCGTTCAACTTCCTCAAGCGCGTCAGCCAGCGTGGCGTTCTCCAGAGGAACAATTTCCGTCCGGCCTGTTTTGGTTGTCGCCAAAACGCTGACGCTGGCCGGCGGCACTGTCGGCACTCCCATCTGGCGCAGTTCCGGCGACAGCTGCTCAGGCGTGATCACACTTCCGTTCTCGGCTCGCGCCACGATGCGCTGCACTTCGTTGCAAAGTTGCCGCACGTTGCCGGGCCAATCCCCCACCATCAGAAGATCGACGGCTTGTGGCGTCACATGGATGTCATGCCTGCCGAACTTCGACGAATAATGGTTGACGTAATAGTTAACGATCGTGGGGATTTCTGAGCGGCGTTCTCTCAACGGCGGCACGCGCAGCCGGATGACGTTGAGACGATAGTAAAGGTCCTCGCGAAAACGACCCTGGGCAACCAACTCTTCCAGATCGGTATTCGTGGCAGCAATAATTCGAACGTCAATTTTAGTTGGCTGTTGTTCGCCCAGCGGCTGAATCTCGCCTTCCTGCAAGAAGCGCAGCAGCTTCGGCTGGACGTCGAGAGGAAGGTCACCAACTTCATCGATGAAGAGTGTGCCCCCGCCAGCCGAACGAATGACTCCGGGCGAATCGGCTACCGCGCCAGTAAAAGCGCCGCGCCGATGTCCAAAAAGATAACTTTCAGAAAGTTCTTTGGGGACGGCAGTGCAGTTGAAGGGAACGAAAATCTTATGGCGACGCGAAGACAAAGCATGAATTGCGCGGGCGACGAGTTCCTTACCAGTTCCTGATTCCCCGGTAACCAGCACCGTTACATCAGACGAACGAATCTTGTGAACTTCCTCGACCAGACGAGTCATCGCCGGGCTGGAGTGGATAAAGCCCGGCAGCATTTCAGCTCCGACCGCTCCGTCCGGGTTCTCCTGGGTTTGATTTGATGAAGCGCGAGCGCGTAACGCGCACAGATCCATTCCGAGTTCGACTACTCGCAGCAGCGACTCAAGCGGCAAGCCGCCGGAAAGTTTGGCAGATTCGCGTGGTGAGATTACAACGGTTGCGGGCAGGGAGTTTGCCGATTTGAGCGTGATGATTTTTGCATCGTATTTTGCCGAGAAACGCTCACGCGCCGCATCGCTATCAAGATTCGCAACTTCGTCAGCGATTTTCGTTGCCTCTTTATTGTCATAGCCGTGAGCAACCACAATAGTTTGCTTTTGCTCTTCGTCAGGCTCGACGACCATCACATGTTTCGCGGTAGTCTCTTGTCGCAGGACGGCTGCCAATTCGCGGAGCAGCAGCGCCCGCGATGCGACCGCCTCAGCGAGGCGCAAGGTGATTAACTGGACCGCAGCTTCGCGGTTGCGATCCTGCTGTGGCTCGGTTTGATCATGTTCGTCGAGTGTGTTCTGGGCCAGGTCCAGATCGCGCTTGGCCCCGAGCTCGCGAAATGTATGCACGGCTCGCGATAAATGCTCTGCGGCCAGTTCCGGTTGAGCCTGGGCGTAGGCCCGGCCCAACTCGTAATGCGCGCGGGCGCTGCGATAGCGATCGCCCAGCAAATCGAAAATTGAAACACTGCGTCCAAAGTGCTGGACCGCGGCTGTGGGGTCAGAGTGGGCCATCGCCAACAGTCCCTGAAGACGTTGAGCGTCGCCGGCCAATCCTAAATCAAAGGCAGAGTCTGAAGTGTGTTCGATGACGGGTCGCAAGTTCGTTTCACAAGCGCTGAGGTCCCCGGTCTGCAAAGAGCTTTCCGCCAAAAGCAATTGAGATTCATAGATTGCCTGCCGGTCGCCGATTCGCTCAGCGAGTTCCAGCGCCTGGTGCGCGGTGTCCAACGCCTCAGCGCTGGCATTCATAGCTATGTGACAACGAGCCAATGTGCGCAGTATCTGGCACTCATACCACTTGTTTCCGTTTTCAGAGGCCAGCACTACGGCGCGCTTCAGATAATTCCAGGCTTCGGCAAGATCGCCTCGCAGCATGCACAGTTCGCCGAGGGAATCCATAATCATCGGCACGTGGTTGGCGCGCTCGTCGATATCAATAACCATGGCAAGTGCGCGTTCCATGGCTTCCTGGGCGCGCTCCCATTGCCCCATCAAAACCAGATTGATCCCGAGGTTGTTGTAAGCGCGGGCGGCATTGTTCTTGTGATCGGTGCGCTCGTAATAGTCGATTGCTTTTTCCAGGTACTTAATTCCATCCTGCGGCCGCTTCATGAACCAACAAGTGCCGGCCATGTTGGAGTAAATCTTACCGAGGAGAAAAGCTGCGGGATGATCGCCCACCAGCTTCAGCGCCTGTTCGTAGTTTTCGAGTGACGATTTGTACTGGCCTTCATCGTCGTCAGCGCGGCCCAGTCCGAAATACGCTTCCGCCAGCCCGCGCCAATCGCCTTTCTGCCGATAAATCTCCAGCGCCCGCAAAGAATAATCGCGCGCGATTCCGTATTCGTTGATGCTGCGATAGACGCGCGCCAGCGCCCCGTAAATCGCGGCGGCTCTCGTATCGCTCTCGCTGTTTGGAATTTCTGTTAATCCGGATTGCAGGAGGGCGATGGCCTTGGGGTGATCACCGCAGTAATTGTAAGCACGACTGATTTGGACCAGGACTTTCGCGGCGAGGTCGGGTGGCAGCTTCGCCCTCGTCTCGGGAGGTTCATACATCACCACCGCCTCAAGCGAATCGCGATAGTCACCGTGCATTTCCAAAGCGATCGAAAGCGCCAGGCCCGCGCCGGCCAGGATCTCGCGATCCTTGCGAGCACCAGTTATGAGCGCAGCAGCGCGTGACCTGGCCTCGACCGACTGCCCCTCGTCAAGGAGGACATTGATGGCGTCGAGTTCTTCACCGAATGAGGTTAGTGGGGCTTTGGCGCGCGAACGCAACCTGACACGTGCATGCGCCAGATCGACGACAGAATTCTCAGAGAATTGACCCTTCTTGCTCAAACGGCCGGCTCCTCTGAATCAGGCTCAACGGCGTCCGCCAGCTTGGAATTGGAATGTACGACACCGAAATAAAGTCCTAATCCGGGGCTTTCACCAGCGGATACTAAACAGACCAGGCTTTCAGTGGCCGCCTTTCCGGTATCTAAGACTGAAAATATCACACTGCTTAATAAGCGTCGATTGCAGATTGTTGAGTGCGAGGCCACAAAAAAGGGCCGCGCCCATTTAAAAGGCGCGGCCACGAGAGAGCAGATTAGAGAGTTTGGTCTATTCCAGATCCATACACACCGTGTTATCGCCACGCAGCGCACTGTCGCCCTGGAGCGCACCGTCGCCCACCAGCACGCCGTCACCCATCAACACCCCGTCTCCCATCAGTACGCCATCTCCCATGAGGACGCCGTCTCCCATCAGCACGCCGTCACCCACCAGCACGCCACTTACCATAATCACGCTACCATCACCCATGGTGAGGCCGCTGCTCTTCAGAATGTTGTCACAAATCAGCACGCCGCTCGACATCATTGTCAGATCCGAGCTCAGCACACCCTCACCAATCAGCACGCCATCACCGAGGAGGACGCCCAAACCATAGATGCCCTGATATTTCGTGATTAGGTCTGAGCCCTTTGCCCAGTCGTATTTGAAGATGACGCCCTGGGCCCACTTGAAGGTAACGCCGGCAATTGTCGATTGCGGGCTCGGGGCCGCTGCGGTTAACAGCGAGGCGCCCACTTTCGTATATGAGGAAAGGTCGGTGCGGACGAGTTTCGCTAAACGTACAGAACCTTCGATGTTGAGTTCACCGGCGCCCTGCTCGAACATGTTGAAGTTCGCCAATGGCTGAGCCGTGTACATGAGGATCATCTTAATCATGTTCGGCGTCAGCTTCGGATTTGCTTCGAGCAGGACTGCGACGGCCCCGGCGACGAGTGGGCTCGAGACTGAAGTGCCGCTGAGACGCATGTACCTGGCAGTCGAGATCGCAGTGGGGTTAACACAAAGATCCGGATTGTCAGCGACTATGTCGTTGCCGGGGGCAGAGGCGCCGATAATCTTGTTTCCGGGCGCAACCAAATCCGGCTTGATTAAGTTGTCGTAATGCTTTACGCCTTTCCAGTCTTTGTAGTAGCTGCGGGTTGGCCCACGCGAGCTATAGCTGGCGACACCATCATCATTGCGACCGTTGCTGCCATACGAATTCGCAGCGCCAACGGTAATCGCCGACGGCTCATTACCTGGTGAGTGAATCCGGCCGTAAACCTTGGGATGCAAGAGGTCTTTGCCGTCGTTTCCGGCGGCTGCAACGACGACGATGCCCGCATCAACCAACTTCCTCACAGCGCGGCAAATCGCGTCGTTCTTGTAGGAATCTACGGCGTCGGCGCCGAGGCTCATGTTGACGACGCGGATGTTATAGGTGGTGCGGTACGTCAGCACTGCGTCGAGCGCGCTCAGCACCGCAGAGGTTTTGCCGGCGCCATTCGAGTCCAGGACGCGGAAGTTAATCAGTTTGGCTCCGGGAGCAACCCCGCCGTACGAACCGGACGGCGCCACAATCATAGATCCCACGAAGGTTCCGTGACCGTAATAGTCGTCAGTCGTTCCCTGACCGGTGAAGTCTTTGCTGAAGGCGACGCGACCGGAAAGGGCCACATGCTTTGTGGAAATGCCTGAGTCAAGAATCGCAACGCCGATCGAGCTTCCGTCGAGGCCCGCATTTCCTGACTGTGCCAGCATTGCGTCTTCGCCGGTGGTTGACTCAACGTGGCCCAATCCCGAAACGCTTCGATCAAGCGAGACATACTTAGCGCTGCCACTGTCAGCCAGCTTCGCAATCGCTTTGGTCGGCATGTCAACCACCAGCGCTCCAAAGCGGTTCATCTGACCTGTGATAATGATGCCGTCGGCCTTGAGTTGCTCACGCATAACCACGCTGTTGGCGTCACTGACCTGCAGGATCGCCCTCACGCGCTCCGGTGCGTTGGGGCTATCAATCATCTCGCGCAAATCCGGTGAGACCTTGTCGCCGGCAAATTCTTCACTGTTCGTCTTGTCGTTGGTTGAGTCAGCCGCTTCACTTTGTTGCGCGTCCGTACTGGATACTTCCTCCGTTTTGACTGTGGCAAACAGTTCGGCCAGTGATTCTTCGCTGGCCACATTCTGTTGGAAAGCCACGTCAGTTGAAGCACCGAAGCATTGGATCTGACCATTCGAGATAGCATCACGCAACAGAGAAGAAGCGGCGCCATTAAAAGCAGCGTTCGGTCCCATCAAAGACTGAATCGGATCGATTATAAGAATGACTTTGGAGTTCGAATTCGTGACATCGGAAAGGATTGCCGAGAGTAGAGACTTTAGTTCCGAGGCGTTGCTCGCATCGTGAAACAGCGAGTCGAGATTCAGTTTGAACAGCCGTTTGCCGGCAAGTTCTTCCGGAACGTCACCGTGAGCCAGGCGGCGCGCCACGCCGATCATCACTACGTCGCGAGTGGCTTGCGACTCACTGATGACCACCGGATTGTTCTTGCTACCGGAAGCCAGAATCTGAATCGCGCGATTGGTGTCATCGGTCCGCTCCTCGATATCATTGAAACGACCCTGTTCGGCGGCTGCGTTGAGATCCGACGCGTATTTGAATAATGAGGTCTGGGGGGTGCCATTGCGGCGCTCATTACTCTGGGCTCTCGCGCTCTCCGTTATGACGATGCCGGCGAGCAGTGACATGGAAATGCCGACTGCCGTCAACCACCGCCATCGATTCGTTGATTTTCCTCTGACCATTTTTCGAAGGGCTCCGGTTCTCTCTAGTCTCGCGGGCAAAATTCAGGGGATGCCCGCAGCCCAATTAACAAGGCCCGTGCCGTAGCCAGAATGATGTTTTGCTGAGGTTTTTGACGAATTCGACTTAAGGAGCGGAGTTGTGACTGAGTCAGCTTGAACGAGTGATCAATCAGATTGACTGCTACCTGACCGCGCCGTCAAATGAGCATTTGGGGAGGCATAACCCTCCAGAAAAATTTCTGGAGAACTCAGAGCATTGTCAGTTTAGATTACTATCCCGAAAAGACGGATCGGTTGGTGCAGCGGCGGCGGCGGGGTAAAAATCCCCAATTGCCGTCATTTTTGTATCCTGAGAGTCCTGGCCCCCTCTGCATGACGCGCCAGCAAGCACCCGCCAATGAGCAATTGACCCTCTAGCAATCTTCTCCGTATCATCGCGGGCGTGCAGCCTGTTATTTCATCGTCCCAGATGCGCGATATCGATCGCCTGACGACGCAGCGTTATGGAGTCGCGTCATTGGAGCTAATGGAAAATGCGGCAAGTGCGGCCGCTCGATTCATAATCGACTCGTGTCTCCATAAAACCGAGGGCAAGAGTGCCCTGGTATTTTGCGGCAAGGGAAACAACGGGGGCGATGGCGCAGCCGTGGCGCGCTTGCTCGCGACGGCCGGCGTTCTGGTTGATGTCGTGCTTGTGGGCAAAGTTGAGGAAACCGGGGGCGACGCGCGAATTAATTTTGACAGGTTGCGGCGCTGGAAAAAAGAAAGTGACTTGCGGGAGAGTAAGGAAGCGGCAGCGCCCGCGGCGGGCACGGTAAACTTTTTCGAATGCGAATCAGAAAGTGAATGGGAGCAACTGCTGGCGACCGTCCTCAACGCGCCGCACGATGTCGTCGTTGATGCCGTTTTCGGAACCGGCTTGACGCGGCCAGTCGAAGGACTCCATCGAGAAGTTGTTAGATATCTGAACGGATTGCCTGACGCTCGTGACTTATCGCCGCACGGATCCTCACGCATCGTTTCGATTGATATTCCGTCAGGTCTCAACGCCGATTCCGAGAATCTAATTGGCGAAGCCGTGCGAGCTGACGCCACAGTTACGATGACAGCGCCAAAGCGCGCAAACGTACTACCGCCGGCCTCGGCCTACAACGGAAAACTGTTGGTCGCCGGGATCGGTTCGCCGGATGAATTGATCGCGGAGGCTAAAACCGATCTATTTGTGACGGAGGCCGGCGATGTGCGGAAATGGTTAAGACAAACAAGGTACACGGCTGACTCTTACAAGAAGACACATGGTCATGCTTTGGTTATCGCCGGTTCGCGCGGGTTCACCGGCGCGGCGGCCTTGTGTGGCAATGCCGCGATGCGCGCAGGCGCGGGGCTCGTAACAGTTGCGACCCCGGATTCGGCGCAGCCTCTGGTAGCCTCCCAAGTAATGCCGGAGATCATGACCACATCGCTGGCGGAAACAGACCGAGGCGCCGTCAGCGATCAAGCGCTTGATTACGCTCTGAAGTTTGCCGAGCGAGCCGAGGTGATCGCGGTTGGGCCGGGACTATCATCGGAAGATGATCGCACCAGGACTTTTGTGCGCAGGATCGTCGAGCAGCGAAAGACGCCGATCGTGATTGACGCCGATGGCCTCAATTGTTTGGCGCCATGGCCGGACAATATGCGAGGTTCAGATGACTTCCCAATTGTTTTGACACCCCATCCAGGCGAGATGAAGCGTCTACTCGGCTCCGATAATTCATCGCTGGATGATCGGGTGGAAATCGCTCGGGAGTTTGCGACCACCTCCAAAGTGATTGTGGTACTGAAAGGCTCTCGAACAATCATCGCTGCCCCCGACGGCCGAGTCGTCGTCAATCCGACAGGCAATGCAGGTCTTGGCACCGCCGGCTCCGGTGATACCCTTACCGGTGTGATTACGGGATTCCTCGCTCAGGCTTACGGGACGTTAAGAAAAGAGGCGGATGCTTTCGACACCGTAGCTGCAGCCGTTTACGTTAGTGGCTTGGCGGGAGATTGCGCGGCTCGAAAACTGGGGATGCGCGCGATGGTGGCTTCTGATATTCGCGAACATCTGAGCGAAGCGATTTGCTCGCTTGATCCAATCGGCGAAGCGCCGTAAGAGGTTTTTGAGCTTACCCAAACTGAAGCGCGACCGAAACCAAGTAGTGTCTTACTTTGCGGGTTTTCTTTGCGGCTTTGCTTGAAGAATGTGCGAAAGGAAAAGGCTATACGCGAAGGCGCCAAGACGCGCAAAGCCAAACAAGGACACTACTCGAATCCATGACTCCAACAACGATAATTCCTTCGGGCGAACTTGTTTCTACGAGCGAAACCGACACATTCGATCTCGGCGTTCGCCTTGGCAAGAACCTGGTCGGTGGTGAAGTTATCCTTCTTGATGGCGCGCTCGGCGCTGGTAAGACTGTGCTCGTAAAGGGCCTCGCTCACGCGCTCGGAATCGACGAGGAAGACGTTACCAGCCCGTCGTTTACTCTCGTGAATCCACACCAGGGTCGTCTGTTGCTTTATCACATTGACCTTTATCGGCTGGATGAAGGCGCGACCGCGGCGCATGCCGTGGATCTCGATGAAATCCTGACTGATGAACGGGCGGTGGTGATTATTGAATGGGCGGAGCGCCTGGGCCGTTACCCTTTGCCGCCGAGTGTTTGGCGGATTTCGATCCAGGGAGATGGCGACGAGCCGCGTCAGATCTTGATTACGTGTTAGAATCAAACCAAAGGGAGATTAATTAATATGCCATATCCGGAAATTATGATTCGACCGTTCCGTGAAGACCTCACCCGCATCGGTGTTGAGGAATTGAAAACGCCCGAAGCTGTTGACGATGCGGTTAAGAACACCAGCGGGACGCTGATGATCGTCGTCAACTCGGTTTGCGGATGCGCCGCAGGAAAAGCGCGCCCCGGGATTGCGCTGGCTTTGAGTCACGAAGTTAAGCCTGACAGAGTCACGACGGTTTTTGCCGGCGCTGATATCGAAGCGACTGATCGCGCCCGGAGTTACTTCACCGGTTACGGTCCGTCGTCGCCCTCCATAGGTATTCTGAAGGACGGCCAACTCGTTTACATGATGGAACGTTATCAGATTGAGGGACGCGGGCCCGAACAAATCGCGACGGAGTTGACTCAAGCATTCGATAAGTTTTGTGCCCCGGCGACGATGGCTGCGGGTTAATTGGTTATTCGACCAATCTCGCGATCGAAATCGATCACACTCCGATGAAAACCGATAGCCGGCGTCTTCAGATTCCAGGTCTGAATACGCCGGTTTAATTCTGCGCACTTCAGTTCAAAATCTTCCAGGGCTTTGCGCCATCTCGCTTCCGCCGAATTGGCATACTCGGTGTGCCGCGCATTCTGCAATACGATCCAAACACGGGCCAGCTTAGTTCTTGCGATCTGAATCTCGGCCTCGATGTCTTTACGTTCCTCGATCCACGCGGGAGCGAAACCGGCATTCCGCAGCATCCGATGGGCCATACGCCAATCCGGATCCTCAAAAGGATTTTCGGTGAGATCGACGGGAGCACCCTTGCCCGACAGATCGTCGAATTCGCCCTGCTCTATGGCCTCGCGAATTTTCCGATCGATTAACGATTCCCAGTGATTCATGACATTCGATAAACTGCCCGAACGACAGTCATGGAGTTAGTACCGAGAGCGGTAGCGACCGGGTTGTCGTTTTGCAAGAATCGAGACTGCCAATTGTTACCCGGTCGCTACCGCTCCCGGTACTGACCTCAAGCGCCAATAAAGTTTAAAACGAAGATCATTCATTTGCAGTTCCGTACACGCTGTTTGCTAAAAACCGCGACTAACTGTCTATGCTAGAATCGCGGCGAGATGCCAACAGAGTCCTCCATCTCTGTCGAGACTCGCATTCTCGACCTGCCGAATCGCGGATTTCACCGACTTGGCCCGCTAACCGCGCGCAAATTAGCGCTGAGCATCGCGGGAATCACCAGCGGCAAAGACATCAATAACGTCACAGTTGAAGATCTCCTGCACTACCTGCCGATGCGTTACGAAGATCGATCGAACCTCGCGCGGATTCGGGATCTCAGTGATGGCATGGAGGCGTCGCTCGAGCTGTTCGTGAAGCTTTGCCAGGGCCGTCCGGTTCGCGGATGGCGGTCGCACCGGAGCAGACTTTACATCTTCGAAATCTCGGCAACCGATCGCGAACGCACCGGTAAGGACGTAGTGGTTTGGACGTTTCTTTCGGGGCCGAGCGCTCCGCAAATTATCGACAGCTATGAAAAGAAGTTTAAGCGCGGCGTGCGGTTCATCGCCTTCGGCAAGTGGGAAAACGATGTAACGAGGAGAACTTTTTCTCTCAAACTGCATAAGCCGGACGAGATTGAGGTTCTGCCGTCTGTCGAAGAAAAGCTTCCGATGAGCGCGGCAGATCAAGTTTCTGCGGCGCCCGAACCAGACGAGGATCCGACTCTCAAGGGCATTCATGTCGGTCGCCGAGTTCCTGTCTATCGTCGCTTAAATGATTTACGGCCAAAACAGTTACGCGAGATCATTCATGCGACGTTGACCACGATTCCTGATAACGCCATCCCGGAAACGCTGCCTGCGGACCTGATCAAGAGGCAGCGTTTGATTCCGCGGACGACGGCTCTGCGCGAAATTCATTTTCCCGCGGACAACGCTTCACTCGATGAATTCGAGAGTGCGCGTAGTCCGGCGCATCGACGTCTGATATTCGAAGAACTGTTTTGGATGGCGCTCGGTTTGTCGGTTAAGCGGGGCCGGCGAATCAGGGAAAGCAAAGGCGCGAACATCAAAATCGACGACGCGATCAAGAAAAGAATTGCGTCAGTTCTGCCCTTCAAACTCACCGACGCTCAGCGCAAAGTAGTCAAAGAGATTTTCCGCGACCTCCGATCGGATGCGCCGATGAATCGTCTGCTGCAGGGCGACGTGGGCAGCGGCAAAACAATCGTCGCCCTGATCGCAATGCTGACGGCGATGGAGAATGATTATCAAAGCGCTTTAATGGTCCCGACTGAGATTCTCGCCGAACAGCATGCGCGAAACCTCAAGCGCATTCTGGCGAAATCACCTTATCGGATCGAATTACTTTCCGGGTCGTTGAAAGCTGCTGACAAGAAACGCTTGCATCAGGCGATTTCAAGCGGCGAAGTGCATGCCGTCGTCGGGACCCATGCTTTGATTCAGGAAAGTGTCGCGTTCACAAATCTCGGCCTGGTAGTAATTGACGAGCAGCACCGCTTCGGCGTGATGCAGCGCGCCGAACTGCGGGCCCGCGGCATGAATCCGGATGTGCTGGTGATGACGGCGACGCCGATTCCGCGCTCCCTCGCGATGACCGTCTATGGCGATTTGGACGTTTCCATCATCGATGAGATGCCGCCCGGCCGCACGCCGATTGTGACCAGAGTCTTTGCCGACAATGAGGACGATCGAAAGGAAGTAAAGCAACTGCTGTCGCGTGAAGTCCGCGCCGGCCGGCAGATTTATGTCGTCTATCCGCTGGTTGAAGAATCGGAAAAGATGGACCTGCGCGATGCGACCAAACGTTACGAGTACCTGCGCGACAAAGTCTTTCCCAAATTCTCAGTCGGTTTGCTGCACGGTCGCATGAAACCGGAAGAGAAAGAAGAAGTGATGCGCCGCTTCGTGAAAGGCGAGGTTCAGATTCTCGTTTCAACCACGGTGATCGAAGTCGGCGTCGACGTGCCGAATGCTTCAGTGATGGTCGTCGAGCACGCCGAACGTTTTGGCCTCTCGCAACTTCACCAGTTGCGTGGACGCGTCGGCCGCGGCGCCGAACAGAGTTACTGCGTCCTGCTGGCTTCCGACAAAAAAACCGACGTTGCACGAGAACGGCTCGGAATAATGGAAGAAACGAACGACGGCTTTAAGATCGCCGAAAAGGATTTGGAAATTCGTGGACCAGGCGAATTGATGGGCACGCGTCAGGCAGGATTACCGGAATTTCGCGTAGCAAACCTCGTTCGCGATTTAGCAATACTTCAAGCCGCGCGCAAAGAAGCGGATTTCTATCTCAATCAAGAGAAGACCTCTGCCGAGGCCGCGGAATTAATCAACCGCGCTCAGAGCGATGCGCGTTTGAAGTTGGCGGCGGTGGGGTGAAGGAGTTAAGCGACGGCGGTCGTTTGCGAATTCAATAGATAGGGTTAACAGGATTGACAAGATTAAGAATGAGACGACAATCCTTTCTCTTAATTCCGTCAATCATGTAAATCCTGTCAATTGCTTTGCTCCTTCCAGCAAACTGTTACTCACAGGAGCCGAAAATGGATTCCCGGGCAAAGTCGGCAACAAGCTCTTGACCTAACGCCGTTACTTCGGTTTAACCCCGAGCTTCAACGCTAACCAATTTCCCAGCACTTTCAAAACATCATCGCCGATGGCGCTGGTCTCGAGTTTCGAGTATTCATCAATGCCACCGGTCTTCGCCGTCAAAAACAAGTGATTGAGATTGGGAAAGATCTGCTTAGTCACGGCTTTGTTCCCGGCTTCGCGCGCGGCCTTCTCGAGCAGGTCCGCCTGTTCGGCGGTTATCTGCCGATCGAGCGCGCCTTGCAGAATCAAAATCGGCTGGCGCACTTTGCGAATCATTGTGAGCGGATCGTAAGTCCAGAATTCTTTCGTCCACGGCAAACTGACTTGAGAGGGATACTTCGAAAGGTCGCCGCCCGTCTGAACGGCCGTAATCATCTCCTGTTCTTCGGCAAGCTTTTGCTTTTTTAGTTCAGGAGTTACGCCGGGTGTGGTGTCGAGTACAACCGTCAATTGCTCCATGCTGATTTGATCGCCGCGTTTGCCGCTACCGGCGAGCAAAACAATTGCCGCAATCTGTGAATCATTGGCGGCCACCATGGGCGCGATCATTCCGCCTTCGCTGTGACCCACCAGGGCAATCCTTTTCGGATCGATTTCGGAACGCGAACGCAGATAGGCAACTTCTGCACGCACGTCGTCGGCAAAGCTGGAAGTAGTCGCGGTCATCAGCGTGTCACGGCCGTCTGAGCCACCTACTCCCCGATCGTCAACTCGGAGAACGGCGATACCCTGGCTCGCAAGTGCTTCAGCGACTTGTCGCATCGGCTTATATTTTTCGAGACCGGGGATGGGAATCGGTTCGTCGCGCGTCTGTTGTCCGGAACCCGTAATGGTAATGACCGCGGGCAACGGCCGCTTTCCAGCTTTCGGAAGCAGGAGCGTGCCGGCAAGTGTGTAACCTTTCGTCGTCACGGTCACTTCTTCGGCAGTGAACGGAGCGTTGGGCGGCGCGCTGTAGTCAACTTTGGTGTTATCGGCTTGACTGAAAACGATTGTTGAGAGAATTAGCAGAACCGGAATGGGGACGATTTTTCTCATGGCACGCATTATAACGCGATTGAGAATCACGGTTTTGTAATTCCGAGCGGGGCTTTGGCATTCTCACGCTGGCTCAAAACGGATAGTCTTAATACTGATGCGCATCATCGCCGGAAAATTTCGTGGACGAACACTAAAGAGTCCGCCGTCGCTGGCTACGCGGCCGACTTCTGATCGTCTGCGCGAGACGTTATTCAACATTCTCGCGCCGCGGATCGCAGGCGCAAGGTTTCTGGATTTGTGTGCGGGAACCGGAGCAGTCGGAATTGAAGCGCTGTCGCGCGACGCAGCGCACGTCACCTTTGTCGATCAGTCGCGAAAGATGTGCGCGTTGATAGAGGAGAATGTTCAAACTCTTAAGATCGACGATAAGGAAGCCGAGGTCGTTACCTCCGAAGCAGGGAAGTTTCTGATGTGGCACGCGAAGAAAGGAAGGCAAGCTTTTGACATCGTCTTCTTCGATCCACCGTACGCGGACGACTATGAAAATGTTTTGAATTATGTCGGCGAGAACGCCGCGACTCTGTTAAATGAAGACGGCCTGGTGGTGGTTGAGCATCAGAAGAAAAGAGAATTAGCGGAAAAGTTTGGCGCGCTTGAGCGCTATCGAGTGTTAAAGCAGGGCGATTCAATATTGAGCTTTTTCTCTGTCTAATCTCAGTGGTCCTCTGGGTCTCTGTCGTTAAACTGTCCACGAGCAGGATTTCACCACGGAGGCACAGAGAACCACTGAGGTTGCACAGAGAAATACCGGACGCGTATCGTTACGACTGAAATGCTGGTACTCGGAATCGAAACCTCCTGCGATGAAACGGCGGCGGCAATCGTGCGCGACGGCCGGGAAATTGTTTCGTCCGTCATCGCTTCGCAAATCAAGACGCACGAAAGATTCGGCGGCGTGGTGCCTGAGCTGGCTTCGCGCGAACATCTCGACAAGATTGTGCCTATCGTCGAAGAAGCCTTCACCCGAGCCGGCATCACCAAAAACGAGATCGACGGAATTGCGGTTACGAATGGGCCCGGCCTGGTTGGCTCTCTGCTCGTGGGAGTTTCGTACGCGAAGGCGATGGCTTATGCGCTCAACAAGCCTCTGGTTGGCGTGAATCACATTGAAGGCCATATCTATTCCGTATGTTTTGAGAACCCGCCCGTCGAACATCCGGCGTTGGCTTTGATTGTCTCAGGCGGGCATACCAATCTTTTTTACGTTCCTGAACCCGGCAAATACAAAGTTGTGGGGCGCACACGCGACGATGCCGCAGGGGAAGCGTTCGACAAGGTCGCCAAGATGTTAGGGCTCGGTTATCCCGGTGGGCCAGTCATCGAAAGACTAGCAAGGGAAGGGAATCCAGGCGCGGTGAAGTTTGCGCTGCCTCGCATGGGCGACAATCGGCCTGACTTTAGTTTTAGCGGATTAAAGACTGCGGTCACAAAGCACGTGCGTGAATCAGGCTTACAGCCGATGCAAAATGGCGGCGAACCTTCGCAGGCGATCAAGGATCTCGCCGCCAGTTTTCAATCGACAGTGATTCGATCACTGGTGACCACAATGGAACGGGTGGCGAAAGAATATCATCCGAAGACTTTAATTGTTGCCGGTGGCGTGGCCTGCAATGGCGCCCTGCGCGAAGCCGCGCGCGTCTCGGCCGCAGGCCTCGGCGTCCCGGTTTATTTTCCGTCGCCGCATCTTTCAACTGACAACGCGGCCATGATTGCTGCGGCCGGCACGGTGAAATTGGCAGCAGGTGAGCGAGCCGGCTGGGACTTGAATGCCGACGTGATGTTGCGTCTGCAAAACATCGAAGTTGAAGATGCGGAGTTGCGAAAGCGTGTGCGGTATCGATTGTAGGGTGAACGCAAGTGGCGGTCGAAAGCGTGCGGATTGGAGCGCAAGCGTCCTCGCTTGCATTAGCGAGCTTTGAATCCTGAACTGGGCAAGCGAGGCCGCTTGCGCTCCAGTCGAATGCGCGTTCTACGTATGCCGGAGTCGGAGATTTATGTTAAAGGCAATCACACTTTTAGCGCTTTCCTCGTTTGCGGTTGGTTTTAGCAGTGTTCCTGCTTGTCACGAGCAGCAAAGCAAGAACGACAAAACAGTTGTGGAGAATCCAAACAGTAGTTCAGGCGAGTTGAAGATTCTGGCCGAAGGCTCGCAGTCTTCAATCACAGATCCTTTCGTGGCGGTGATTCGCGACGATGCGACTTATGCAAAGCTTCGCAAGATGGAGCCGAACCTTCCCAAACTCGAAGCGGATTTCTTTCGCTTGAACATTGTCGTGGCGGCGTTCCTGGGAACGCGCAACACCGGCGGCTACGCTGTCGAAATCAATCGCCTTGAAAGCGGAAAAATCAGCGTCGCGGAAAAAGCGCCGCCAAAAGACGCGATGACGGCGCAGGTAATGACATCGCCTTTCAAGCTCGTGTCGTTTTCGCCGGAAGGCTCGACCGCGGTCGAACTTTCAGTTGGCCAAACATTTCAACAACAAGCGCAGCTTTATCGAATCAGCAGTGGAACGTTCAGATTCGGGGGCGGCATCGCCGGCCGAGATGAGTCGTATCAGTTGAATGGGAAGCTTCAGCTCACGCGATTGGGCGACCTGGTTACCATTGGATTCGCTCTGGTGAGCGGCGGTGGTGAGCGTGAACGATCCCTAAGAGGATTCGCGACCGGCCTGATCAAGAGTGGCGTGATTACAATCGAACGACTGAGCCACGGTTCGCTGCTTGATCCGCCCAGCGGAGAATTGAAGGTCACCGGAAAATTTCTCGAGAAAAACAGATTGAACCTTGAATTGGTCTCGCAGCTGATAACTGTGCCTGAGAGTTATAGCGGAGGAGGAACGATCGAGGCAGAATTGGTTGCGGCGTCGGCAAACTGATGTTCGGACTGGAGCGCAAGCGTCCTCGCTTGGCGGTGATGAACCAATTTTCATCATGGGGGATTTCTCCAGCCCAGGCGTAAACGCCTGGGGCGAGAAAAGGTAGAGAACAGTTTAAAGCCCCATAAATGGGGCCTTTGAAACTAACGGCTCTTTCATTCCCAGGCGTAAACGCCTGGGCTACTTAAAAGGATGCCCTCCTTACGGTCGGGCTTCCGACACAGGCGGCTGCCCCGGCGGAACTCCGGAATTAGATTGATGCGGCGATCGCTTCGTCGAAAATTTCCAGCGCGACGTCAACATTTTCGCGACTGAGAATCAAAGGCGGTGACCAGCGAATCGAATTCGCTCCGCAGCCGAGTAGAATCAGTCCGCGTTGGAAGCTCGCCATTTCCACCCGGTCACGCAATTCCGGATCGGGTTGCTTCGAAGCGCGATCCTTGATGAACTCAACTCCCAGCATCATGCCCATGCCGCGAACGTCGCCGATGCAGTCATACTTGTCCATTAACCAATTCAAGCCGCGTTTAAGATAGTCACCGACTTCAGCGCTATTCGCTACCAGTTCGCGTTGCAATAACTCAATCGTCTTCAAAGCGGCAGCGATGGCCACCGGATTTCCACCGAAGGTTGAGGCATGCGCGCCTGGCTTCCAGTCCATCAAGTCAGCGCGCGCGACGCAGGCGCCCAAAGGCAGACCTGACGCAATGCCTTTCGCAATGCATACGATGTCGGCTTTCACGCCGTAGTGTTCCATCGCAAACATTTTTCCGGTGCGGCCCATGCCGCTTTGCACTTCATCGGCAATCAAAAGAATGCCGTGCTCGTCACAAATCCGGCGCAGCTCTTTCAGGAAACCGGCGGGTGAGGGAACATAACCGCCCTCGCCTTGTACCGGTTCGACTACAATCGCGGCAACTTCTTCGGGCGGCGTTGTCGTTTTGAAAAGTCTATTCTCGATCCAATTGATCGCGCCCTGAACGACACCGCCGTCGCCGCAATCATCGGCGCTGAACGGATTACGATACTCATTCGGAAAAGGCATGTGCACGACGTCGAGCACCTGGCGCTTGAAGCCAAGTCGCTGCGCAGCCTTTGATGAAGTCAGCGACAACGAACCAAGTGTGCGTCCGTGAAAACTGCCGAAGAACGAAATGAATTTCTCGCGTCCGGTCGCGTGCATCGCCAGCTTCAAGGCAGTCTCGACTGCTTCGGTGCCGCTGTTGGCGAAGTGAGTGCGGGTTGGTCTCTCGACCGGAACTATTTCGTCCAGCTTCATCGCCAATTCCGGCATGACCGAGTAGTAGTAATCGGTGCCGCACATGTGAATCAGTTGGGCGGCCTGATCCTGAATGGCGCGCACGACCTCGGGATGACAATGACCCGTCGAACAGACGGCGACGCCGGCGTTGCAGTCGAGCAGGATATTGCCGTCGACGTCTTCGACCCAGACGCCTTCGCCACGTTGGGCGACAAGTTTGAAGTCCGGCCGCGGATAAGCTGGGTTGACGAATTTCGCGTCTGCTTCGACGATCGCGCGACCCTTGGGTCCGGGTAGCTCTGTCTTGAGTTCTGGTCTCTTCAGAAGGGTGGCTGTACTCATCATTTTGTGCTCCTGGTGTTTTGAAAACTGAAAAAGAAACGCTGAAATTCAGCGCCTAATAGCGAAGCAGCGATTGATGAATGGATTGCTAGTCCGCGAAGAGGTTCGCGCGACTGACGACGGGCAGTGAATGTAATTCGCGACGACAGGTCATGACTTTGAAGCGGCTAGATAATAGCACTGAGAACGATCCAACGCGAAGAATCAGAAGATCACTGAGCAAGGCATTGACAGGAGTTACAATCCTGTCTATTAAGATCGCAAACTAACAGTTTGCGTTACGTGTTAAGACGAGTACCAGAGGACGGCGAAGAAATGACAGGCGGTCCCAACGATTACGAATAGGTGCCAGGCAAAGTGGGCATATCGAATTCGATGCGCGGCGAAGAAGCCAACTCCAGCGGTGTAGGCAAGGCCGCCGCCCAGGATCCAGGCGAGTCCGGCGAGCGGGACCTTCTGCAGAACCTGGGGCGTGGCGATTACTACCAACCACCCCATCGTGAGATAGAGGCCGACTGAAATCCAGATGTAGCGCGTGCCGAAAACTGCTTTCATCGTCAGCCCTACTGCCGCCAATCCCCAGACCAAACCGAAGATGGTCCAACCCCATGGTCCGCGCAACACACCCAGGGTGAACGGAGTGTAGGTGCCGGCGATGAGAATGAAAATCGCGCTGTGGTCCATCAACCGAAAGAACCTCTTGGCGCCGTCATGAGTCAAAGCGTGATAGAGCGTCGATGCGAGATAGAGCGAGATCATCGAGACCGCAAAGACGCTGACGCCAACCATGTTCCAGGCGGTTCCGTAACGTGTTGCAGCAACGATGAGAATTGGTGTGGCCGCGATGGCGAGTGCCAACCCGGCTCCGTGGCTGAGGCTGTTAGCGATCTCTTCGCCGACGGTCGGCTGGTGTTCCAGATTGTCGCTGACTTCGGCCATATGTTGGCCATTGTACATGATTATTAGATTCGCCTAACGAGAATTTGGACTGGAGCGCAACCGTCTCGGTTGCTAACGTCTGCAAGCGAGGACGCTTACGATCCAGTCAAGGACAGTGGCACAGACCCTAGTCTGTGAAATCTCAAGGTGAATCACAGATTGAAGTCTGTGCCACTCTAAGAGTTCAGCGGCAAGAGCTTCTCCATCGCAAACAGTGGTGTGCCGTGCAATTCGTGCGGTCCCTCGTCCGTTCGTTCGAAGCCGAAACTCTGGTATAGCCGAATCGCGCGTTCCAGGAATGGCGTAGTGCTTAGGAGCAAGCGTCGAGCGCCCTGACTGATCGCCAGATCCTCAACGTAAGCCAACAACTGATCGCCGATACGCTGACCGCGGGCCGAGGGATGGACGGCCATGCCGCGAATGTAGAGCGACTCGTTTTTCGGTACGATCGCCACAGTGCCCACCACCGTCCCATTCATCTCTGCGACGAACAACGGTCCCTCGTGCATTCGCTCAATTACTTCGGCCTGAGAAATTACCGTCGCTGCAAACCCGCCGGCTGTATAGAAAGATCGGTACTCGACGAACGATTCGTATAGTAACGAGACAATGGCTGGAGCATCATCTGCCACGGCTCTCCTGATCGTGAGGGCCGCGATACTGGGTTGGCCTTCGGGCATGGTGCAATTCTCACGCAATAGTATGGCAATTCGCTGACATTCCAAATCGCAGGCGGCATCGCGATCACCGTTTGCGTCGTAATTAGAAGTCTTACCCGGCAAAACTCTTCCCAACAATTTGGAGCGATATTTCAGGAGGCTTTATGAACAGAATTAAGCTCTGGCCGCACGGCGTTTTAATGATCTTAGGGGTGGCATTGGTGGCCGGCATTGCCGCAGCATTGTGGTTTAAGTACGAACGCTCGGCCCAAGCCAGCGGCCTGCCGAATGCGGCGCGCATTGAACGCGTCGACGGACAGGTTGGCTTAAACCGAAGTTTGGATAGCGAAACAAACTCGCAATGGATCGAGGCGCGGGCCAACACACCCGTAAGTGTCGGCGACCGCATTTACACCAAAGAAAACTCGCGGACCGACATTGCTTTTACGGGACGAAATGCGGCGACCGTCGATGCCAACACGTCGCTCGACATTCTTGACTTGTCGAAAGATCGAACGCAGGTTGCTTTGCGAGCTGGTTCAGCGCTCTTTGACGTTGGATCGATCTCTTCCGGTCAGTTATTTGAAGTGGCCACACCCTGCGGAGCGGTGGATTTGAACGAGCCCGGCATCTATCAAGTGGCGATTGATCCGAACGGCAACGCCAACGCAACTGCATTTAGCGGAAGCGCGCAGGTCGTAGGCCAGGCAGGAAGCGGCACCATTCGCAAAGGCGACGTGCTCAGCGTTCCCTGTCAGGGTGGCTCGACGGCAACCGTTTCGCGGGTAAATTACGATCAAGCGGGAACGTACCTGGATAATCACTTCCGCTCTCGCTATCCGCGAACTTACGACGGGCGCTATCGCAGCTACTACACTTATCTGGACGATCCTTACTATTACGATCCCGCTCGGAGCTACACCAGCTACAACTATGTTTCGGACTATGTTCCCGGTATTTACGATCTCGATGATTACGGGGACTGGAGTTACGTCAACGACTATGGCTATGCCTGGCATCCGCGCGTCGATGCCGGTTGGGCGCCGTATCAATCCGGTTATTGGGAGATGGATTATCCGTACGGGCTGACCTGGATTTCGAATGAGCCATGGGGTTACGCGCCTTACCATTATGGCCGTTGGACGTATGCGTCAAACGAATGGTTCTGGGTTCCGGAATCGACCACGATTTATCCGACATACTCACCGGCGCTGACCGCGTTCATTCCGCTCGGGGATTCAAGCGTGGCGTGGGTGGCGTTGGGCCCGGGAGATCCGTACGTGAATCGTTACTACGATCCGTATTGGCAGCCGGTTTATTTGACCTCACCGACGGTCACTGAACGGTTCGTCAATATCAGTGTGCCGGGTGCGGTGACGGTGGTGCCGGTCCAGAGCTTTGGGCAGGTAATCGATCGAAGGGACATTATCAGCGTTGATCCGCAGGTTATCGCACAGGGTCGACCAGTTCTTGATCCGCTGACGGTGAATGAGTTTCGCCAGGCAGCGCGCGACACGCGCCGCGCCGAACGCCGTTTCGACATGTCGCAAGCCCTGGCGCAACGTTTAAACAGTACGCCAGTCGTGGTTGCGAACACGCCGGCGGCACGACCGTTCAAACGTGATTTGGCCTCGGCGATGCGCGTGCAACCGTTGGAAGCTCGCGCGCGGCGTCAGGAACTTAAACTGAAAGACGAACGAGCCGCAACAGCGCCGCAACAGCAGACTCAGTCGGCGCCAAATCTCGCCGCGGAACAAGCGCGAGAAAAACAAATGGCCGATCTGGCGCGACAGGCAGCACGAGGTGATCGAGGAGCGCGCCAACAGATGCAGGACTTGCGCCGTCAGCAAATGCAGCAGGCGCGAGTTGAAGGCGTAGCAAATCAAAAGGCCCAGGGAGAGCGTGTTGGTCAACCAATGCCGCCGGCCCCGGCGGCCAAAGACCAGCGACAAATCATGCGGCAGCAGCAACAGTCCCAACGTGAAGCTGCTCGACAGCAAATGATTAATAATCAGCAGCTGCGACGAGCACAGCCGCCGCAAGTTCAAAACCAGCGCGAGGCGAAACCGCCTCAGATTCAGCGGAGTCAACAGCCGGTAATCCGTCATGCGCCAAATGCGCAACCGGTGCGACCTCAGCCGCAGCCACAGGCTCAGCCGCGGCGAAGGCCCGAGGTTCAGGTTCAGCCGCAGCAGAGTCAACCGCGGGTAATGTCTGCTCCGCGACCGCAGTCAATGCCTCAGCAGCAGCCAAGGCCGCAAGTGGAAAGACGCGGACCGCCGGTGCAGTCGCAAGCTCAGCCCCGGATGCAGCAGCAACCGCGTCCGCAGGCTCAACCGCGCCCGCAGCCACAGGCGCAGCCAAAAGCTCAGCCAAAGGCTGAGCAGCAACAACAGCCTGCGAAAGCGCCCGGTAAACCACCGAAGAAGCCTTAGGCGAATCGGTAAGCACGCTGCCAGCGTGCAGCTTATGAAAATGCACGCCGGAGGCATACAGATAGCTTCCGGCGTGCAAAGTTTTTGACAGAGCACGCCGCAGGCGTGCGTACCGGCCTACTTCCGCGTCAGAACTTTTGCAGTGAACGATCCTTTGATCGTGTTCTCACCCGCAGTTAGATCGACATCGCCTGAGATTGAATCCGCAGAGACGGAAGTGACCTTCACCTCGCCCGTCAAGGTGCTGCGATCGAGCCAGAGCTTGCTGTCCGCGCCGCCTTTGCGGGTCACGACCCCGGCGGTTTCAACTTTCATGTACTTGTCTGCCTTGGCAGAGTAGGTACCAGTCTTGAGCGGCGATTTATCGTTAGTTCCTTCCGCTCCAACCAGATTGAAAGTGACGCGCACTTGTTCGTCTGAGGTCAGGGACTTATCTAAGGTCATGGCAAAGTTCCCCGCTTCCAGATCGTAGTTCGCAACATAAACGTTGTAGGCCGACGCGGTAGTTATCTTGTTGTTAATGTCGGTGAAGGTTTTGGTCACCGCAAAAGCGTAACTGGATTTGACGGCCAAAGCCTTTTCACCGCCAGTTGCCGCTGATTTGATGTGCAGGCTGTTGCCGCCAGCGCTCTTCCCACAACCCGCCAGAAGCAGCGAGAGGGCGATGGTAAATAGAAATAAGACAGAGACGACGCGCGCATAGAAGCGGCGATGGTTCATGTATCGGGGCATATAGATTCTCCTAAAGTTATTGCTGAAGCTCTGCAAATCGTATGAGGCGGTCGTGCAGTGGCTTTGTACGGGATAACATCCAGCGCGTCAAGCTGGTTTGGGGGGCGGCAGGGTCCAAATTTGAATGACTTTTTCCGTAGCCCAGGCGTAAAGAGTGTGTGTCAAAACTCAATCCCTCAGCGCCGAAGGCGCGAAATGTAATAGCCTGGGCCATCGGCCCAGGAAGAAGCCGTTGACAG
>Ga0070703_10000047_pt1 | contig 58706 bp, 50 predicted proteins | sample KBSK5251metaG_FD_65453 | JGI IMG/M metagenome (GOLD analysis project Ga0070703, IMG submission 65453) | Corn, switchgrass and miscanthus rhizosphere microbial communities from Kellogg Biological Station, Michigan, USA - KBS K5-25-1 metaG | ecosystem: Host-associated > Plants > Roots >... | reverse complement strand
CTGGCAATCGCGACTCTTATCCATCTCCGCCTTAACATCGGCGAGGGTTGCGTCTTCTTTGACCGTGGCAAACCCCTGATCAATTTTCTGCTTGATAGTGGCGTCCTGTAAAAGATCTCCCAGCGTCAAGTCTCCCAGATTTTGCGCGCCGGCCATGGCTTTGTCTGCCAGGAACCGATCGATCACGCTACGATGAATGATGTAGCGCGGAAGATCGTTATTCCCCAGAAAGGGTATGCGGGAGCCTCTCTTGTCGGCGTTCAATTTAGCCAGGATGTCATTCAACTTTTCTGTTTCCGGCGAGTCCAGGATGAACATCTTGTCCCTGGGAATCATCTTGTCGCGCGCCAGCGTGGTCGCGAGTTTGTCCTGCGTGGTGACCTGTTTGGCCATGTCGCTCACGCTTTTAGTTGCGGCGGCAAAATTGTCTTTTGAAAAATAAAAAGCCAGAACCGTGCCGACCCAACTGCCCAGAAGTGGAAGAACCGCCGACATGACGGTGGTCGCCTCGCCGTTCTTCACAATGATTGTTATTGCCAGCGCTGTCACACTGAACACTGAAAAGATCAAAAGTAACATCGCCAGCCAGTCTCTGTGTCCCATCTTCTCGGGCGGATTACCGTCAGTTCCATCGGCCATCGGTTTAGCCTCCTGCGAAAGGGGTTCGTGAATTGATTTGACTGGAGAGAGTGCGGAAAACGCGGGCTCTGGAGCCAGCCATCTGCGAGATGGCGCGCAGCCTATCCAAACTGGCTGCCCGTGTCAATTGTTTTTTCTGGCGAGCAGTGCCCCTAATTTGTAACGCAAACTGTTAGTTTGCGATAAGTAAATCGCATCAACGCACCGTCATCAGGGTTCGCAAGGTAGATTGTGAAAAGAAACCGGGGTATCGTAGCTGCACAATTCGCTCGACGGAGAAAAATGATGAAAAGGACTCTGCAAATTTTGGGATTGGCGTTCGCGGTGATCGCCACTACGTCATCTATTAACGCTCAAAATACAAAGGGCAAAGTGCGCGATTCGATGATTGTCTCGACTGAGTGGCTGGCAAAACATCTCAACGATGATTCGCTGGTCCTACTTCAGGTTGGCGAAAAGAAGGAATATGACGAGGCCCACATCCCGGGCGCGCAGTTCATTCAATTGCAGGATATCTCGACGCCACGTGGCCAGGGTTTGATTCTCGAATTACCGTCAGTCGATCAATTGAAAGCCACGTTCGAGAAGCTTGGCGTCACCGACAAGTCGCGCATCATTGTTTACTTCGGCAAGGATTGGGTCACGCCGACGGCGCGCGTTTTCATGACCCTTGATTATCTTGGTCTGGGCGATCGCACTTCAATTTTGGATGGCGGCTTGCCGGCGTGGCGCGCTGAGGAGCGCGCAATGACTGCTGAAGTTCGTGAAGTTAAGCCCGGAACTTTCACGCCGCATCCGAATGCCAAGCTCGTCGTCGATGCCGCGTGGGTCAGCGCGAATTTAAGTAAACCAGGCATCGCGATCCTCGACGCGCGCGCCTCGAAGTTCTACACGGGTGAAGAAGCCGGACAGATGCCGCGCGGCGGACATATTCCTCGCGCCAAGAGCATTCCATTTTCCACTTTGGTGGATGACGCGACGAACAAATTCAAGAGCCCTGAGGCGCTTCGGACATTATTCAGCACAGCCGGCGTGAAAGAGAACGACAGCGTGGCGACCTATTGTCACATCGGCCAACAAGCGAGTCTGCTGTACTTCGTCGCGCGTTATCTAGGTTACGACGCGCATCTTTATGATGGCTCGTTCCAGGATTGGAGCAATCGCAGCGAGCTGCCGGTTGAAAAGTCTGAGGGAGTTAAGACTGTTACTAAGCCTTAGCAGTAGAAAAACGAGCTGCGTAGCACCGGTCAGAGTTAAGCCCAAGGCGAGGCTTTGCGAGCCTTGGGCTTAGCTATTCAACGTAATCGAGCCCCGCAGGGGCAGCTGATCTCGCTGAGACTGGCATCAATGTACCGCAGGCTGTCCAGCCTGCGGAGACTGTGGTGGAGACAAGACCGCAGACTCGCAGTCTGCGGTACAGAGTCATTCACTACTTAGCCGCATCTCCATACAAAAGCATCTGCGGTAAATCCGTCAGCGTCGCCTTTCCTTTCGGAAACGTAATCTGCCAGACGCGATCAAATATCTTGCCGTCCCATTTCGGGGGCCTCGCAATCCCCAAGGCTTTCGCGATATCCGGAATCTTGCCGTGATGCCAGCAGATCAAAACGACTTTGCCGGTGAACGCGGCTTCGTTGAGAATCGCGTTCGTCATCTTCTTGATGTCGGCGGCGGCATCGGTAAAGCGATCGTTAATCGGCTCTGCCAAGGCGATTGATAACGGCGTTACCGTCTCGACAGGGCGCTTGCTTTGCTTCGAAATTTCGGTGGCGAAAATGAAGTTCGGAGTGGCGAACCGGGGCGCTGTGCCTTTCAGCGGAATCTGCTGGTAAGAGCCGATGAATTCCGTGGTGTTGTGATGAAGGCGGCAAGCTGACTGCGGCGTCGCTGTAACGAACAGCGCGGGCAGCGCCGCCGCGCGGGCTGAGCCACGAACTGAGAGATTCCGACCACCGTCATTATCTTTTTTGGGGTCGCCGACTTTCTCTCCGTGACGAATAATGAAAATCTGTTTGGGACCGAGGGTTGTGCTCATTTTATTTGTTCTCCGGAAACTTGAATCCAATGTAGGTGCCCGAACTGATACCCATCAAACCTAAAAGGGTCGCACTGAATTCGGGCATGGTCAGGTTGTTGTAAACGGACGACACGAAAATAATTCCCAAAACGATCGTCCACGCAAAAATCTGGAAGCGATGAAAGCTGTAGCCGGCGCCGTCAGAGAGAATGTCCGGCAACAATCCGCGGCTGACACCGGCTGCTGCCTGCGGCGTCAGCGCCTGAATCTGCTGATTGATATCAGCCAGTCGGGTGCGACTGGCCTGTAGTTGTTTGTTCAGACTATCGCGATTCGACGTGTCTTCCGGCGTCAAATTCGTCTTAGTGTTGAGCGCGCTTACCTGCTCCTGCAGTTCGGGAACACTCTGCTCGAGCGCTTGCCTCTCGGAGGTCAGACTCCGCTTCTGATCCTCATTTGCATTGTCTTTGCTGGAATCGATCATGGCCTCGCCCAAGGCCGTGCCCGCACTGATGCCCATGAGTCCGAGCAACGAGGGCGTGATCGTGTCAAGCGCATCTGTAATCAGCCAGATTGTGAGGTACGAAGCCGAAATCACAAAGAACCAGAAAGCCATCTGCGTGCGGCCGAGATTGTAGGGGCGCAACTTCCCAGGTACATCGCTGGTTCCGCGCTGGCGAATCAGGCTGGTCGTTTTCCCCAACCAAACAAGGAAAATCAGAGTTGCGAATACAACGATCGCCGCGACCACTCCGTAAACCGGCGAAATAACGGTCAGTGGCATTCGATGACCTTGATCGAATACCGAATCGAACGGTGACTCATTTTCGAGACCTACACTGAAGGAGACCTGCCGCCGCATGCCCTCCGGCGCGCCCAGGAGATCGGTCCAGGCATCTTTGCTCTCAGGGGAGATCTCCAGGTGAAAGAAAACCATATTTCTGGTGACATGGATTTCTTCGGGATAGTTTCCGCGAATTGCGCGGCCGTTTAGGAATGGCACCAGCTTCGTCGGATCGTTTTTCTCGTCCCACTCAGCCAGATGATCGATCTGAACTCTAATGATGTCGTCCAATTCGAGATGCCCTTCAACCGCAACAACTTTGGGCGCCGGCCCGACAGTTGGCGCGGGCGACGCGGTGGGCGACGGAGAAGCGTTCGCAACCGGAGTCGGCGTCTGCGCACTGGCAAGCATTAGGCCGGAAAAGGCGATTGCCGAAATCACTAAACCAGTAATCGAGAATCGAGTTTTGTTCTCCATGGAATTTTTTCGGAGTTACATTCAGTCCGGAAGATAGCGATGCAGTTTAGAGTTCAAGCTTTAGCTTGTATTTCGGAAATGGCAGCCTAAAGGCTGAACTCTGAACCGCGTGACTAAAATTGCATCACTACCAGGCCTGAATACAGTGTTTTCAAATCGACGCGTATAATCAGTTCATGACAAAAGCCACAGACGATGACAAGACCACTGCCGCCGACGATCGGCCGGATAAGGAAGAAACGTCGCGGCGGGAAACCGACGCCGAAAAATCAAAAGACGACGATACGGACGCAGATGAAACCAAACGATTTGAACGTTCTGACAACCTTCGTCGCCGTTCCGAATGGTTTCAAAAGCGAACTGGCGGAGGCTAGTTGGACTCACTTCAGTTTTAGTCGCCAAATACTGCGACCATAAGTTGCCGCGAACAGCGCCCGGTCGTTCAGGTGATAAACCAAATCGATGACGGTGGCGTTCGGAAGATTCCCGGTTAAGTTCACCCATGCTTCCGTCGACACATCGAGGGCGAACACGCCCGCATCGTTTCCAACATAAACTTTCTTGAGATCGTCAGGCCGAATCATCACCACATGGTGCGGGACGTCCGGCAGTTGGCCTTTGTCCACGTCTTCCCACGTGTTACCGCCGTCGCGAGATCGGAAAACATGTGGATGACCGAAGTTAGCAACCGAGGCGTATAAAAGATTCGCGTCGTTGGGATGAGTCTCGAGTCGCGTAATCGTGTGGCCCGGAAGGATTGAGCTGGAAATGTTTGGGCTCCAGCTTTTGCCTGCGTCCTCACTTCTAAACAACCCGCCATTTTCAGTAGCTGCATAAAGTCGTTTTCGATCCGCGGAGGCAATTTCAATTGCCGAGATAGCACTGCCGTCGAGATGAGGTGAAATCGGTGTCCAGGTGTCTCCGTCGTCAGTGGTCCGCCAAACTCTGGTTGAGCCGGTCAGGATCGTTTTCGAGTCGGCCGGATCCATCGCAATGAAACACATCCAAACTGAGCCCTGTTCGTTCGCGGAAGCGGGAGGTGAGATGTCTACCGGGTCCGAGTCGAGTCCACGATATCGTTGGATTAGAAGATTGTACGCTGAAGTAATCACGTGGCCACCGTCCTTTGGATCAAAGACATTCCAACCGCCATCGCCGGAATCTATCGGGATGAAACTGTCAGGTTGTCCCGTTTTGGTAGCCACCGTTCCGTTATCCTGAGCGCCGCCGCCAAAAACTTTTGAGCTGGTTTGCGCCACGTCCATGTCATAAAACATCGTGACCGCCAGATCAGTGCTGCGGTTTGTCCATGACGTGCCGCCATCCCCGCTTACATCTACTCCGCCGTCATTGCCGTCGTATACGCGCCCTGCCGCAGCGGCGGGCATGACCAGCGCGTGGTGATCTGCGTGGGCGTACGTTGACGTGCCTCGGTTAGCGTCCCAGCGCGTGATCTTTTTCCAGGTGACGCCGCCATCTTTGGTGCGGTGCAAGTCCACGCCGCCGCAGATGACGTGATTAGGATCGGTGGGATGTACGACAATTGTGTTGCCGTAGGAGATTTGTCCTTCGTTGCGAAAGTGCGTTCCGTGAATACTCTTCCAGCTATTCCCGGCATCCGCGGTGCGGAAGACGCCGAGTAGAAGATCTTTATCGCCGCTTCCTTCATTCTTCGCGAATGCGTAGAGCACGTCCGGATTGGAAGGACTGATGGCCAGGCTGGTGCGTCCAAAGGAAGCCGACGTCGGCAATCCATTCGTCAAATGCTCCCACTTTTTTCCTCCGTCGACGGAGCGATAGATCCCGCTGCGCGCGCCTTGTTCGGTGAAAGTCGCGTAGATCGTTCCTTTTTTCGTCGGATGGAAAACGATTGAGTGGCACCAGTAGTTTTGGGTCGAGACAAACGTGGACCGCTTCCAGGTGATCCCGCTATCAAAAGAGACGTACATGCCGCCGAAGTCTTTTCCGGTGGCACTGACCTCAGCCAGGCCGACGCCGCCAAGAATGACGTGCTTTGAATCAAATGGATCGATTGCGATCACCCCGATGCGTTTGGGAATCGCATTCTTTTCGGTAGAGGTGCGCAACTGCCAGGTCTTGCCGGCATCATTACTTTTGTATAGACCGACCCCGGGGTAAGAATCAGCCGAAAGATTTGCTTCGCCGGTGCCGCAATAAATCGTATCCGGATTCTTCGCGTCGATTGTGAGCGATCCGATATTCAAAATGTCCTGATCGCTCCAACATGATTTCCAGGTGCGGCCCTCGTCCGGACTGTGCCAAACGCCGCCGCCGGCTGAACCTGCCCAGAGCCGATCAGGATACTGCGGGTGACAGACGAGAGAGGTAATCCGTCCTCCGATGTTGGTTGGGCCGACGCATTCCCAGGACGCCGAAATATTGGCGGCCGGCGCCAGCGATTTGGCGACGCGCTCGCGCTCTCGAATTAGAGTTTGGACCGGCGCCTCGCGAACGGGCCAGGCACTGCGGGCCTGGAACCAGCGGCTGCGAACCTTGTGATGGGTAAGGCGTACTCGCCCTCCATGGATTTTGGCGCGCGAACTGCCGACCAGAGTGATTTCAGGTTCGGCTGATTTTGTTTTTGACGGAGACTTGTCGGCCTTGGGTTTGTTTGCCATTGGGTTCTCCCACGACTGTTGGTTAATGAGCGCGAGGCGGGCCAAAACTATCCCATCTTTGAAAGCTCGTCAACATTTTTGCAAGTATTTTCGCAACCCGTTCTTAATGCCAGCGAAAGCAATATTCGCGGTATGGAGAATCCGGTAGTAGCACAGACTTGAGTCTGTGGCTTGTGCCACTTAAGAATCACAGACTAAAGTCTGTGCCACTTCTACGGCCGGCCCAGCGGAACCGGGGAATTCGGTTTTCCTCTGTGACCCTCTGAGGAAACCTCTGTGCTCTCTGCGGCTAAGCATTATCTCAAAAGCATTTACCGTAGAGAAAAAGCCGAGGTAAGCGCAGAGACCGCAGAGGATGAGTCGAGAAATCTCAAATTAGACCCACTACTGAGAATCCGAGTCAAATTTGTAGGCGTCATTCCCGCACAAGTTGCGCGAGAAGTAGAACTGCGACAATAATCACGCACCGAAATTCAAAACGGACTAGCAGAGAGGTCGAAATGGAACGAAGAATAACGAGCTGGTTCAGCCCGAACCTGCAGATGGAAATGCCTCTGGTGGCGTACGGTCAAACCGGCCAGACGGTCCTGATGCTGCCTACGGCAGCGGCAGATTATCTCGAATACGAACGGTTTTATTTGGTCGATGCGATTAAACCCTTGATCGAGCACGGAAAGATTCGGGCTTACTCAATCAACAGCGTCAATCGCTGGAGTCTCTTGAACGAGCAAATGCCGCCCAGACTGAAAGCTGAATTGTTAACGCGCTATGATCGATATATCACCGATGAAGTCCTGCCATTGATCCGCAACGAGAATGAAGAGAAATACGCAAGGCCGATTACGACGGGTGCGAGTTTGGGAGCGTTCCTCGCCGCGAATCAGTACTTCAAACATCCTGATTTGTTTCGGGGCACGATTCCGATGAGTGGCGGGTACGACATTCGCCAGTATCTGGATGGCTACTATGACGACAATGTCTATTTCAATAATCCGATGGATTATCTCCCGAACCTGAACGATGATCATTACCTGCCCATCCTGCAAAAAGCAGATTCGATTTACATCATCTCTGGACAGGGCGCTTACGAAGATCCCAAGCGCAGCCAGCAACTGTCAGACATTCTGAAGAGCAAGAACATTCCGCACACTCTGGATTTGTGGGGCGCCGACGTAAATCACGACTGGCCCTGGTGGCGCAAGATGCTGCCGCATATTTTGGGAGGGATGGTTCAAGGATGAAGGTGGAAGGCTGAAGGATGAAATAAGAGAGCGAAGGAGAACTACCAACATGCAACGCGACCTTAGAGAGCGAACTAAGAAATTTGCCCTAAGAATTATCAAACTGTAAGAGTAAGGATCCCAAGCGTCGACGATAGCTGCGAATCCTTCATCCTTCAATTACCCCGGTGGTCCATCGTCGCCCTTCTTACCTTTCTTCTTTGCCGGTTCAGCTTCGCGTGGACGAGACTGGGCCGGAGTCGCGACGGGCGCCGGCTTTACTTCCTTTGGCGCTTCCGTATTGGGTTTTGGCTCGGCAGGCGCGTCACTCTTCGGCGCCGGTACGGTGCTGTCTTCCAAACGCGGTTCCGTTATCGCGCTGGGCGTGGTGGTATTTTCCTCTGTCTTCTCCTTGTCTTCTTCCGCAGTCATCTGCGCGCGTTCGAGCGCCAGTTCGCGTTGCCGCTGCTTGTACATCTCCTTCATGTCCTCGGGCATGGCCGGGGCTTTCGGGAAATCTTCTTTCCCCTTGTCCTTGAGAAAGTCCTTCATGAAATCGATGAACATGGGCAGCGCGCCGTGCGCTCCGGTCATGTCATTGCCGAGTGGTTTCTTTCTTCCCGGATAACCCAACCACGTGCCCGTGACATACGTTGGCGTGTAGCCGATGAACCAAACATCCGTGTGGTCGTTTACAGTTCCGGTTTTTCCGGCCAGTGGTACGCCGAGCACGCCTGCGGCTGATGCCGTGCCGCCCTGAATCACGCCGCGCATCATTGAAACCATCGTCAGCGCGACGTATTCGCTAAAGACTTTGTAAGTCGTCTTTTCCCATTCCTGCATCACCGCGCCGTCGCGATCCTGAACTTTGCGAACCATGTGCGGCTCTACCCGAATGCCTTTATTGGGAAAAGCGGAATAGGCGGAGACCATCTGATCGAGCGGTACCTCGGTAGCGCCCAACGCTGACGGCAGATAAGGCGCCATGGGCACCTTGATGCCGAAGCGACGAACCATCTGCGCGCCTGTCTGAATGCCGACAGTTTGCAGCAGATGAACGGCGGGGATATTCATCGACTGGGCCAGAGCCGTCTTCAGAGGCATGTCGCCATTGCTGGTCGAGCCATTGTAGTTATGTGGTTGCCAGCCATTGATGCTAATCGGCGCACCGCTGACGGTAGTGTCGGGTGTCATGCCCCATTCAATTGCCGCGCTGTAAATGAATGGCTTAAAAGCGGAGCCGGTCTGCCGGTACGCCTGAACCGCGTTATTGAATTTATTCGTTAAGAAGTCGTACCCGCCGACCATCGTGACGATTTCGCCGGTCTTGGCATTGATCGTCATCATCGAGCCCTGCACGGCCGGAATCTGATTCAGTTCGACTTTCAGATGATGCGATTTCTTATCTACTTCCTTGATGATGAATTCGGCCAGAAAGCCCGGTTTGAATTCGCCGCGCGGAGCTCTTTTACCCCAACCCATGTCTGCTCCAGTTACGGTAGCGGTGTAATTTCCAAAGCGTACGGTGGCTTCGTCGCGACCCTGATCAACTTTCATCACCAGGCCCATGATGTAGCGGCCGGGAACATAATCGTTGCGATACCAATCAGGATATTTGTAGCCGGCGAGTTCCTGTTGCGTAGGCACCCCGCTGTTCGACGATGTCGCGATCGCTTGATAAGAGGAGCGCCAACCACTGTGCGATTTGTCGTACCAGCGCAAACCCGCGCGGACAACTTCGTATGCTTTGCGCTGCGCCGCGACGTTGATGGTCGAGTAAACGGAGAGCCCGGTCTGCGCCACACGAGTAGTGTAAGTATCTTCCAAATCCTGCCGAATGTACTCAACCGGATAATCGAAAGCGGGCTCGGTTGCTTGTGGCGATTGATAGTAAGCCGTGTCGGCAAGTTGAATCGGTTTCGATTTGGCAGCGGCAACGTCTGACTCAGATGCGAAACCGGTCCTGGCCATCTGCTCAAGCACCAGGTCGCGTCGTTCCTTGGCCTTCGCCGGATTGGCCGTCGGCGAGTACTCGCCGGGCGCTTTGGGAATTCCTGCCAGCAAGGCTGCTTCATCGAGCGTCAAGTCTTTGGCTTGCTTACCGAAATATGTTTCGGCGCCGGCTTCGACTCCGTAGGCGTTCGCTCCCAAAAAAATGTGGTTCGCGTACAGCTCCATGATCTGGTTCTTCGTGTAGTAGCGCTCAATTTGCAGCGCCAGAACCCATTCATTCATCTTGCGTTTGAGCGTTTGCTCGCGCGTCAGAAAAAGATTCTTGGCGAGCTGCTGCGTCAGGGTGGATCCACCTTCAACCTTGTCGCTGGTAAGATTCTTCCACGCCGCGCCGGCGATTCGAATTGGATCAATGCCGATGTGATCGTAAAAGCGCGCGTCCTCAACCGCGAGAATCGCGTTCTGCATCACCGGCGGAATCTCTTCATACTTGAGCGGGATGCGTTTTTCGAGCGCGAACTCACCAATCACCGTCTTCCCGTCATCGGCGTAAATGCGCGTGACGACGCTGGGCCGATAAGTGGCGAGCGCGGCGACCTCGCTCGCGGCTTGCGAATAGTTGAGCTGATAAGCAGCGATGATTCCGGTCAGTCCGCCCGCTGCGAGAGCCAGCATGAGCACCGCCGGGAGCCAGAACCGGCGCAGGATATGTTTACGCTCGCCTGGAGGGGCCGCGACGATTGCCCCGGGCGTGTATGATTTCAAACGATTGATTGGTGGTTTCGCAGCCATAATTCTCCCTACTCCTCGGGCTGAACGATGCCTCAGGGTCGAGCCTTAGACAACGTGGATTCCCACAGTAGCTCAGCTTTTCCGAAGCAAGTATAGCCTACGCCGAGTGCGAACCTCGACCTATGGTAACGAGTTTCCGTCTTCGTCACGCGCCTCGATCTTCGCGGCTAATCGATAGAACTAAAGCGGCATGACCAGTTGGTTGCAGTCAGAAGCTCCAAGGTTCCCTGCAACGATTGGGAAATGCGCTTCCGTTTCGTGTCACGTTAGGTAACGAATGCGGCGCGGAGGCTTAAGGTCCCCCAACGAAAATCCTAAGCTTCCAGCTTCCTCTTTGTTGGCACGGTGATTGTTAAGGTGTCCGTCACCCCGACTGATTCCTCACCGGGCAAGATCAGTCACGCGGAGGAACATGATTCTTCAAAACAGATTGCGAAAAAACAAAACCCGGTCAGGTCTGCTGTACGACGCAAAGGGATTCAGCATTCTGCAAACGGTGGTAACGCTTGCGGTAGTCTCAGTTGTGTCGACGTTCGCGGCGGTGAATATTCACTCCACGCGCGCCTCGTTACGATTGCAGAACTCAGTTCGTCAACTCGCGGGTTATCTGGAAAGAGCGCGACTCGACGCAGTTCGTCGTCACGGCAACTCGACGGTGATCTTCAACGACACCACCAGCTATAACGTGACGATGGATTTCAGTGGATCCGGTACGGTGTCAACCCGAACAATTTCATTTGAAGGCGACGTCGCGATTATCAGCACGCCGCTGCCGAGTCTTGCGTTCAACTGGCGAGGTAGAACTTCAGCCTGTACCTTCACATTCGCCGTACAGAACAGCCGCGGCGAGCAATCCTGGGTCGACGTGTCAGACGCGGGAGACGTCACGGTGAATAGCAATGTAGACGTTCTACCGACAGCGAGTTATGCCACGGTCAGTAGCGGATCTGGTGTTCAGTCATCCACCATCGTCTCGGGCAGCGGTGTACATAACAATACGCTCGATTGTTCAGGCATCTCGGCAGGCGCCGGCCCGCCTGTTTCCGGGGGTGGGCCAGGCTGCACCGACACTGCCAACCCGTCATCGGTCTCAATCAGGAAGAACGGCAACGGCGGTACCACAATAGCAGTAACCGCCACCAACACCGGCACCGTAACTGTTTCAAGTCCAATTAACCTGAGCGTCACCCCTGCCACACAAACCGTAACGGCCGGCGGCACGGTTAATTTTACGGTTACTTCGGTGAACAACACGCGCGGGACGTTCGCAGTGAATTTCGGGTCGCCGTGCACCACGTTGACTGTACTCGTAACCGTTACGAATTAGTCAAGTGAAGGGAACGAGCTATGAACCAACCCAAGTCAAACGCTAAGGCAGAGAATTCGCGGGGGTTCTCTCTGCTCGAAACCTCGATCGCATTAGTCATTATGATGGTCGTTACTCTTGGCACCGCCTCGTTGTACGTTTACGCGACTACCTACAATGCGGGCTCTGCCGATCGCTCGGCCGCGCTGGCAATTGCGCAACAGAAAATGGAGCGCCTCCGCAGAGTAGGTTTCAGCGAAACGTTAATGGCGGCAGGAACAACAACTGAGAATGTTACTTATGTTAACCACCACTACACACTGACGACGACGATCTGTGCCACTTCTGATTGCGGCGGAAGCAGCGTGCTCAAAATTATTACTGTGCAGGTGACGCCGCAAGCTTCAAAGTTGTGGATGAATGTTCCCGTCACGTTGGTTTCCGAGCGTTCGAGTGCGGCGCTCGGCTCGTACGCTTCTTATTAATTGTTCGGCCAATAAAGCGATATTCCTTATGCGCAAACAAAAGTCACAAGTCGGCAGCGAAGGTTTTTCACTTCTCGAGTTGGTCGTTGCCATGGGCATTACGATCTTACTCGCGGGATTGGCGAGCACGCTGCTGGCCGGTTCGTTTAGCTCGCGTGCTCGAGAGAATCAGAAAACCGAAGCACTCGCCGACACCCAGCGTGGCTTGAATCTGATGACGCGCGAGATTGCGAATTCGGGTTACGGATTAACCGACAACGGGCTTGTCGCAGCTGACTCCGGTCTGAGTTCGATTCGCGTGCGGGCCAACTTGAATGCGGCATCGGGTGAAACCACGAGTGCGGCTGCCAGCGACCGCGATGAAGACGTCAAGTTTCTGCTCTATACGGAGTCTAACAACAGCTACATCGTGCGGCTTGACGTTAACTCTGCGGCCCAGGAGATGGTTCTGGCTAACCGCGTCGATTCACTGAAGTTTCGCTACTATGCCGACAGGGTCACCTATACGGCGAGGGACTGTGACATCAGCGACGTGCGCGACCAGTATGGAAATCCTGTCAGCGAAGTCGCTCTAAAAAGCGGCGCGAAATACATCGTCTTGTCCATCTGCGTAAATTTGCCTGCGGTCTCGTCGCCCGGCGCCCCGGGATATCAACCAACCTCTTCAGTACAACTGGTGTCGGATATTGCGTTGCGCAATTCAGGGTTATACGACTACTGAGAACGAAAGACTGAGGGAAGTTCATGAAAATATTTGCCAAACAAGCGAGTGGAAAACGCGGCTATCAAAGCGAGCGTGGCGCAGCATTGATCACTGTGCTTTTGATCAGCGTTCCTTTATTGATGGCCGGTGGTGGCTTGATCATGATTACCTCAATGTCCGTATCGAACACCGCAGACGCGGCGGCTGAGACAAAGGCTTACTACGCAGCCGAAGCCGGCGCCCAGCAGGTTCTGGGAGTGCTACGTGGAAACGTTGCGCCAAGTCCTTTGTTTGCCACTAACCCTTCAGGAAGCGTCGCCAGCGAAAACAAGATCTCGTTCAAACGGGCCGTAAGTACTGCAACGTCCAATCTGAGCAGCGACACCTCATCCTCGGCGAGACTGTCACGCTGGTTGAGCTATGACTCGACTTATACGGATCGCATTACTCTGGTTTCAAACTACACGCCACAAAGCGGAATGGCGTTTAGTACGTCGCTGAGCGATCCCGATAATTCAAAGGTGGTAACCTTTTCAACTTCGGGTGGATTCACTAATTATGCCTTCTCAACCGCACACCAATTTGGGGCCGGTGGCAACAGGGCGACACTTACATATATACCTCAAGCCTCAACGACGATAACCGACAGCGGCAACAGCACGCTTGGTCTATTCAGGATCACGGACAGTGTCGGAAGCATCGCGGTTTCAAATGAACCGTTCCAGCTAACAATTACTCAGACGGCGCCGTGGTCAGCGACGGCCACTATTAATTGCACTTTGTCAGGAACCATCACCAGTGGCAGCAGCCTTGTGGTCGTCACGTTTCCAACCCAGTCGAATAACATCGGCGCGGTGTTTACCCGCAGCAGCAACCCCGTTAACTCGAATAACAGCACATCAATCGCCGTTTCAGTTACGGCGCCGCAGCCAAATCGTCTGACGGCGCAAATAATCGGATACGGACCGCGGGCCTCTCAAAAACAAATGCAATTACTGCTGAGCCGGTTTGCGTTTGATCTCTCCGCGGTAAGTGCCATCACTCTCCGCAGCGCGGATGACGGTAGTCTGGCGAGCTTCAACGCGGGCAGTAGTTCGGTCTATTCCTATTCGGGATATGACAATGCGGGCGGAGTGAATTTGCCGGCAATCGGGGTCACCAGCACGCAAGACTATAACAATTTGACGGGCATGGGATTGCCGGGCACACAGATAATTGGCAGTCCCGTGAATGTGCAACAAGTATCGGTTCCCAATTTGCCCAGTTGGTTGCAGACGGCTGACGCAGCTCGCGCGCTGGTAATTCAATTGCGCACCTCGGCCCAAAATAACGGCCGGTATTTTACCGCCGCGTCGCCGCCATCCAGTTTTGGCACCACATCCGCACCGGTAATGACGTTTGTTGACGGCGACTGCACCTTACCGCCTGCCGGCGGCGCAGGTCTCTTAGTCGTCACTGGAGCGCTGACCGCCGATGGTAACGCGCCTTACAGCGGTTTAGTTCTCGTCCTTGGCGGGGGCCAATTGCTTAGAAACGGCGGCGGCAACGGGGATTCGCTTGGTTCGTTTTTGATCGCGAAATTTGACAACTCAGGTGATTTTCTGGCGCCCACCTTCAACAGTAGCGGTAGCGGTACCTCAACGATTACGTACGACTCGGATTGGGTGCGCAAAGCGATGGCGTCTCCTGGTCCGCGCGTGATGGCGGTCGGTGAATTTTAGGGCCGCCAATCAATTTCATGCTGATGAAAATTATTGCCCGCTCGCCGTCGAAACCAAATCCCAGCGCCGGCTTCTCAGTCCTGGACATGTTGATCGTCGTGGTCATCGTGGGGATTATCGTGACCTATGTCTTGGGTCAGATAAGCACCATCCAGAAACCGCTCGCACGGACCAACGCCGCACAGCGATTGACGGCCTACGTTCAAAACGCGCGCAGCGATTCGATCAGGCGACACGCCAACGAAATCAATCGCATGGCGCAAATCACTGTTCTGGATGCGCAGGGCTACAACGTGAGTCTGGATGCAAATGGGGATGGCAACCTGGATCCGCCAGTGTTCGTTGACCTAAAGGAGCAGAACCTGAAAATCGACGGCCCGTTTCCAAGGATGTATATGTTCGACGCTCAGGGTCGCGCCGTCGATGCCGGGCGCAATCCGATTCCATCAGCCTCAATCACGGTATTTAACGGATCGGGGAAAAGCCTCATCAACGTCGCAAACCCAACTCCGACATCCGCCAAATCCGCGTCCACCCATTAATCTTTGCACCTTGAGCGCAGTCATCTGACCCTGCTCACCTGAACTCTTTATCATCCGCTGACGGGCCATAAATCGCAGGCACCTTCGCGCCCAACAGGCGCAGATACACAGTCATCTGTCCGCGGTGATGGGCCCAGTGAAGCAGCGAGTCCTGAATCATCTCGTAACGTGGCGCCTCGGCGACGACATTGCCGGCCGCCTTCAACTGCCAGTTAGTCATCAAGTGTTCATCGGTCGTTTTGTCCAGGGCTTCGCGCGCGCCGGCCGCGGCCTTATCCAGCGCTTCGACCAACTCGGCGCTCGAGTCCGAACGCTTCATCTCGAACTTGCTGCCATCCTTCGGTGCGATGTCGAGTTCATCCTGATTAATTTGCATTGAGATCCACATTGGAATCGTCGCGACCATGTTCGCGAGATATCCGAATAACATCGACTTCTCGTGTGGCTTCCAGTCGTACTTACCCTCAGGCGCCTGCTCGAGAGCGCGGCGTGAACGATCAATCTCGCGGTCCATCTCTGCGCGCAGAAATTCTTTCAGCTTCATTCATCTTCCCCCATAAATTGAGCTTTGAGGGAGATAATAACACTCTAATCGGATCTCATTAGTACGGTGTGAAATTGATTTCAAGATAGATCGATGGGCACGGCCAGTCTTACAAATCGATTACCATCCCGCCTCGCCGAGCGCGTTGGTTAATGCCGGTCGCGATATCTCTTTGCAGGGCCGCCCAGATGTTCGGGCGCTGCGCTGACACTTCGCTAAACAGACTCTAGAGTGGTTCGGTTGTTTCTTCGCTGGGAAGGGTGGAAAGGACGGGCGCGACGCCGACGTTGCTGAAATCCGGCGAGGCACTGATCAGGTTGCGCGATGCCAACCCTTGCAGGACCAGGGTCCGCGCATGAACCCAGGCTTCCCCAAACTGCGCCTTAAAATCTTTCTGCCAAAGTTGAGCGATGAGGTGCGGTAACTGACGATTTATGCCCTGGCCCATGATGCCGCAGAGCCGGTACTCCAGACTCCATTCCTGCCATCGAACATTTCTGATTGGGCCTTGTGATACATAAAGGCAGCCGCCCGCTTGCAGATGAATTGAACCGGCTTGCTCACAGCCCAGCACCATCGCCGTCAGAATCATCCGGGCCAACTGCATTGCATCAACGAGCGCGCCACTGGTCGGGACTTTCACGACCGTGCTGCCGGCCTGGCCCGCGAACTGTTCGCCGTACAAGAGCACGATTTCGCTGGGACTGATGGGAAGGGAAGCAAAGCCACCGACTGCCTGCGAGAGATCGACCAGAGGCGAACCGTCGCGGCCACAGAACTTCAGACCCTCGTCAGGATAGACCTCGTTACATTGTGGGCATTGCTTCATTTTTGAGACTCTACTTCTCGACAATGTCGTTGAGCAAGGTAGTAAAGTTCGACGTCGAGAGTCATCGGGTGTTATCTAAGTTGCTCACAGATAGAAGGAGGGTACTTTGGTCACTTGCTTCATTCGGTACACCGTCGATCCGGAAAAGGCAGCGGAATTCGAACAATACGCTCGCGCCTGGATGCATCTGATCGACAAATACGGCGGCACGCATCATGGCTACTTCGTGCACGGCGAGGCTCCGCCCTCAGCTCCGTTTAGTTTCCCAGGATTGGGTGAAGTCGGCCCTGACAACATCGCCGTCGCCTTGTTCAGTTTTCCCAATGTGGAAGCGTATGAAAAATACCGGACGGAAGTGAAGGACGATCCTGAATGCGTCACGATAACTAAACTTCGCGACGAAACCAGGTGCTTCACGAAATACGAGCGCACGTTTATGAGAGCTGTGGAGCGAGGATAAAGTCAGGCACTCATCTGGCTTAGTTTGGATAGCGCCTCAACTTGAATGACTCTTAGGTAGCCCAGGCGCCTGGGGTGAGAATCTTCCATTCCCAGACGTAAACGCCTGGGCTACGGAAACCTTGTTCGAATTGGGCAGCGCCCGCTAACCATTTCTTATTTGAACTCCAGCCTTTTGTGCTCGCCCAGGTCCGGCTCTTCACCTGTCATCAGGGCCGACACAAAGTTCAGAGCGTAACTGATCGAGCTCGAAGGGCTGTCCCAGTACTCGGCTTTTTGGATCTTCACCCGCAGCAAACCAATGTTTGGATCGTCCTTACCTTCCGGAAACCACATTTCGAAATCCGGTCGCCACAGCTCATCAATCTTTTTTCGATCGCGAACCAGTTGGGCCCGGCCGGTAACAGAAACGTAATTCTGATTTTGTGGATCGGCAAAGCTGACGTTCACCCTGGGCGTTTTCTTAATCTCGTTTACCTTGTGTGAAAACGCGCCGGTAAAAAACCACATGTCGCCATTCTGATCGATGTCGCCGTTCGAAGACATGGGTCGGCTATGCAGGTCGCCGCGCTCGTCGATCGTCGTCAACATACAGAAGTCGATGTCTTCAACCAGATCGCGGAGCTTTTGCAAATCGTCTGTCGGAACCAGTGCAGTACTCATAATGTCTCTCTTTGATAAATAATATTGGTCAAACGGGTTTAGTCTGGCCGAGGCTCGTCACAGATCAGTGTCGTTGTTCCTACAAAGATGCGACGAAGTGGAGTGGGAACCAAACCTTGGTGTCGCTCAGATTATTATGTTCGCGCAAATGGACAGCGGGGCTTCGACTGAAGCCCCACGCCCCCGCCAGGTCGTCTGGCGTTCACGCAGCTTTGACAAGTCGAGCCGCTGAATTGCCGGATCGCTTAAACTCCGCCCCTTCATCCGTTCTTCGTCTGGACAGGATGGCGTCGATGGACCATCGTCCCGGCCCGGCCAACAACACAAACGCGCAGGACGCGAGTTGCGCGTATTCGGAGCGAATCTCGTGCAGCACCGCCCAGAAACCAATCTGCGGCGGCACTGGCGGCAGGGGTAGCGGCGACGTGCCGAGGTACAAAGGAATCTTTGTCGAAGCCATCGCCACCAGCATTTCGATAATGAAGGGGACCGCGATTACCCGCGTCAATAGACCCGCGATTAGCAGAGCGCCGCCTACGATTTCAAACCAGGCATCAGCCGTGGCGGTAAAGTGCGGCGCGGGAAATCCGAGCTTGCTAAATCGCCCCACGCCCTGATTCGCAAAAACAAATTTCATCAGACCTTCCCAAAGAAATACCGTTCCCGCCATTACCCTGATCAGAATTGCGGATCGCGGGCCGTCGACGGGCGGATGCAACAGCCAGTTAATTTGTTCGTTCATGATTCTGAAGTCTCCTTTCGACTTTGCTTTCACCTGTACAGACCAACATCCGTGTGTGAATATTCCTGCCGCTTCGGCCAAACATTCTGCGGGAATAAAATAGGCCGAGCCTGAGTCTTTAGTTTCAGGAGCGAGGTGCATTTTGCCGGAACTGATCAGCGCGGTTCGCTTTGAAGAGGTGACGTTGCCGCACCTGCACGCCGCATACAACCTGGCGCGCTGGCTGGTGCGAAACGATCAGGACGCCGAGGATGTCGTTCAGGAGGCTTACCTGCGAGCCTTCAAGTTTTTTGACGGCTACCGGGGCGGCGAGAGCCGGACGTGGCTGCTCACGATCGTTCGCAACAGTTGTTACTCGTGGCTGCAACGAAACCGCGCGCACGAGCTTACCGACTCGATCGACGAAAGGCACGAAGACACCGCAATCGATTTTGCGAATCCTGAGTTGCGCTTACTACAAGACGCCGACGCGCAAATGGTGCGAGCAGCTCTGGCTGAGTTGCCCCTTGAATTTCGCGAGGTGATGGTGATGCGGGAGCTGGAGGAACTTTCGTACAAAGAGATCGCGACTATCGCCGATCTGCCGATCGGCACTGTGATGTCGCGACTGGCGCGCGGCCGGAAGAGATTGCATTCCATTCTGGTAACTCGGATGGGAGTCGAGACGAAAGGAGGCGCGGCATGACTTGTCAGGAAACGGGGCAGCTGATCCATGCATTGGCTGACGGCGAATTGGATCTCACCAAGAGCCTCGAGATCGAAACCCACCTGAAAGGGTGCGAAACATGCGTGCTGGCTCTGGAAGAAATTCGTGGTCTGGGATACTTGATGAAGGACGCGTCGCTTCGTTTCACGCCCTCGGCAAGTTTCGAAAAGCGTTTGCGTCTTGCGGTGCGGCGCGAAGTGAAAGAGAAACCGATGACGCAAGGGTGGTGGCGCTGGTCGATGGCTGCCGCTTCGCTCGCTCTCCTTGCGCTGGCAGTTTGGGCGGCGGTGGTGCTTCTCATTCGGCCGTCTTCAGAAACATTTGTCGCGCAGGAAGTTGTCTCGAGCCATGTTCGCTCGCTTATGGCTCAGCATCTCACCGATGTCCAGTCGTCCGACCAGCACACGGTTAAGCCGTGGTTTGATGGCAAGCTTGACTTCTCGCCGCCGGTCAAAGATTTTGTGCAGCAGGGATTCGAATTGAAGGGTGGACGCCTCGACTATATCGATAATCGGCCCGTGGCGGCGGTCGTCTACCAGCGGCGGCAACATCTCATCAATGTCTTTGTGTGGCCCGCTAAGAGCGGCGCTAAACCCACCACTCAGGCTTCAGTGCGCCAGGGATACAATCTGATGCGCTGGAGTAGCTCCGGAATGGAGTGGTGGGCCATTTCTGATCTGAATCTGGCGGAGCTGCAACAGCTCGTTCAACTCTTGCAAAATTAGTAAGGGCTCGAGGTCAATCAATTGTTTCCCTCCGGCAAACGAACAAAGAACTTCACGCTTTGATTCGCCGTCTCCTGCCATTCGACTCTGGTGAAAGTCTTTCGTCACGCTTTTGGATTGAACAACCACCCGCTACCAAAGGTGGTTCCGATCGAATCCTTGTCATAGAATCCGTGGCATGCAGGCACAGCCCCCAACAACTTCTGAAAAGGTTCATCGCTACCCATGCCCGGCGTGCGCAGCGAATCTCATCTTTGAGCCACGCGATGGGTTTCTGTCGTGTCCCTACTGCGGGCACAAGGAAGCAATTCCCACCAGCGCAGAGCAGGTGCAGGAGCGTTCGTTCGAACAGTACCTGCAAATTCGCCCCGAGCAGTTAGAGCAGTTGGCCGCGAATGCTCTCGAAGTCCGCTGTCAGAGTTGCGGCGCCATCGTGACGTTCACGCCTCCGGAAGTTGCGCGCCAGTGCGATTTCTGCGGCGTACAGATCGTCGCGCAACCAAAGTCCGCCGATCCGATTCTGGCGCCCGAAGGAATTCTCCCGTTTCGGATCACCCAGAAACAAGCCGACGAGGGCTTGCGTCAATGGCTGAGTTCGCGATGGTTTGCACCTAACGCGCTGAAGCAATTCGCCCGCCCCGAAGCAATCAAAGGGATCTATCTCCCGTTCTGGACTTACGACACAAACACGGCGAGTTACTACACGGGCGAGCGCGGCGAGTATTACTACACGACGGAAACCTACACCGCGTGGGAGCAGGGCAGGAACGTCACACGCACCAGACAGGTGCGACACACGCGCTGGTCCAATGCGTCCGGCTCGGTCTCTCGCTGGTTTGACGACGTTCTGGTTCCGGCCACGACTTCGCTGCAACTGAAACGGCTCGAAGCGTTGGAGCCGTGGGACCTGACTGAACTCGTGCCCTACGACCCGGCGTTCCTTTCCGGATTCAGAGCGCAACGTTATCAGGTGGATCTGGCCCAGGGTTTCGAGCGCGTGAAACAGCTGGCCGCAGCGGTAATAACGAACGACGTGCGCCAGGACATCGGCGGTGACGAACAGAGAATTCACAACATCGCGACGCAGTACTATGCGATCACCTTCAAGCATCTGCTGCTGCCCGTCTACGCCGGCGCTTATCGCTTCAATCAGAAAGTTTTCCAAATTGTAGTCAACGGTCGCACCGGCGAGATTCAGGGTGATCGGCCCTACAGCTTTTGGAAGATCGCATTTTTGGTGGCGACGATCGTACTCATTATTCTGATCATCGCGGTGGTGTTTGGTGGCGGCAGACGTTAGGGCTTTAGGTCGCGCAGAACCTTTTCTTGATAATTGGTATCTAAGTCCCGGAGTTCTTGGACGGCACTGGAAGGAGCGCTTATGAAAAATGGAATCTGTTGTATCGGCGGCAGATCACTTATCTTTGCGTGTTTGATGTGTTGCCTTTCGCCGGCCTCGCTGGCGTGGCGAGACCCGAAAGCCAATTACGACGTGATCGGCAGGTGGGTAGCAAAATTCCCGGTTTCCGAAGAGAATCCGGTTTCGGATGCCGAGAATCCGATAGCCGTAGAAGTCTTTGTCAAAAACGATGCCGGCAAACTTTCGGGAACCGCCGCCTTCTATGTGATTCGCAACAAGGACAATAAGCCTCAAGTGGTCGGAAAAACGGAGTCCGATTTGATCGATCCTCAATTCGACGGCACGACGCTGAAATTCAGCGTGAAGAGAAAAGGGCAGCAACCGGGAACCACTACAAAAGTCGAAATGCGAATGAAACTTCTTAGCGACACTGATGCCGAGTTGGAAAACCTGGAAGATAATTCAGGGCCCGTATTCAAGATGAAGAAAGTTAAGTGGATCTCCCGGTTGTAAATCGTGGGGCTTGGATCTTCGCGGCAGTGTTCAATGAATCAACATCCGATAAGAGGGAGCATGACCATGCCAACCTGGAGACACTTTGCATTTACGTTTGGCTTCGCACCGAAGACTTGCGCGATGCTCGCGATCCTGATGTTGAGCGTCGCCTTCATGGGCGCGGGCGCAGCGACGGCCCAGACAACGCGCGAGCCGGCCGCGCAGCGGCGCGAGACCTGGCGTAAAGCCATACTGCGGACTCCGCGGCCAAAGAAAGGGTGTTTCGTCGCCAAGTACCCGGAAACAAGGTGGCGCGAAGTTCCGTGCGCCACGCCACCCAACCGTCCCTATCCGCCGCGACAGGGAATTCGGCCCCAAACAGTGGGCAATGGCATCGATTTCTCCGGCCAGGTGACCGCCAATACATCACAAGCGGAAGGATCTTTCGATAGCGTTACCGGCGTGACCAGCGAGACCGGCGGTGGGATGGCCGACAGCTTTTCGCTGCAGCTCAATACAAATTTCTTCACGACTACGGCCTGCAGTGGCGGTGGCGTGAATTGCCAGGGCTTCCAGCAATTCGTTTTCTCATCCACCGGCTACGCGTTCATACAGTACTGGCTGCTGCACTATGGGGCGGCATGCCCCGCGGGCTGGACAACGTCGGGCCAGCATTGCTGGAGAAACTCCGCGGGTGGTGCTTTGATTCCGGCCCCGACGATTCTTGCGCTCGGACAGATGAAACTCGACGGCGCTGTCGCTGGTGTGAACGGTCCGACTGATTCGATCACTTTAACGATAGGCCCCGACGTCTATTCGGCGCCGGGCGACAACTACTTTCCTGATCTGACCAATGGCTGGCGAATCTCTGAGTTCAACGTGTTCGGCGACTGCTGCAGCAGCGAAGCCACTTTCAATCCCGGATCGACCATCGTCGTCAGAACGGCCGTGAATAGCGGCACGCCCGCGCTGGCGCCGACCTGCCAGTTGGAAGGCTACACCGGCGAGACTAATAACCTCACCCTGATGGACACGCCCGCGATGCAACCGGACGTGACGTGGCCATCGATCATCTTCACGCAAAGCAACATCGGGAGTCCGGTCATACCGTCCTGCGCGGCGGCGGATAGCATCGGCGACACGCATCTGAAAACCTTCAATGCGTTGATGTATGACTTCCAGGCGTCCGGTGATTTTGTGTTGCTGAAGGATGGTCCCGACTTCGTGGTGCAGGCGCGCCAGGCGTCCGGCGCGCCGGCCTGGCCCAACGCCTCAGTCAACAAGGCTGTGGCGGTGCAAATGGATAAGACTCGCGTGGCCATCTATATCGAGCCAACCCGTTTGATAATCGATGGCCAATCGAACGATCTGGCCGACGGCAAAACGATCGAGCTGCCTCACGGAGTGCAGATTTCGCGTCACGGCAATACCTACGACGTAACGAGCGAGCACGGGAACAGCGTACGCGCCGTGCTCAATAGCACATGGATAAATGTCGCCGTGGGTCTGGGCCACCCGCAGACTCACGCGCGCGGCCTGCTCGTCAATCGCAGCGGAAACACCCCGGCGCTACTGATGTCCGACGGGAAGTTGCTCACGATACCGGTATCGTTCAACGACCTCTATCATCCCTACGCCGACGGCTGGCGGGTCCAGCCGAACGAGTCGTTATTCGGCGAGGGCACAGAGATCCGCGCAGGAATTCCCGAGCGGCCGTTCTACGCCAACGACCTCAACCCAAAGGATCGCGAACGGGCTCAGGCGATTTGCCGGTCCGCTCGAATAAGAGCGCCGGCTCTGCTCGAGGCGTGTACCCTCGATACCGCCGTGCTGAAAGACGAAGCCGCGGCGAGGGGCTTCGTCAACATCGCGCCTCCGCGTTTGGTTGTGAAGCCAGTCTGGCGTGGTGCGCGTTGAACTTGAATGTGATTGATTCGCCTCGCTCCCGCGGGTGGAAACCAGGACGGGCTGCGCTAAGCAGAATTTCCCTTGCTGGAAACAACGGCAAAGGTCGAAATGCGAATGAAGCCGGTCAGCGATACCGAAGCCGAGTCGGAAAACCTGGAAGAAAGTTCAGCGCCCCGCATTCACGATGAAAAAGATGAAGCCGATTCAATGAATATCCTCACGCTTGATCGTTCAATCTCGGCCATCATGGGCGCTTCTTTCACGCGCAACGGCTAAAACGCCGCGCGCAGTTGGATCGATGTCGCGCGCGAATGTGTTTGCGCCATGCGCAGCCGTTCTGATGCCGTGCGCGGCTGAGCCACCATCGTGCGCAGCCGATCCAACACCATGCGCAGCCGATCCGATGCCGTGCGCGATTGATCCCAAAGCCTGCGCGCAGCCGATCCAACGTCGCGCGCGATTGATCCAAGGCCATGCGCAGACGATCTAAAGCCGCGCGCAGCCGATCCATTGCCGCGCGCAATGGATCTGACGCCGCGCGCAACGGGTCAGATTTAAAGATCAGGCCGGAAAACTCAAGCTGTCCTGCAAAATATTCGATAATTGGTAGAAAAACGGCGTCCCAGCCAAATGGAGCAGCAGCCCGACTGTGAGGGAGGCGTGTCAGAACCGGAGCGATAGCGACCGGATCATCAACGCAACATCGAATAATTGATCTTGCAAAGGTGGATGTCGTCGCCCTGCTCATCATAAACACACCGCGAGCACCAAACGAAAAGTGTGGGCCAACTGCGCAGCTTGAGAGTATTATTCCCCGCCTGAGAATTCAGTTAATCGGAAAAAGTTGAGACTCTGAAGCAGGTTTTGTTTGTGATGAAGAATGGCGCGGTGATTAAGAAGTGAGGCGAACGGGGCAGTGGATCTGACTGGAGCGCAACCGTCTCGGTTGCTCTGCGAAGTCTCAAACCAGAATTGCAAGCGGGACGCTTGCGCTCCAGTCCCGGTTTCACGGTCTGCGATTATTCCGAACCTGATCTCCGCATACCTGAAGCTTGACAGAACAAACCCGTCGGCTAATCATTCGTGCATGAGCTTTGCATCCATTACAAACGAAATCGACAAACTCGAACCCACTGAGCGAGCAGCATTGATCGATTTACTTTGGAAGAGTCTAGACGAAGACCTCACGAAGCAAACCGAAACCAAGTGGGCTCTCGAATCAGAAGATCGAATCGACGCGTTTGAGCACGGCGAATTGCCTGCGGTTGATGGGCCGTCTGCCATTCAAGAACTTCGTAGCTCTCTGGGTAAATGACGAAGTACAGATTTTCCTTCTGCTATATTTTTGACGATACAAATTCCGAATGCCCTCATTCCTGTTCTGGAACATAAATAGGAAGCCGCTTGAGTCGCTAATTGGCAGAATCGCGCGGCGACATGACGTTGATGTGATCATGCTTGTCGAGTCTGTTAGTGACCCTGCCGTGATTCTCCAGGAACTGAACAGTCAAGAAACCACTTATCACTACGCTCCGAGTATAGGCTGCGAAAAGGTCGTGCTCTTTGCGCGGTTTTCAAGTGATTTTCTGCGACCCATTTTAGAAACAAATCGATTAACCGTTCGACATTTAAATCTTCCCGGTGTTACGGATATACTCCTAGCCGTTACACACTTCCCAAGTAAGTTACATTGGAGCGACACAAGCCAAATGATGGAATGTGTAGAGCTGTCGAATTCTATTAGAGTTGCGGAATCTCAAGTAGGTCATAGTCGAACAGTTCTAGTCGGAGACTTGAATATGAATCCCTTCGAAGGGGGAGTTGTAAGCGCGAATGGTTTACATGGAGTCGCCAGCAGGGCTATAGCTCAGAAGAAGAGTCGTATTATTCAATCGCGAGAATATCCGTTCTTCTACAATCCGATGTGGGTTTTGTTTGGTGATGGCACTCGTAGGCCTCCCGGCACGTACTACTATTCCAGTTCTGAGCATTGTGTCTACTTTTGGAATTTGTTTGATCAAGTGCTACTTCGGCCGGACTTAATTCACAGGTTTGAGATGGATGCTTTAGACATTCTGAAGTCAGATGGCGACAAATCGTTCTTGACCGAAGATGGTTTACCCGATGTAGCTATGGCGTCCGATCATTTGCCTTTATTTTTCCGAATTTCCCTTTAATGGAGGTAGCGACAATGACAGATTTGTGGCCTGAGGGCATAGCTGAACCTGTAACGACGTCTCCTGTAAGGTTTATCCGCGAGCAGGCGGCACTGTTAGGACAAAAAACGGGAAATACCGTTACGGCAAAAGTCTCTCGAAGCGAAGAAGGAGCATATTGGCAAAGTGGCGCGGCGTTCATTTATAGATTTTACATCATCGCTCCGACTTTGGATTATCGGTTTCAACTGTTTCAGTTGGCATTCCCCATTGAAATGTACCCAGTTACGATCAAGCCGGATGATGACATTATGGAAGAATTGAATAATGCTAACTTGAATACCGAATTCGGTCCTTATGGAACAATACGCGTGGACTCCGAAGAACAGTTAATACCGTTGTTGGCGTCAATCTTAGGCTCAGCAAAGTCACGCAAGATTGTGCAGTCTTTGGTGGCTCAGTCAAAGGAAGCGTAGAGCCGACACTTTCCAATGACGGACTCATCATCGAACTTGGGCAGACCTGACATCTCTCCCCGCATCCCCTATAATCGCCTTGCTTCACAACGGGGGCGACAGGCTTCGACAGGGGCCGTAACGTCCGTCGCGATGCATGCCGGGCCTTCTCTCTGTGGGGACCGTTATCAAATTGCAGGGAAAATCAATTGCCAACTCTAACGAGTTAGCTCTCGCGGCCTAAGAGCCCGCGAGCGTCTCCGCCGCAAGTTGCTCAAGCGCGCGGATGGAGATGTCACCTTAGTTGAGCTGGCCCGCGGTTTCGGTCCGTGACCGTGGGCGAGATTAAAGCCGGACTAGCCCGTGCCAACGTCTTGCTGCTTCACTTAGTTGGCGTCGGGCGAAAGTTGTGCGAGTCGCAAGGCTCGCATAAAAAGAGAAGCAGCTAAGCATGTAGAGTCCTTCGGCGTTGGCTTTTGGATCCGAGTTCGATTCTCGGCGCCTCCACCATAAACATTGCCGATTTGTGATTGCCGATTGCCAATTTGACTAAACCTCAAACCCAAAGTACAAATCGGCAATTGGAAATCCGCAATCGACAATGACCTCTCTTCCCATCGGCATCTTCGACAGCGGCGTTGGCGGGCTGACCGTCTATCGCGCGCTGCACGAGCATCTGCCCAATGAAAGATTTGTTTACCTGGGCGACACGGCGCGCGTGCCTTATGGCACAAAGTCTTTGTCAACCGTCGAAAGGTATGCGGTTGAGAACGCCGAATTCCTGGCAGCGCATGGAATCAAGTTGCTGGTAGTCGCTTGCAACACGGCTTCAGCTCTCGCGTTGCCGGCGATTCGCAAGTCGCTGGATATTGATGTTGTTGGGGTGATTGGACCAGGGGCAAGGGCAGCGGCGGCGTTGGCAAAGAAGCACGCCGGAGACGCGCGTACCGTTGGCGTCATTGCTACGGAATCGACGGTGCGCAGCGGCGCCTACACCGAAGCAATTAAGAAAGCGGATGCGACGGTCAGAGTGATCGAACAAGCATGTCCTCTCCTGGTGCCTTTGGCGGAAGAGGGCTGGGTGAACAATGAAGTTGCCCGCACCGTTGCCGAAACATACTTGAACGGTTTGCGTGAGAAGATTGATACGCTGGTGCTTGGCTGCACTCACTATCCGATCCTGCGAGATGTGATTCAGCAGGCGGTGGGACAGGAAGTTACGCTGATTGATTCAGGCGAGGCGACTGCGTCCGAGGTCAAATCATTGCTGAAAGAAAAAGGTTTAGCCAGACTGACGCCGCCGACTGGTGCGCTCGAACGGCAGTTGTGCGATGATTTGGATCACTTTTATGTGACGGACGCAGCAGAAAGATTTGCCCGCGTCGCCGAGAGATTTCTGGGTGCGAAGCCGTCGAAATTGGAAGCGGTCGAGATTTGGGGAGAGGATCGACTTAGCTCGTCTCCTGCTGGGAAAGGTTAGGCGAGGATCTAACAGTTGCTGAAAACCAGGAATCGCCACAGAGACACAGAGGCACAGAGAATATGAAGCCAGTCAAGACACGGAATTCTGTTCGCAATTTTGTTTACCCTGTCGTGTTTCGCTCTGTGTCTCTGTGCCTCGGTGGCTGATTTTATTCCTTCTTCAGCGATGACTGACGATCAGAAACAACTGCTCCGGCACTTCCTTGCAGCTTTGGCGTATCGCACGCAAAAAGCTCTGCGCGATGCGCCTGAAGAGTTCGGCGAGTTTAACGCAGGTTCGGAGGTGCGCACGCCGAAGGAATTGGTTCGCCATATGACCAGCGTATTGGGTTACGCGCGCACATACTTTGTCGGCGGGCAATACAGGCCGGAGCCGTTGCCATCGCTCAATGATGAAGTCGTACGATTCCATCAAATGTTGGAATCGCTCTCGTCGCACCTCGGCGAAAGCGATTCGCAACTGAAAAACACCACGGCTGAGCAACTTTTGCAGGGGCCATTTGCGGATGCAATGACGCATGCAGGGCAACTGGCAATGCTGAGACGCCTTGCCGGAGCGCCTGTGCCGCCTGAGAATTTCATAGTCGCAAGCATCAATCCGGAGAGGCTCGGCATCGACCAGCCACAGCCGGTTAGTCCTGATGAAGTTTGGCCCGAAGCTCCGGCGAATTTGTCGCGACAATCATGACTTTTACTCGAACTGACGATCGTGCCGCCGACGAATTACGCGCGGTCAAAATCACTCCCGACTTTCTCGCGAACGCTGAAGGCTCGGCGCTGATCGAAATGGGCAACACGCGGGTCATCTGTGCCGCCTCAGTCGAAGACAAACTGCCGCCCCATCTCCGCGGTCAACGAACTGAAGGTTGGGTCACTGCGGAATACGGCATGCTGCCGCGCTCGACGCACACTCGCACAAACCGCGAGATTGGTCGCGGCGGACCGTCGGGCCGCACCCACGAGATTCAAAGATTGATTGGTCGCAGCTTGCGCGCAATCGCCAATCGCAAGGTTCTGGGTGAGCGGACCATCACGCTCGATTGCGACGTGCTTCAGGCTGACGGCGGCACGCGCACTGCGGCGATCACCGGCGCGTACGTGGCTTTCGCGATTGCCTGCAGGCGGCTGATGAAAGAAAAGAGAATCAGCAAATCGCCGATCATCAGCGAGGTCGCGGCGATCAGCGTCGGGATTGTTGACGGCACCGCCCTGCTTGATCTGAAATACGACGAAGATTCGCGCGCCGAAGTCGACATGAATATCGTTTGCGCCGGCGATGGCCGCTTCATCGAAGTCCAGGGCACCGCCGAGGGTCTGCCGTTCACGCGCGAACAAATGGACGAGTTGCTCGAATTGGGACGAAAGGGAATTGAACAACTCGTCAGGCTGCAGCGTCAGGCCATTGACGCGGCGGGCACATGACAAGGGTTAAATGCGGCGAGGGTGATTTCGTTTAGAGGCTACAGACACCTGAGCGAGACAACAACTCGGGGGCGGTTCAGCATCTGATGACAGGCGAATTCGTTCGTCGTTCACAAGGAGATTAGCAGTGCGTTCTCTTATTACTTTCGTTGGACTTTTCGTGATAGCCGCGTTTGGTTCGGCGGCCAGCAATCGCGGCGCGCATATCCAGGAGCAGACTTACACCAGCCCAAAGATGGGCTATTCAATCGAATTGCCGTCGGCGACCTGGCGCCTGGTTGACGAGCCCGATGAATTGCACCAGCACACGGAATTCGTCTACGGCGATCGCATCGACGGCTATTTACGAATCCGCAAAGAGACCATGGACGAAGGCGCGACAATTGGCGATTTCGCTCACCATGATTTGGACCAAAGGACGCGTTTCCTGCCGGGTTACGTCGCGGGAAAAGAAGATCCTTTTACGGGCCGGCTGCCGGGCATGACTACTTCGTACGAGTTTACCGAGCGGGGTAAACCAATGGCGGGAAGAACCTATTATCTTCAGGTGGATCCGCGGACCGTTTACGTGCTCCGCTTTACCGGCTTGCGCGACAAGCTTTTGCGCATTCGCAATCAGACAGACCAGATCGCCCGCAGCTTGCGATTGAAATAGTTTAGAGTTCAATAGGTTTTGACTAATAGATTCGATCAGTCCGTCAGACGTTTGCTTTCGTCGCAGCGCGACGGTCGAGTTTAGCCCGGCCTTTTAAGGCCGGGATCGAAGAGCAATTCGGAGTCGTCGCGGTGTTTTGGGTCGCTGGCGGATCCCGGCGTTGAAAAGGCCGGGCTAAATTCAACCGCCGCAGCGCGCCGAAAACGAAATTTCGTAACCTTTCTCTCGTCTCCCGTAATACCTATTTAGTCTCTCCGATTTGGACGGCCCATAGTTGCGGACCGTCTGCGATGGCACGCCGAAGGCGCGTGTACCGTTCGGGCTGCGCTGATTCTCTGGCGCATTTGATCATTCTTTCAGCACAAGCTCTCCCCTCCGTTGTTAACCTCAGAAAAAAGAACGGAGTAGTCTATGAAAAGATGCGACGCGTGCGGTGAAGAAGTCGAAAGTAAGTTCAGTTTTTGTCCGATAGACGGCCATCTCCTGGCGGAAAACAAACCAACCCACGGTCTTGAATATCACCTGACCATCATTAGTGAACGGTCTTTGGCGCAGCGGCTGGTGAGCGAAGGTCAATTCCTGATCGGACGCTTTCAGCGGGCCTGGCCTCAGTTCATAGCACAACCCTTACCTTTCATCCTGAGCCAATTGCGTCAACTGAATGACCACGCGAAACGAACCATAAAGCGGCCACACTTTGCGGCGGCCTCGTTGACGGCGATTGCAACGATACTCGTGATAGTTGTGGGGGCCATTTTGCTCGATGCCGGGCGAAGACATGTGACTGCGGCGGATGAACCGGATGAGGTTCTCATGAAAACCGTGACGCTTGATCTTCGCGACGATAAAAAAACCGACTCGAAAACCGGCGTTGGCGCGGGTGAAAAAGGCCGCGTGGGATTCAACAGCGGAAGAGGCGAAGGATCAGGTCCAAAACCCGCGAGTTCCCATGGTGGCGGTGGTGGCGGCGATCTTTCCAAGTTGCAGCAATCTCAAGGTCGTTTGCCAGTACCATCAGAAATTCCAGCGCCAATGCCGACGACTTACGCAAAAGTTTCGCAGAGCTTGCCCGAAGCCGGCATCAATATAGATCCAGTCCTGTGGAAAGATCTGCCCTTCCGCGATTACGGCGATCCGCGATCGAAGTCGCTGGTGCCGTCAAACGGTCCCGGCAAAGACGGCGGCGTTGGTAACGGCAAGGGAACGGGAATCGGGGAAGGTGACGGGACGGGCTTTGGTCCCGGCAACAAAAACAACATGGGTGGAAAGGATGGCGAGCGCGGATGCTGCGGGTCGAGCGGTGGATCGGGAGACAATCCAAATCGAAACAACGATATCGACCGCGTCTTCAGAGTGCTCGAAGTGACCACACGCGCTCGCGTACTTTCAAAGCCTGAACCCCAGTACACCGAAGAAGCGCGCCGCATACAAATCACCGGCACGGTTATTTTGAGTGTGGTGTTTTCGCGGACCGGGCAAGTGACCAATATTCAAGCCGTGCAACCACTCTGCTGCGGACTGACGGAGAAAGCGATTGCGGCCGCGCGTCAGATTCGATTTGTGCCGGCGACGCGAGAAGGGCAGTCAGTATCGGTGCGCATGCAGTTGGAATACAACTTCAATCTGTATTGAAGTCTTTGCAGTGCGCCGGCAGAGCGAAGCGGAACGACTGGAGCGCAAGCGTCCTCGCTTGCCATTCAGCGGGAATTGAAGCCCTAAGCTGGCAAGCGAGGACGCTTGCGCCCCAGTCAAAGCGCCGTCGCCGCTTCGCTCTGCCGTCTCCAAATGAATAACTTGCAAGCTCCCCAATTTTTCGCGTTCTATCCCCAGAGCAGCGGGAACCAGAGATTGAATTCCGGTCTCTAAACCAGCAGTTCTAAATCTTTACGCGGTTGCCAGAGCCGGCGCGGGCTCGTTCAAAAAACTGTTTCGGAGGATTGAGGTCATGTTGCAAAGGTTTGGTTTCAAAATGCTTTCGTTGTTTGCGGTTCTGACTGCCGCCTTCATGGGTATGCACTCATTGAAAAGTTCGGGTTCAGTTACCTCGGCCCAGAATACGGCGACTCAGGGCGCACTTCAGGTGGTCGATCCGAACGGGACCCCGAAGGCCGTTTGCCCACTGAAGCACACCGACGTCAAAGCGCAAATCAGCGGCTTCCTTTCTCGCGTCACCGTCACCCAGGAATTCGAGAACCCGTTCAACGAAAAAATCGAAGCCGTTTACACGTTTCCTTTGCCGCAAAATGCCGCGGTCGATGACATGACGATGTTGGTTGGTAGTCGGACCGTGCGCGGCAAAATTCTGCGGCGCGAAGAAGCGGAAGCAGTTTATGAAGCCGCAAAGAACCGAGGCCAAACGGCCAGTCTCCTGAATCAGGAGCGCCCGAACATCTTCACCCAATCGGTCGCGAACATTCTGCCGGGCAAACAAATCAAGATCACGATTAGTTATGTCGAGACGCTGAAGTACGAAGAAGGATCATACGAATTTGTTTTTCCGATGGTGGTCGGCCCGCGTTACATTCCCGGCGATGCGACCGGAGCCCAGGGAAATGGTTTCGCGCCGGACACCGACGCCGTCCCTGATGGTTCTAAGATCACGCCGGCGCCTCCACCCCCGGGGATGCGCGCCGGTCACGACATTTCGCTGGACGTAACTCTCGATGCTGGTCTGCCGATCGATGCGTTGAATTCGAAAACTCACGACGTAACCCTCGAGCGCCCTAACGATCGCAGCGCGCACATAACTCTGAAGGACCTGGCGACGATTCCCAACAAAGATTTCATCCTGCGTTACGACGTCGCGGGAAAGAAAATTGAAGACGCGGTGCTCACCCATTCAACCGGAACGGGCGGCTTTTTCACAATGATTCTGCAGCCGCCCGAGCGCGTCACGGTTGAAGACGTCACGCCGAAGGAACTCGTATTCGTGCTCGACACCTCCGGGTCGATGTCCGGCTTTCCGATCGAAAAAGCCAAAGAGACGATGAAGCTGGCGTTGGACAATCTTTATCCTTCGGACACTTTCAACCTGATCACGTTTTCCGGCGACGAACACATTCTGTTTCCTGAACCCGTGCCGGCCACGAAGGAGAATCTGGCAAAGGCGCAGGCATTTCTCGAAAGCAGGCAGGGTGGTGGCGGAACCGAGATGATGAAGGCGATCAAAGCTTCGATGGATCCTTCGGACAAGCAGGATCACATTCGCATTGTTTGCTTCATGACCGATGGCTACGTCGGGAACGATATGCAAATCATCAGCGAAGTGCAGAAGCATCCGAACGCGCGCGTGTTTGCCTTCGGTATCGGCAACAGCGTGAACCGTTTCTTGCTCGATAGCATGGCAAAGTATGGACGCGGCGAAGTTGAGTATCTCGGACTAAATGATGATGGCTCAGCGGCGGCGCGCCGTATGCACGAGCGCATCCGCAATCCCTTGTTGACGGACATCTCTGTTGACTGGAACGGGTTGGCGGTCTCGGATGTCTATCCGAAAACAATTCCTGATTTGTTCAGCGCCAAGCCTGTGGTTCTGACCGGGCGTTATTCGGGAAACAGTAAGGGTACGATTCGTTTGAAAGGGAAAATGTCGGGCCGCGAATTTGTGCGCGACATTCCCGTCGATTTTTCGAACGCGCAGTCGCGTGATGTGCTCGCCACGCTTTGGGCGCGGACTCGCGTCGATGACCTGATGAGTCAGGATTTCAACGGCGCGCAACAAGGCAACATGAAGGATGACGTGAAACAGAGCATTGTCCAGCTTGGCCTCGACTATCGGCTGATGACGCCATTCACTTCGTTCGTTGCGGTTGAAGAAATGATCGTGACGGACGGCGGCCAACCTCGACGCATCGACGTGCCGGCGGAAGTGCCGGACGGCGTAAGTCGGCAGGGTGTATTTGGCGAAGACAGCCCAGCCAATGCCGGACGGAGTTCTGCGAACTTCGCGTTTGGCAAGAGCGTCGTGACGATGAGAAGCGCGCAGCCGAGCAGCGCAAAGGTAAAGAGTTCTGGCAGTGGCAGCGGAGTTGGAGCCGGCACTCAAGTCGGCGGCATAGCGCCAACGTCGCCAAAACCTGTTGAGATGGATGCCTTAAGAGTTGTTGACGAAGGTCGTGGTCTTTCGGCGGAAGAGAAGGCGCGCAGAGAACTGCAGTCGAAGTTTCATCCGGCAGTTTTGGCCGTAATCGATCGGCTGAAGAACAAATCGGCGGCGACTGCGGAAGAAGCCCGGTTTATCCGTAGCGGTAAAGCTGAAATTCAGATCTGGTTTACGGATAAGTCGGACGCAACGATCGCGAAGCTTAAAGAGCTCGGCTTCGAAGTGGTGCTGGATCCGACGATGGCGAAGATGATTATCGGCCGGCTGCCGATCGAAAAGCTTGCGGCCTTAGCTGAAATCAAATCGATCCGTTACGTCGCGCCGCAGACGAAGTAACCAGGTGCGCCGGCAGAGCGAGATGACTGGAGCGCAAGCGTCCCGCTTGCATTCGAACGGGTATGAGTCTCAGTCCGGCAAGCGAGGACGCTTGCGCTCCAGTCAGCCGTCGCCGCTTCGCTCTGCCGGCGCACTCCAAAAGTACTGACCTCCCAATCCGCCCGATAGGGTCAGTACCATCCCGCGTGATGGTACTGACTCCTTCCATGCCTTAGAATGATGTGGTCCGATCACATCATTGATGAAGATTAATCTCGCACCCGGTCTCACAATCAAACAGTCGCGCATCAACGGCAGGGGCTGCTTTGCTACTGTGCTTTTTCCGCGCGGCAAAAAGATCGCGGAGTACGCGGGCGAGCGCATCTCTGATTTCGAAGCTACGAAGCGCAGTCGCAACCGCAGAATCCTGCGCATCTGCTACGTCAGCAGCCGTTGGAGCCTGGACGGTGCCCGCGGCGGGAACGGCACGCATTACATCAATCATTGCTGCGAGCCGAACGCCTTCATGAAGAATTTGTACGGCCACGTATTGTTCTTCGCCTTGCGAGATATTCATCCCGGCGAAGAAATTACGGTCGATTACGAAGAGACTCTGCATCCTGACTCGAAGCGTTGCCACTGCGGCGCGAAGACCTGTCGCGGAACCATCAACCGCGTGTCAGCAGCCCGACCGTGAGGGAGGGCCGCACCAGTAATCGGCCGCGCAGGATCAACTCATCTTTGTCAGAAGCAGGGTTTGCCGCCTCTGGCTTTGCGGGTCTGCGCGCCTTTGCGTGAACTGACTTGTTTGAGCAAGTTTCACGCAAAGGCGCGAAGGCGCAAAGTAAAAACACCGATATCATCGTAAGGAGAACCCCCGATGTTCAAGCGATACACGCTCTGGCTTTGGATTGCGATTGTGCTCATGCTTCTGAACGCCGCTGTGCATTCAGTCACCTTATTCATTCAGCCTGCGCCGCAGAATGAAATCGAACGCCAGTTGGTTCACCTGATGACAACTTACCGGAACGATTTCGGCGCCGGCTTTCATCCCACCCCCCAGAATCTGTTCACCGCGCTGAGTTCATGCTTCTCTCTGCTTTATTTACTTGGCGGCCTGATGAACGCCTACTTGATCAAAAAAAGAGTCGGGCCAGAGATTATGCGCGGGGTAATCGTAATTGACGTGCTGGTCTTCGGCATCTCTTTTGTCGTGATGGCAGTTTTCACTTTCCTGGCGCCGATTGTGCTGACCGGGCTGATTGCGCTGTTCTTAGTTCTCGCGCTGTTGGCAGTACTCAGATCCTCAAACATCGATAACGGTCGCGACCGGTTATCGCCTTAAGCTTCATCGGGAGCGTCATATTTCCAGCACCCTAAGTTCGATGGGGTTTATCGAAGCCGAGAAGGTTTACCTGAAGACTTCTATGTCCTGGTAGTCCAGGTAGAGGAAGACTACAGCGACCAGCACTATCGCGATCACGACATAGATGAGGACACGTCGCCAGGTCAGCTGCAGCGCGCCACAAAATTGGCACCGATTGGATGAATGCCTTATCCGTTCACCGCAGTGAGAGCAATACCTTTTCGCCTTCTGATTCAGAGTGAGTGAAGTTTACATCAATGATGGCATGGCGAAAATGCCGCCGGCGCATTTGGCTGACGCATTATTTCTAAAGTCTTCGCCGGCTGTTGTTCAAAATGCCCCGTGCTCGGATCCCTGGCCCCCCGGTGAAGTCGGCCATCGAGTTCCTCAATCACAAATTGCGTTGCCAGATTTGTTGCGTTAACCTTTGCGCGCTCTCCGCAAGCGACTTTGACCGCCAAGAAAAACTCTGGAGGCTTCATGCACATTGATCTGCGTCGTCAGGTTTTCGCTCTAATTCTGTTATCAAGCTGCCTTGTCTCGATCATTGCCCAAACGACACCTCCTGGTGATCGACCGCTCCTCGGATTTGATCGCACTACCACCGCCGGCGAACGAGCGCTCGAAGCTCGTTTTGATGCGGCGCTGCGCCGGGAGAATCTGAGGGACTGGCTCAAGCGTCTGTCTGCTCATCCGCATCACATTGGTTCGCCTTACGGTAAACAAAACGCAGAGTTCATCGCTTCACAGTTTCGCTCCTGGGGATTCGACACCCAGATAGAAGAATTCAGCGTCCTTTTCCCGACACCTAAGTCGCGCCTGTTGGAAATGGTCTCGCCAGAAAAATTTACCGCCAAGCTGGCTGAGCCGGCGATCAAAGAAGATGCGACTTCCAATCAGACCGCCGAACAACTGCCCGTTTACAACGCCTACTCGGTCGATGGCGATGTCACGGCGCCGCTGGTTTATGTTAATTACGGCGTGCCCGGTGATTACGACCAGTTGGCCCAGCGCGGCATCGACGTGAAGGGCAAGATTGTGATCGCGCGATATGGCGGTTCCTGGCGCGGCATCAAGCCGAAAGTTGCCGCCGAGCACGGCGCCATCGGCTGTCTGATTTATTCCGATCCGCGCAACGATGGTTACTACCAGGGCGACGTCTATCCTAAAGGTCCGTGGCGAAACGAAAATGGCGCGCAACGTGGATCGGTCGCCGACATGCCGCTTTATCCGGGCGATCCACTGACGCCGGGCGTGGGCGCCACAGCAGATGCTAAACGCCTGGAAATAAAAGGCGCCCCGACCCTCACCAAAATTCCGGTTCTGCCGATCTCTTACAGTGATGCCTTGCCGCTGCTGCGAGCGATCGATGGTCCGCTTGCTCCGGAGACTTGGCGTGGTTCGTTGCCGCTGACTTATCACCTCGGACCAGGTCCGGCAACCGTTCATCTTAAAGTTGAGTTCAATTGGGATCGCGCCATTGCGCGTGATGTGATTGCGAAACTGCCGGGGTCTGAGCGGCCTGATGAATGGGTGATCCGCGGCAATCATCACGATGGTTGGGTGAACGGCGCCGACGACCCGCTCAGTGGACAGGTGGCCATGATGGAAGAAGGCCGCGCGCTCGGCCAGTTGGTGAAGTCGGGTTGGAAGCCGAAACGCACGATCGTCTATTGCGCCTGGGACGGTGAAGAGCCGGGACTGCTCGGCTCGACCGAATGGGCGGAAACGCATGCGGAACTGCTCAAAAAGAATGCCGTGGTTTATATCAACTCGGATTCGAACTCGCGCGGTTTCCTCGAGGTTTCGGGTTCGCACACGATTGAAAAGTTCGTCAACGAAGTTGCGCGCGACGTGACGGATCCTGAGAAAAAAATCTCTGTGTGGGAACGTGCGCGAGCGCTGCAAATACTGAACGGCAGCGCCGAGTCGCGGCGAGAAACTCGCGAGCGCACCGACCTGCGCATCGGAGCGTTGGGCTCAGGTTCAGACTACACGGTGTTTCTCGATCATCTGGGGATCGCGTCGCTCAATCTCGGGTTTGGCGGTGAAGGGGACACCGGCGGCGTCTATCACTCGATCTACGATACGTTCGATCACTACACGCGTTTTGGCGATCCGGATTTTGCCTACGGCATAGCCCTGGCGCAGACGGGCGGCCGCGCCGTTCTCAGATTTGCCAACGCGGACGTGCTGCCTTACGCGTTTGGAAACTTTTCCGACACGGTCGGGAATTACGTGCGCGAAGTTGGCAAGTTGGCCGATGAAATGCGCGACGAAACCAAAGAAAAGAACCGGCGCCTGACAGACAAGACCTTCGCAGCTGTTTTCGACCCAACGGAAACCTACGTCATGCCCAAGCCCGACGATCCGGTTCCTTACTTGAATTTTGCGCCCTTGCAGAATTCTTTGACTCGCCTTCAGGACAGCGCCCAGAAATTCGACGCGGCAATGCGAACCCAAGGCGGGAAGCTCACGCCGAAGACTCAGGCCGCGCTTGATCAAGCGTTGATGCAAACCGAGCGCGCCATGGTTCGCGACGCGGGCTTGCCACGACGTTCATGGTTCAAGCATCAGATTTATGCGCCGGGTTTCTATACAGGCTATGGAGTGAAAACCTTGCCCGCCATTCGCGAAGCCATCGAGCAGCGCAACTGGTCTGAAGCTGAACAACAGATCACGCTCGTTTCAGAAACAATCAATCAGATTGCCGCGGCCATCGATCGCGCGACAGCGCAGTTGAAGTGACGCGCCTTTGGCGCAGCACATCGCGGTAGGCCTTCGGCTTACCGATGAGGTGATAACAAAAAACCCTGGAGGCTACGCCTCCAATTTCCTGAAGCGGAGCTTCCGTGGATTTAGAACGAACCGGCTAAACTCCAGGCTCCTCCCGATCCGGTCGCTACCGCTCGCGGTTCCGACACGTGTGCCGGCCGCGCTTGTTGGAAACTTCACGACAACTTCAGTTAGAGTAGCGCCCACGTTCAGGTACATTCGCCGTTTACTCTTTGCTGTCGTCGCAACTATATTTGTCTCTAACTCGCCTCTGGCGCAAACCACGCCGGGTTCGAGAACCGAACAGCAAGCCCCAACCCACGCCAACATCCTCCGTGGCGAGTACGGACGCTATCGCGCCAACAACGATCTGCTTTCATATGATCTGGACATTCGCATTGATCCGGAAAAGAAATTCATCAGCGGCAAGAATACGATTCGCTTCAAGATGCTGAAGGACGATACGCGCATTCAGTTGGACCTTTATGACAACTTGAAGATCGATGAAATTGTTTTTAAGCGCTCGATTACCTCCGCACCTCCTTCGCCAAACGATCCCAGAACCTTGAAGACAGATCCGGTCTTAGCTAAATACGAACGCGACTCCGGAGCGGTGTTTGTTGATTTTCCAGAAACACTTAAGTCCGGCCGCGTCTACGCGATCGAGTTTTATTATTCGGGTACGCCGCAAACGATTGGCCGGTTTGGCGGCTTCACGTTTGGAAAAGATCCGGCTGGGCGTCCATGGATCTTCACGGCGTGTGAAGGCGAAGGCGCGAGTATTTGGTGGCCCAACAAGGATCAGTGGAAAGACGAAGTCGAGTCGATGCGAATAAGTGTGGCCGTGCCCAACGGCCTCACCGATGTGTCCAACGGAAAGTTCATCAGCAAGATCGATCTGCATGACGGCTACACGCAATGGAACTGGCTGGTGCAGTATCCAATCAACAACTACAGCGTGTCGGTCAACATCGGGACGTATGAGCACTGGTCGGATAGGGTCGGCGATTTGCCGCTGGATTTTTATGCGTTGCCCGAAGACTTAGAGCGAGCTAAAAAGCAGTTTGCCCAGGCGAAAGGAATGATTGAAGCCTTTCAACATTACTTTGGCGAATACCCGTTCAAGAAGGACGGTTACAAGTTGATCCAGGCGCCGTATTCGGGGATGGAACATCAGAGCGCGGTCACTTACGGCAATCGCTTCGCGAATGGTTATCTCGAACGCGACTGGACCGGCGTAGGCATCTCGCCGCGGTTCGACTTCATCATCATTCATGAAAGCGGGCACGAATGGTTCGGCAACAGTGTCACCGCGGCCGATCGCTCAGACATGTGGATTCATGAAGGCTGGACGACGTATCTCGAATGTCTCTATGTCGAGTACATGTACGGCAAAGCCGATGGTCTGAAGTACACAAATGGATACCGGGCCAAAGTCCAGAATCAGCGTCCCATCATTGCTGCGCGGGGCGTAAACGCTACGCCGCCACAGGATCAGTATTTCAAAGGCGCACTGTTTCTCAACACCTTACGGAGCGTGGTCAACAACGACGCGCGCTGGTGGGTGCTGTTAAAAAACTTCTACCAGCATTTCAAATACCAATCGATCATGACTGAAGACATCGTGGCCTGGTTCAATCAACAAACGAAGATGAATCTGACGCCGGTCTTCAATCAGTACCTGCGCCACACTGCGATTCCGAAACTGGAGCTGAAGTTCGACGAAGAGGACGGGACAGTTTCTTATCGCTGGAAAGTTGACGAGCAGGGTTTCGTGATGCCCATTCGCGTGGGCGCGAAAGATCGCTGGCAGATAATTCAAGCCACCACTGAATGGAAAACCCTGAAGACATCGATTAAGAAAGACGCGTTCGAGGTGGCAACCGATTTGTATTTTGTCGATGTCAGTAAGTCGTGAGCGAGTGGCAGGGTGTCCCGCCAGTGAATTCACGCGCAAGATGCGCGTGCCACGAATGTCCTCTAGGTCCAATACGTCCGATCAAGCGATCGGTAATGGACGGCTTCGGACACGTGAGCTGAACTAATTTCTTCAGCCCCTTCCAGATCGGCAATCGTGCGGCTGACCTTCAGGATGCGATCGTAAGCGCGAGCTGACAAACCCAGACGATTCATCGCGCGCTCGAGCATCGTCTCGCTTTCAATTCCGATTCGACAATACTTGCGAATCAGTCGCGGCGTCATGGCCGCGTTCGAAAAGATTCCTTCTGAGACAAACCGTTCACGCTGGCGTGCCCGGGCACTGATGACCCGACCCCGAATCGCGTCTGAACCCTCGGCATCCGGCGGAGTCTCGCCCGTTAAGTCACGAAACCGAACTGCAGGCACGTCGACGTGAATATCGATCCGATCTAGCAACGGTCCGGAGATGCGGCCGACGTAACGCTGAATCTGCAAAGGCGTGCAGCGGCATTCGCGAGTCGGATCGTTCCAAAAACCGCAGGGACACGGGTTCATTGCGGCTGCCAACATGAACGAAGCCGGAAACGTCAGTGACATCGCGGCGCGGCTGATGGTTACTCGCTGGTCTTCGAGAGGTTGTCGCAGAACTTCCAAAACACTTCGATCGAATTCCGGCAACTCATCAAGAAACAAAACGCCCTGATGCGCCAGAGAGACTTCGCCCGGACGTGGCAGGGCGCCGCCGCCAATCAAACCGGCATCGCTGATGGTGTGATGCGGAGAACGAAAGGGCCTGTTAGTTACCAGGCCGGCGCGACCAGTGAGGCCGGCGACGGAATGTATCTTGGTGAGTTCCAGCGCGGCTTCAAATTCGAGCGGCGGCAGGATCGTAGGCAGACGCTTCGTGAGCATAGTCTTGCCTGAACCCGGCGGCCCAATCAAGAGAATGTTGTGGCCGCCGGCAGTGGCAACTTCCAAAGCTCGCTTCGCAGCCTGTTGCCCGCGAACTTCACGGAAATCAACGCTGTAATGATCGTCGTGGATCAGAATCTCTGAAGGATCGACGCGAATCGGATCGGGAGGATTGTCGGATCGAATCGCCGCGATCATTTCGACAGCGTTTCTCAGATCAGTTACCGGATAAACGTTCACCTCCGAGACGACCGCGGCTTCCTTCGCATTTTCATCCGGCAACAACAAATGCTTCGTTTGTGATTGACGGGCCCGCAGCGCGATTGGCAGTGCTCCGCGAATTGGCCGGACTCGACCATCAAGCGAGAGTTCGCCTACTGAGAGAATGTCGGTGAGGTGCTCAGCGTCGGCAAGGTCCCCGTTGGCGCCGAGAATTCCCAAGGCAATCGGCAGATCAAAACTCGCACCTTCCTTGCGGACGTCGGCCGGCGCCAGATTGATGGTCGTTTTTTGAAAAGGGAAGAAGTAAGCGCTGTTGTTGATCGCCGCACGAATCCGCTCGCGCGATTCGCGCACGGCCAGGTCAGGCAAACCGACAATGATTACCGAAGCGGGCGTGTCCGTTTCGTTTTTGATCGGAGTGAGATCGACTTCGACGTCGACAAGGTTAGCGTCGATTCCGTAGACAGCGGCGGACTGTGTGCGAAAGAGCATGCGAGCGCAAAAAAGAATCAAGTTCTCGTAACTCTAGACCTGCCAGGGCGTTGTTAGAGTGAGCCCATAAAGCAGGCAAGCGCGCCTCGAAAATCGAAGCGCGCTCGCTGGATGTTAGCGGCTGTTGCCAGCCGGATGTTTTTAGAAGGTCAGTTAATAACTATCGTCTCTTGGAACTGGCTGAAGAAGATCCTGGTAATTTGATTTCCTGACCAGCTTTCAATTCCGCGTTTGGAGCGATGCCGTTCAAGCGAGCCACCTCGTCGGCGGACAGCTTACGTGCGGCAGCAATCCTGGCAATCGTGTCACCCTTGCGCGCGCGAACCTTGTCCAGGGTTGGCGCTTTCGCGGTCTCGGTCGCATTCACCGGGTCACGACGCCAGTTCGTCAGCCGAACGTTGTTGTTGGGAATGACGAGCTTGGTAGCTGATTTGAAATCGATCCCGGCATTCATTGTTTGCAGGGTTGCTACGCTGACGCCGGTGCGGTTGGCTACGGACTGCAGGTCTTCTCCGGGAGCAATCGAAATAACCCTGGCGACCTCTCGACGATCCGGAGAAACTCGCTTCAAAAGAGCATTCAGGTCTTTCCCTTTGCCAGCGGGAACGCGCACGTTGTAAGCCTCGCCGCGTGGCGTGGTATCGCGCCGTAGTTCCGGATTCAATGACTGCAGATAATCGACGCTGGTGTCGGTCGCGTCCGCGATCAAGCGGAGGCTGGTGGCGGATTGCACCGGAACGACCTCGAAGGACATCGGCGCTTCGGGACGAATGCCGTGGAATCCGTACTTCTCAGGATTCTTGGCAATCATGATCACGGCCAGAATGTTGGGAACGTAGTTGCGAGTCTCTTGCGCGATGTACGGATAAATCTTCCAGTAGTTGGCTTCGCCGGCGCGAGAAATTGCGCGGTCGACATTCAGGGCTCCGGTGTTGTAAGCGGCCATCGCCAGAAGCCAATCGCCATTATAGCGACGGGCAAGATCTTTCAAGTATCGAGCCGAAGCGGCCGTGGGCTTTTCGAATCCATTACGCTCATCGACCCACGCGGTCTGTCGCAGTCCATATTGGGTGCCAGTTCCGCGGACGAATTGCCAAAGACCTGACGCTCCAGCCCACGAAACGTTCTTTGGAATCCACGCGCTCTCTACTTGGCCTAGCCAGGTAATATCCTCCGGTACGCCTTCACGGCGGAAGGTCTCGCGGGCAATCTTCATGTAACGACCAGAACGTCGCAGGCCTGCTTCCATGGTTGAGCGGCCACGTCCCTGGTAATAATTGATGTACTGCTGAACCAGCGGATTAAGCGTGAAGTTAAAATCGAGTGAGTTTTTTGCCTGTTCAAGCGCAGCGATGTCCGACTCGGTGACTTTTTTCTCTTGTTCGTTGAGGATCAGCTTACTTAAGGCATCCAGTGGCGAGGGTTCGAAACCCTGTTGTACGAAGCCAATCTGAACTGGTTTCGGCTGCTGCGCCTTGGCTACATCAACTGCTTCAACCTTGGCATCGGGAGCAGCTTGCGCTACGACCGCAGTATTCTGTTGAGGCTGCGGCGCGCTCTGCAGAACCGGAACTTCTTCGCGGTAAATCCGCTCGACCAGTTCAAGGTAAAAAGTCTGGAGGCGCTGGCTGGCGCGCACATCCAGGCCGGACATCAGGATTTCATCGACGGCCTTGTCGAATTCGTCGCGGGCCTGCTGGCGCTTGTTGTCTTCAAGATTTAGTTTGCCCTTGCGGAAATGATCGTTGGCACGATCGATTACCTGCTCGACGCGGGGTTCAGCCTTTTGGACTTCCGTTTGAATCTCACGCGCGGAAGAACCGCCTGGTCCCTGGGCTTGAATTGTTATTGGGAAAACGGTCCCGGCTGCAATAAAGGCGCTTATAGCTAAACTAAGACGGGTACGGGTCATCAATCGTTGTTCTCCTCTAGTATTGCGTCGGGCGAATCCACGACTGCGACTTCCACCAAGTCGCGCTTGCGGCATTCACTAGTAAAACAATACGGAACGCACAAAAGTTCCGGAATTTGTGGCCTGAAATCAGCCACTTCGGTCGCGAGCGTACCACACAGGCCGGGAGGTGTCAAACAATGCAACCAAGCCAAAAATGGGCTCAATAACTCATTTCCAGCCTTAAATAGATGCCTCGGACAGGGATTGGTTGCTCGCGAAAATATTGCTCCAAATTAAGGCAGCGAATTAATCCGCCGCCCCCTGGCCCTGAAACTAGATATTTCGGCCGCTGGCGGCCTGGGGCAGACGGGCCGGACGCGCGCTGGAGGTCACGGGCGTTGGCACTTTTTCCTTCAATGCCTCACGAAAGACCTGTCGCATGTTGTCAACAAACACGAAGCTAATGTCCTTGAAGAGTTCTTTTGGCACCTCATCAAGGTCACGCCGGTTTTGAGTGGGCAGGATGATTTTCGTGACGCGGGCCCGCCGAGCTGCCAGGACTTTTTCCTTGACGCCTCCAACCGGGAGAACATTGCCGCGCAGGGTGATCTCGCCGGTCATGGCTACGTCCTTGCGCACGGGCCTTTGCGACAACGCCGAGACGAGGGCGGTCGCCAGAGTAATTCCGGCCGAAGGCCCGTCCTTGGGAATCGCACCTTCGGGAATATGAATGTGCATATCGTAGTTGCTGAAATCTTCCGGATCGATTTGCAGGTCTTTGGCGCGCGATTTGGCGTATGAGTATGCAGCCTGGGCCGACTCGCGCATCACTTCGCCCAGCTGTCCGGTCAAAACCAGAGCGCCTTTTCCTTTCATGCGCAAGGCTTCGACGAACAGCACGTCTCCGCCGACGGCTGTCCAGGCCAGGCCAGTGGCCACGCCGATTTGGTCCTTTTTCAAAACCTCTTCGGGAATGATTTTCGGCGCGCCGAGAAATTCGTGCAGGTTGTTTGCCGAGACGCGCACAGCGCCCTGCTGCCCCTCGCCCATGCGGCGAGCAACTTTTCGACAGATAGATCCGATTTCGCGTTCGAGTTGTCTCAATCCGGCTTCCTGCGTGTAGCGCTGAATCATCGCCAGAAGCGCGGACCGTGAAATATTCAGGTTCTTCGCCGTGATGCCGTTCTCTTCCATCTGCTTTGGCAGCAGATGCCGGCGACCGATTTCCGATTTCTCTTCTTCGGTGTACCCGGCGAGCCTGATCACTTCCATGCGATCTCGCAGCGCCGACTGCACCGTGTCCAGAATGTTCGCGGTCGTCATGAAGATGACGTTTGATAAATCGAATGCGACGCCGAGGTAGTTATCGCGAAAGCTGTAATTCTGCTCGGGGTCGAGCACTTCCAGCAGTGCGGAAGAAGGATCGCCACGAAAATCAGCGCCAACTTTGTCGATTTCATCGAGCATGATCAAGGGATTGTTTGTGCCGGCTTGCTGAATTGACTGAATGATTCGGCCGGGCATCGCGCCCACGTAAGTTCGTCGATGACCGCGGATTTCGGCCTCGTCGTGCACGCCACCCAAACTCAAGCGCATGAACTTGCGGCCCAGCGCCCGAGCGATCGAACGCCCCAGGCTGGTCTTGCCCACGCCCGGCGGCCCAACCAAACAGAGAATTGGGCCCTTCGGTTTTTCCTTTAACTTACGCACAGCCAGCGCCTCGATGATGCGCTCCTTCACCTTTTCCAGGCCGTAGTGATCTTCATCGAGAATCTTTTGGGCCTTGTGCAAATCCAAATTATCCTTCGAAGATTTTGACCACGGCAGATCGGTCATGATCTCCATCCAGTTGCGCAGCGTGGCCGTTTCCGCCGCATCAGGATGCATGCGTTCGAGCTTTTTCAGTTGCCGAAGCGTTTCGTCTTCAGCCGGCTTCGGCATTTTTGCTGTTTCAATCTTCTCGCGGAACTGCTGCACTTCTTCAGCGAGTTCATTTCCTTCGCCCAATTCCGTTTGAATCGCCTTCATCTGCTGGCGCAGATAGAACTCGCGCTGCGATCGATCGATGTCGGCGCGCGCCTGGGTGTTGATTTCCTGCTGGACAGTCAGGACTTCGATCTCTTTGTTCAGCAGTTCGTTAACGCGACGCAGACGCGAGGTCGTATCGGCAATCTCCAAAACGGACTGCGCATCTTCGACCTTCAGCTCGAGATTCGAAGCGGAAAGGTCCGCGAGACGTCCGGCGTCGTCGAGGTTCGCAATTATCGCCATCACCTCGGGCGAAATGTTTTTGCCGAGGTTTGCTGCTTTTTCCATCGAACCGCGGACGTTCCGCATCAACGCTTCAACTTCCAGCGAACGCTCCGGCGCAGCTTCTTCGGTCAACACCTGTAGCTTGGCGTGCAGGCATTCGCCTTCGGTGTTCACAGATTCAACGCGAGCTCGCGATACTCCCTGGACGAGAATGCGAATGCGTCCATCCGGCAACTTCAGCATTCTCATGATCACGGCGACGGTGCCGACCTTGTAGAGATCGTCCTGTTGAGGCTCTTCCTTGTCGAGATCCTTCTGACAGGCAAGCAGGATCATCCGATGTTCGCCCAGGGCTTCATCGACTGCGCGAATGGATTTTTCACGCGACACAAACAGCGGCACAATCATGAAAGGATAAATCACGATGTCGCGCAGCGGCAGCAGCGGCAACTCTTCCGGGATTTGTAGTTGCAGCTCGGCCTCGGTCGGTTCGAGTGCCAGGGAAACTTCTTGGTTTACGTTGTCTGCCATGTTTTGTGTAACAGCCTCAGGTTTCGATTTCGTTAATCGGAATTCTGTATTCCGAGCCGCGACGATCATTTATTTTCGGTAGATGAATTAGCAGCATGCCGTTTTTCAGCTCAGCTCTTGAATCTTTGATGCTAATCGTCCAGCGCAACGGTACCACGCGGTTGAAGCGTCCGTAATTACGTTCTGAGCACAAGTGCGAGATAATTCGCTGCCGCGCGCTGCGTTTCTTCTTCTCGCCATAAATGCGAATCTTGTCGCCATTTAGTCCGATCCGAATCTGACTTGCGCTGATTCCGGGGACTTCGATGCGAATGCAAATCGCATCGACTGTCTCGCAAACGTCGACTGCCGGGGTCCAGGCGCCCGCGAGCGGCGTTACTTCGGCTTCCGCTGCCTCATGCAAAACCGAGTACAGCTTCCCAATCCGCTCAGTCAGGCGCTTTAACTCGATCCGCTCGAGGCCCGCCGCGCCGACGCTCTTTACCATTCTCTTTTTAATGCTCTCAGCCTCGCTTAGCTACGACCCTGGCGCGCGCGCACCAGCGTCTTCAACTCTGTCATGAATTCTGAAACGTCTTCAAATTCGAGATAGACCGACGCAAATCGAACATAGGCAACCTTGTCGAGCTCTTTGAGCCGGCGCATGATCTGTTCGCCTATCTTGCTCGTAGGCCGCTCGCGTTCGGGCGACTCCTGCACATACTTTTCGACGCTGTTCACAATGCTATCGAGCTTCGAAGACGGCACCGGCCGCTTCTCACATGCTCGCAAAAGCCCGGCCATAACCTTGTTGCGATCGAACGTTTCGCGGCGGCCGTCTTTCTTAATCACCATGTAAGGTATTTCGTCGATTCGTTCATACGAAGTGAACCGGCGTTCGCATTTTAGACATTCGCGACGGCGGCGGATGGCGTCGCCTTCACGAGATTCGCGCGAATCGACAACTTTGTCTTCCAGGAAACCACAAAAGGGGCATTTCATCGTCTTTTACCTCGCTTCGACCTTGGGACAATGCGCTTTCAAAGGTTAACTGCTCTCAGCCATCGCCACCTTTTCATCTTCGACTGCGTGTTCGACAGCCTTAACTGAAATTAGAACTCTTAATCTCGCCATGTTGACTTCGCCGCGCAGGAAATAGAACAACCCCACCAGCGCAGCCGGGGCAAAGTCCACAAGATGCATGACGATTGCCATTGCGGCGGCGTGATCCCGCTCCACGCCCAGCAGCACCAGCGCCGCTCCCGTGACGGCGTGAAAGGCGCCGGCGGCTCCACCCGGAGTCGGCACGGCGGATCCGACCATCGACCAGCCCAGTACAAAAAAGACTTGCGAGAAACCAAACGGAACTCCGAAAGCGCGGCAGACCAGCAGATTTGCAGTCGAAACCGAACCCCAGAGCACCACCGACCAGAAGACGGTTACCGCCAACAGACGGACGTCGGACAGAACACTCAACGCCGTTGCGAGCTGTTCGAGGGTGCTCAGGAGCGCGAGCTTGATTCTCGCACCCAGGGATGAACCAGGATTTATTCGTCGATCAAGCCACCCGACTACGGTTTGCGAACGCTTTCTGAACCAAATCAGAGTGGCGACGGCGAAAATCAGGATAACTACCAGGACGGCTCCAGCTATCCGCGCACGCGCAAACGCGGCCCCACCGTCGCCTGTTGGTTTCAGCCAGAACAAACTCAAAGCGAAGAGGAAGACGACCGTAACTGAGTCATACAATCGCTCAATCATGATGGTCACGAACGAAGCCGCCGGTCGTACGCGGTGGTCGCGCATAGGCAAAACGACCGGACGAACGACTTCACCGGCCCGGCCAATCAACAGGATTGCGGCGAAACCTACACAAGTGGCGACCCAAACCTCGCGCAGACTCACCTCGGTTAAAGGCTTGAGCAAAGCCTGCCAGCGGACAGCTCGCCAGACATAGGCAATCAGGATGATTACCGCAGCCGCGAGAATCAGGCGCCAGTCAGATTTTCGTATTGCAAGTTTGACCTGATCCCAGTCCAGACGCCGGCCAAACCACCAGATAATCAGGCCGGCCAGTAAGAACAGAGCCGCGAATTCGAGGTACTTGCGATACTTTGACACTGCCGTTTTTGAGTAAACAGACCGCAGGGACTTGCTTGACTAATTTAAGAACCCAACCACAAGATATGGGGTGGCCCAGCAAGGCTACAACACTTTAATGGTGGGCGCAACGATCCGTTCTGACGCATCCTTGCTAAGCTGTCGTTCCATTATCGGAACTTTGCGTGGTCGCCGAGCGTACGAGGGTCGTGTCAGGCGATGAAGTTCCAGCCTGCCCAATCGTCGAACGGATCGGAGACGCACAGGTGGGAGCCGCCAAACTCTTGGCTACCAGTGAAGGCGCTGAGTTAGTTAGAAGATGTCGCGCAGGCGATGGTGCGGCGTGGGAGGAGATTGTCCAAACCTACAGCCGCCGAATTTACAACCTCGCGTACCGGTTCACCTCTCGAGCTGACGCTGCCGAGGATTTGACTCAGGAAGTCTTCATTCGCGTCTATCGATCTCTCGATCAATACAATCCAAAACAGGGAGACCTGCAAAATTGGTTGATGCGCCTCGCGCGCAATCTGATCATCGACGACTACCGGAAGCGACAGCGCGCTCCCCAGGATGAAGCGGCAGAGGACCTTGAGGATCATCAGTACCATCTGCGCGCAGCCGGCGGGACAGTCCAGCGGGAAATGGAACGGCGAGAGCTTGGCTTACAGGTCCAGGCAGGCATAGACAAACTTTCCCCGGACCTCAGAACCTGCGTAATCCTTCGCGATATTGAAGAACTCAGCTACCAGGAAATCGTCGATTTGTTGCAAATCCCTGAAGGTACCGTGAAATCGAGAATTAATCGGGGTCGCATCGAACTTGCGAAGATTCTACGTCGTATGCGAGTAGTGGAGGCGTAGTGTTAGATCGCCGGAATTGGATTCGGAATTGGAATTGAATTTTGTAATTTGGAATCTGGAATTTGAACTGTGAGATTTGAAACCTGATGCTTTGTCACGAATTTGAAGATCGTCTGACGGACTATCTCGACGGCGTGCTCGACGTCGAGACCCACAAGAATTTTGCGGCGCACGCGATGCGCTGCCCGGTCTGTCATGATCTTCTGAGTGAAGTTAAGAACACGCTGGTGGCTTGTTCAGCGTCAGAGGCTCCGCCGGCCAGCGTCGGTTTAGAGGCTCGCATTTTGCTGAAGACCATTCCAGAGGCCTCGCTGACCTGCGCTGAGTTTGAAGAACATCTGACAGATTACCTTGATGGGTTTTTGCTCGCGCCGCTTTATCACCGTTGGGAACGGCATGCAGCTTTGTGTGACAGCTGCAGTGAGCTGCCTGGCGCCGTGGTGCGGGCAATTGGCGCTTGCTATACCTACAAGCAGGATGAGCTGACGGTGCCCGCCGGTCTTGAAGCTCGAATCCTACAAAGCACGATTGGCAATGTCCTGCCTCGGCAGGTCCGAGCCCCGCTTGCTTCTCGCCTGGTCGAGTGGCTACGCGGCGCGCTGGATCCCATCGTCTCGCCGCAACTCGCTTCGGTCGCAACGATGTTGCTGGTTTCGATCTTCGTGCTCACGAACACGGTTTCGACGGATGGTTCAGTCGGCGGCATTTACCACGCGAGTTTGCAGCTGGCCCAGCGCACCGCGGATAACGCCAGCAAGAGCTCAGCTCTGCCGAATGGGATGAAGAAACTCGAAGGCAGTGTTGATGATCTGATTGGCACTGAAAAGCCCGCGGAAAAGACCAGTGACTCGAACAAGAATCAGAATCAGGCGAATCAAAACACCGGATCGCAGAATACGCAGAGCAAACAGAAAGATAACGGCTCAAAGCAAAAGAATCGCTAGGCTCAGTCTGAAAAAATGATTTGATGACCCGACGTTTATAGAAGAATGAACTGCTCCTATCACACGAAGAATCCAGCCACCGTGCAATGCAGCCAGTGCGCCCGGTCCCTCTGTCCCGCGTGCGACCATCGCATTCGCGGATTTCCTTTCTGCCAGGATTGCATTGTGGCCGGTGTCGAGATGCTTCGCTATCAGCAGACACGAACATCGGAAGCGCATGTTATTCGCCGCCAGTCGTCGCCGTTCATCGCGACCTTTCTTTCCTTTTTTGTGCCTGGTTTGGGCGCGGCCTATAACGGCCAAACATCGAAAGCAATTGTTCATTTCGCAATTTTTGCCAGCTTTTTTCAGATGGCGGTGGTAACCGATGGCGTTACTTTCTTCGTTCTCGGCGTCGTCGGAACCTGGTTGTTTGCCGCTGTGGATGCGTGCCGCACCGCCCAACTAATGCGGGCGGGGTTGGCGCCTGACGCAGAAGAAGATGCGATTACGCGGCAGCTTTACGGTAATCCAGTGGCGTGGGGAATAACTCTGCTGGCTCTGGGGGCGGTCTTTCTTGCGCACACGCTGATGGGTATTCAGTTTCCCGTGAAGCGAACGCTGCCAGTCGCGCTCCTGATCCTCGGCGCTTATATGCTCTGGGATTATCTGAAACGCCGGAAACGTCGAGAAGAATTGCGTGGATTCGAAACTGGTGCTCCGCCGCCTTCGGTTGTGACGAATTGGCCGGTTGAATCGGCCAGGTTTGGCCGTAGTGATTATCCGACTCAGGCGAGTGCTCGCCAGTTGCGTTCGGTAAGATTGAAATAACTCTGGGAGCGATTGTCGGTTTACGTCAGTCGCAAGTTAACAGTTTGGTTTCATAGGAATAGCGATTATGGGAATCCTGGGAATTGGTAGAGGCGTGATATTGGCGGCGGCGATTATGTTGGCGCTGGGGTTGCTGAAACGAATGATCATCGTCTTCGGCCTTTTCTTCGCGTTCATCAAGTTCGCAATAGTCATCGCCTTCATAGTCCTGATTGTGTCGATCGCCGTCGCGATGTTCCGCGATCGTTCCGGAGCGAATAAACAATCCCAGGCGCTATGATCTCAAGACCAGTTTGAGTTGCTCGACAGTCTAACCTTCAATCCGTCCTGTCAGGACGAAATCAAAACAATTCGAAAGCCACTGGCGTTTGGGTGTGGAGTTACGCGGCGACGATAAGTCGACCGACAACCGATGGCCGAGCTTTCAAACGAACCGCCGCGCAGCACTCGCACGTCTGTGTCCTGTACATTCTCTCGGCCATCAGTCGCGCTGTACGGATAAGGCTTGTACTTTGATTGACACCATTCCCAGAGGTTTCCGTTCAGGTCGTACAAACCGAACGCATTTGCCTGTTTTTGCCCGACCGCATGAGGGTGACCGGCTGAATTAGCGTCGTACCAGGCAGTGGCCTCAACATTTCCTGCCGACGATTCAGAGGAGCCGGCGCGCGCCGCATATTCCCACTCGGCTTCGGTCGGTAAACGGTAGTGCCGGCCACTCATTTCAGATAGTTTGCGGCAAAACTCGACAGCATCACTCCACGATACGTTGTCGACCGGAAGGGTGTCTCCCTTAAAACTGGACGGGTTTGCGTTCATCACTGCTTTGTATTGAGCCTGAGTAACCTCGTACTTGCTCATGTGAAAGCTCTCTACGGTTACCTCGGTCTGCGGTCCTTCGTCTTTGTCGCGGCCAGGATCGGAAACCGGTGAACCCATGACAAAGGTCCCTCCCTTGACGAACACCATGTCTATTTCAGCACCGTTGACGCTTTCTGCGAAAGATGCGGCCGGCTGCGGCGCCTTCTTTTCCCCGGTGTTCGCTGGTTGAGCGATCGTATTGGCCGTGGCTCTGTTCGCTGCTTTGTTGTGTTTAATTAACCAAAAGAACCCGCCGGCTAAAACGACCACCACCACCAGAGCGCCAATCGCGAAGAACCTTAACGGCTTCCTTTCTTCAGAGAGGGGTCGGCTGGTTGGTTGCGAACGAGCCGAAGGCACAGTTTGAAGCGGCTCGCGTTGAGTATCTGACGTAGCCGGACGTTGAAACTCCGGAGCGGGCGCGACAATCGTTTTCATGGGCAATTGATTCGGTTCGCTCGGGGGGGCTGGCACAGGCTGAGTCGGCGCAGCCGGCCTCTCTGCCTCGCGATATCCAATGTCGTGGCTGTCACTTTCAACCGGGATGGATGAACGTAACGTCGCGGCTGGAACTGTTTCCGGTGGTGCAGTCGGTGCCGATTCAATTGAGCCGGCGCTCGGTGCTTCGAGCGCATTCGCCGGCGGATACACTATCGTTGGGGGCGCGGATTCGGAGCGTGGGATTACTTTGCGGTGGCGAGCGTCTGGATCAAAAGGCGCTGACAAAATCGAGCCATCCACCAGGCAAAAAGTCATCGTGTCTTCAAAAGTGCGATTACAAGTTGGGCAGCTCTTCATCCGAGTCTCCAGGAGTCTGGCATCTTTTCGGCGAAGAATAACATAGACCCGTTGTTGAAGTTATCGTTTCAGATCCGCGACACTTGTAAGAATCAATCGTTTCGCACCGCATGCTGTGATCCGAGTCACGCCGACGGCGTTTTGGCGTTTGACCTTCTCGCTTTTCGTGTGATAGGGTTTCGCCCTTCTAGCAGCAATATAGCAATACCCGACCCCGACTGAATCCAGATTTTCCCGACGATTCACCAGGTCAATCCGCTGCTACTTCAAGCAGGTCAAATCAAGGTTTAGCTGGTAAACCTCCCGATTTTATGTTGAGTGTTTTCAGTCGCCCTCGATCGGCGTCTGTTACTTTTGCGGTCGTTCATGCGGCCCCCGAAATATAAGCTCGCATGGCGACCGACTGGAGCAGGTTGATGACTAGAGACGACCGGTTTTATGCTTTTATTGTAGCCCGTACCTCCCGATCCAAAGCCCACATTCGCCGGATTTGTGTCCATAAACGTTGGTTGAAAGCGTCAGCCGCGGGGCTGTTCGTGGTGACGTGCGGTTTGTTGTATGGATTCTATGGCCTGACCCAGCAGGCGGAACATCTGCGGATCGAACGTGAGAATCAACGTCTGCGGAAAGAAAACGATAAGCAGCGGCAGCAGTTGCAGAATTTGAACAATCGCGTCGACGCGGTCGAAGATCAATCACGTAAACTGGCCGAAGTGTCAGGTGTCGACAGCACGACGCAGCCCGCCCGCGGACAGGGTGGTCCGGCTCGTCCCGTCGACAGCGCCGCCGTTCTGGCAGCTTTGGAAGCCAAAACCGCGAAGCTCGAGCGCGAGATGCGCATGTATGAGTCCTTTATTCGCTTTCATGGCTCCAGACCGGCGATCTGGCCGGTCTTTGGAAAACTTGAAAGCGGTGTCGGCGGACGGCGCAATCCTTTTGGTGGCCGCGGTTTTGAATATCACGAAGGCCAGGATATCGACGCAACCTACGGCACGCCGGTCCAGGTTGCGGCCGGCGGCCGCGTGACGATTGCCGGATGGCAGCGCGGCTATGGCAAAGTCGTCTATGTTGACCACGGCAACGGTCTCTCAACCCGCTACGGTCATCTTTCCGAGATTGACGTGACCGTTGGACAGACTGTGACGCAAGGACAGACCATCGGTCTAGTTGGCTCAACAGGTCGATCGACTGGTCCGCACCTGCACTATGAAGTGCGGATAAATAATCAGCCGGTGGATCCAAAGCCTTACCTGCCCGGTGCGGAGAAGTAGCAGTTCAGGCTCTAAACCAAACTGAAGCCCGCGCCGTGGTGATCTAATTTCATCGTAAAGTTTTTCTCTAGCCCAGACGCTTACGCCTGGATGAGAAACAGCCGGCGCTATTAAAGCCATCAATGGGCTTTTGAAACTACCTCCTTTCTTCCCCAGGCGTAAACGCCTGGGCTACTTAAAAGGCATTCAAATTGGGCACTACCGACCTGCACTTTCTCTTTCCGATTCCTTACGCGTCTGCTAACATCCCGTGAACACTTCGGATTTTGACTAACGGTAAAGGAACAAATTGATGACCTCGAAGTATTCGCGCGTTGGCGCGCTTTTTCTTTCTATTCTGCTTCTCGTCGGCGTGGCTCCCCTCTCTGTCCTGGGTGACGAGGGGATGTTTTTGCCGGACACGCTTGGCGAATTACCAATCAAGAAGCTCCAGCAACGGGGTCTGAAAATTCCCATCACCGATATTTACAATCCGAACGGACCCAGCATTAAAGACGCCGTAGTCATTGTTGACGGCGGTACGGGCGAGTTTCTTTCTAACGAAGGATTGATGTTGACGAACCACCACGTGGCCTTCGAAGCCCTGGTGGGAGCTTCCGACCCATCGAAGGATTACGCCACGAATGGTTATCTGGCCAAAACACGCGCCGAAGAATTGCCGGCCAGAGGATACAACGCACAAATCACACAGGATCTGAAAGATGTGACGGCAGAAGTTTTGAGCGGAGTGACCGACACGATGTCTCCGCAGGAACGAGCAGCGGCAATCTCCGGCAAAGCACGTTCAATTCAGGCCGCTAATGCAAAGCCCGCCGAAGGCATCACTGCACAGGTGTTGCCCATGAACGAAGGTCTTTCGTATTACCTGTTCACGTATCTAACGCTTCCCGACGTTCGCATTGTTTACGCTCCGCCGAAGAGCATTGGGTTCTATGGCGGCGATCCGGACAACTTTGAATGGCCGCGTCATTGTGGCGACTTCACTTTCATGCGCGTGTATGCGGCGCCGGACGGAAAGCCTGCTGAATACGCGGCGTCGAATGTGCCGTACAAGCCAAAGAAGTTTTTGTCACTCTCGATGGAAGGTGTGAAGGAAAACGACTTTGTAATGGTTATGGGCTATCCGGGCTCGACGCGCCGTTATCGCGAAAGCTATTCGGTGGCCTACAACCAGGATGTGTTTCTGCCTTTTCTGGTTGAAATGTTTCATCAACAAATCGACGCCCTGGAAGACGCCGGCAAAACTGATCGCGACCTTCAAATGAGGCTGCAAAGCCGTATCTTTGATATCGCAAATACCTTGAAGGATTTCGAAGGATCAGTTACGGCGATGCGTCGTGAAGGAATCGTCGATCAAAAACGAAAGCAGGAAGCCGACTTCACGCGCTGGGCAAGCGAAAATCCCGAACGCCAAAAGAAATACGGCGAAGTGTTGCCCTCGCTGCAAAAAGCCTACGATGAATTGTTAAAGGATCAGCCGCGCGACACGCTTATTTCACAGCTCGCCGGGGCGAGCGATCTTCTGTCCATTGTCAGCGTTGCAGTAGCGTTGGCTGCAGACAAAGAGAAGCCGCAAGCGCAGCGGAATCCCAACATGGCGGCGTTAGGAATGCGGGCAAGAGCACTTGTGGCAGAAGCGTTCGCCGAGCGATTGCCTGGATATGATCGACAAATGTTGGCTTTTCTCCTGCGAAAGGCAGGCGAACTGCCGGCCGGCCAGAAGATTGAAGTAATCGAAAAGCGTTTTGGAAATCTCAAAGGCGCTGAGCGCGTTCGCGCTGAAGAAGAATTTGCCGCAACAGTTACGGAAAGCAAAAAGCTCTCGACGGCGGAGTCTATTGAAGGTCTATTTACCATGACCTTAGCGCAATTGCGTGATCAGCACGAGCCTTTGATCGATTTCGCGGGCGAGATGGGGGCCTTAACCAGCGATGTGCAGGAGCGCACGCGGAGCTTCAACGGCACGGTCGGTCGCTGGCGGCCGCTGCTGGTGCGAGGCATGAGCGAGATGCGCGGCAGCAAACCCTATCCTGACGCAAATCGAACTTTGCGATTCACCTACGGGGAAGTGAAGGGCTATGTGCCAAAAGACGCGGCAGTCTATCAGGCGTTTACGAATCTCTCTGGGGTGATTGAGAAAGATACCGGCCGCGAGCCGTTCGACGCGCCTGAGAAGCTAAAGCAGCTTTATCGCTCGCGCGATTTTGGACCGTATGCGACACCGGACGGAAAAAATGTCCCGGTCGATTTTCTTTCGACGACCGATATCATCGGCGGTAATTCAGGCTCGCCGATTTTGAACGGTCGAGGAGAGCAGATTGGTATCGTTTTTGACGGAAACTACGAAGGACTGGGCAACGACTTCTTTTACAACGACGCCAAGGGCCGAACGATTTCAGTCGATATTCGTTACGTTCTGTTCATCGCCGACAAATTTGGCGGCGCTGGTTACTTGCTAAAGGAATTGGATATCAAGAATGCGCCGGCGTCTTTGCGGCGTGCGGCATAGTGAATCGATCATCTTCAGTCAAAGGAGAACCTCTTGAAAAGATTAATTATCAGTTTGTGTATCGCGCTAATCGGCTCGGCTTTAGTCACAACAAATTCGTTGACTACCAGGGCATTCGTCGCGGCCGCTGCCGCTCAGGCCGGCAAAACATTCACTCACCCGGAAGCGGGAGTTCAGTTCCAGTTGCCCGCCGGCTGGAAAGCGAAGCCTGATGGCGAGGTAATCACCGTATCGTCTGCCGACGATGGGCTCCAGGTCGTGTTTTGGGTTCCTGACGAGAACACCTTTGACGCAGCCGTCAAGGAATTGGACAAGGAGCTCGGCAAAACGATTAAGAACATGAAGACCGAAGGCAAGCCTAGCCAGGATACGCTTAACGGCATGCCGCATTACGGAGAGACCGGCACTGGCGAAGTAAATGGGGCGACCATAGTGTGGAGCGTTGACGTTCTGGGCGCGAAAAAACCCCTGATACTGCTGACGTTTGCTGCGCCGAATCTTTTCGAGAAAAACGCTGATGCCTACGAGAAATTGCTCTCGAGCCTCAAGAAGATTTAACTGCAAAGCGTGGCAGGGGCAGCCCGCAATGCTTGAACATGTAGGGCTGTCCGGAATTTCTTCTTGACAGGCTAAAACGGCATCGGCTAGCATTCGCCGTCGTTTCAATCAGTGCCAGGGTTTGGATTTACACCTGCCTTCGCATTTCGATTTGCAAGCGCAAAATCAATGAGCTTTGTTTTTTTGCTAGAAGTACGTGTCTGACGAGGTCGGATTTTTATGATCCCGCCAGCACATTGTTCGTTGTGTGTTTCCGTATTGCGCCCCGATTTGAAAGCGCGTCCGGCTCACAGCATTAACCAAAGGAACCGTGGTGAAGGCCTTCAGTCCACTCTCGGTTTCTGTTTTTCGTCGAATCGTTAGGAGGATTCGTTTGTATGTCTAGAATAACCGGTAAGGTCAAGTGGTTTAACAACTCGAAGGGCTATGGTTTCATTGAGCAGCCAGGCTCCTCGGACATCTTCGTTCACTACAGCGCCATTCAGGGGGACGGCTTCAAGACTCTCGAAGAGGGTCAGGAAGTCGAGTTCGAGGTGACGCAGGGCCCCAAAGGACCACAGGCCGAAAAAGTGACAAAGGCGTAGGTCTCCCCGGCTTGCTGTTCAAGCACAGCCACTGACCACCTTCCGGTCGTGAGCCCGGAAGACGCGAAACAAAAAGGGCGATCTCGTTCATTCGAGATCGCCCTTTTAATTTGTGGCACAGACTTCAGTCTGTGAATTGAGAGCGGCAACACAGACTAAAGGCTGTGCCACTACTTATCCATTTTCGCCTTGAAACTTACGTGGCCATTTTCAACGTCGACTGAGAAAATCATCCGATTCGAGCCTTCCTTCAATGCTTCGGTGCGTTCCATGACGAGTCGATGAAATTTCGCAAACGAAAGGTCGCGCGTGGCTTCGCCGCAACTGCGTTTTGCTTCAATCAGCGCATCGTAAACGCCCTTGACCGTGCGCACGTCGTGCCGCACATCCGCACACGAAAACTCTGAGCGCTCAAAGGCCGGCGCCGCTTCGCGGGTTGCGGCGGCGCGCGCGCCAATGCTGCCCCGTCCTTCTTCGCGATCCTGCAACGAGCGACGCCAGAGCTCGCGAAACGAGGAGTACCGGGTAGCTAACGAATTGTAGTGATAGCGCTGCGCGAAACTCAGACTTCGATCGTCCCCCAGCCGTTTAAGGTGCGATTCAACGCGCATCTTCGTGTCATAAGGTGGACGCTTGGCTCCGCCGTTGAAATAAATGTCGAACTCGACCTTCAGACGGCGAATGTCTTCTTCAATGCGCCCCAACTGATCTTCGACCGTCGGTTCGGCGTCGAGGCCCTGAGATTTCATTCTGCCGCGGCGCTCGCGGGCG
>Ga0070703_10000046_pt1 | contig 59107 bp, 42 predicted proteins | sample KBSK5251metaG_FD_65453 | JGI IMG/M metagenome (GOLD analysis project Ga0070703, IMG submission 65453) | Corn, switchgrass and miscanthus rhizosphere microbial communities from Kellogg Biological Station, Michigan, USA - KBS K5-25-1 metaG | ecosystem: Host-associated > Plants > Roots >... | reverse complement strand
TATCGTGTGCGCGGTACGATGGGCGGCTTCTAACCCAATCGCGCCGCCGAGTAATTTGCAATCCCAGCGTCGCTGCCGGCGGTGGCCGTTTCGTTTTACGACGGCAGCGACGACTCGGGCTAAAAATTTGCACTGAACAAGGAGAATCGAAATGAAAACAAAGACCAACGTCAAAGCCGGCTCATATCGTGTGATCGGTTCCACGGGCGGCTTCTAGCCCAGTCGTGGTTCAGCTGAGCCACGCGCTGGCTTCAGTCGGGTTTTTCTTTTTATATGCCAATTGCCTTTTCACGTTCGATGCGGTCCCTCGATGCATCTGATTTTCGCCGACCAATCGTCGGCATCGTGGTGGTCGCACTGGTCCTCGGAGGTTGGTCCTTCTGGGCGGTGCGGGCGCGCGTTTCGCTTTACGAAGTAACTGATACGGCCCGGCTCGAAGTCGAGTACGCCGCTTATCCGATCGAAGCTCAGGTCGCCGGCCGGGTCGTCAGGAATTACCTCGTGCTGGGACAACGTGTCGAGGCCGGCCAGCTACTGGTCGAACTGGATGACGCTTCTCAGCGTTTGCAACTCGCCGAGGAGCAGACGCAACCTCTCGCTCTCGAATCACAACTGGCGGCCTTGCGCAGTCAGGTATCGGCCGGCGAACAAGCCCTCAACCAGGCGCGCCAGACGGCCCTCGCGGCGCTGGACCAGGCGCGCGCTCAATTAAGAGAAGCCGAAGAGGCGGCGCGCTTTGCCCATATCGAAGAAGATCGCCTGACTCCTTTGCGAGCCAGCGGAGTCATCTCCGAACTGGAACTCCTGCGCATCAAGTCGGAAGCACAAAAGCGAGACGCGGCCGCCGATAGTATGCGACTTGCCGTCGCGAGGCTGGAGCAGGAGCACCGGACAATTGGGCGCGATCGCCAGGCGCAAATCGAACAACTCAAAGGCGAGATCACGCGCGTCGAGAGCCAGTTGTTTACCGACCAGGCAACCATCAGAAAAATGGAGCATGAGGTCGGCAGGCGCCGGATCGAGGCCCCTATCAGTGGACAGATCGGGGAAGTTGCCGCGCAACACCCGGGGACGTTTGTCGAGGCGGGCGCTAAGCTGGGCGCGATTATTCCCAACGGCGGGCTGAGGGTCATTGCCTTTTTTCCGCAATCGGCGCTGGGCCGGATTCAACCTGGTCAACCGGCGTTGATTCGACTTGATGGGTTTCCGTCGAGCCAGTACGGAAGTCTGGCCGCGACCGTGACGACCGTGGCGGGCGAAGTAAAAGACGGACGCGTGCGGGTCGAACTGCAAATGCTTCGCAATCAGGTTTCGACCATTCCTTTGCAGCACGGCTTGCCGGGCGCCGTTGAAGTCGAAGTGAAGAAGATTTCGCCGTTGATGTTGGCGCTGCAAACTCTGGAAAGAACTCTCATCACCTCTCAGACGGCCAACAGGTGACGCCTGGCCTGCCAGCGCCGCAACTCTTCCATGACCCGCCGTCGCCTAATAATTCCTGAAGTCATACAAACTTCCATGATGGATTGTGGGCCGGCGTCGCTCAAGGCGATGCTCGATGGGTTCGGTGTGTCGGTCAGTTACGGTCGTTTGCGTGAAGCCTGTCAGACCGATGTCGATGGTACGTCGATAGACACTTTGGAAGAGGTCGGCGGGCAACTCGGCCTCGACACTGAACAGATCATGGTGCCCGTTGATCATCTGCTGCTCTCTGCGGCCAATGCGCTACCCGCGATAGTCGTCGTGCGGCATCCGAGTGGGGTAACGCATTTCATAATTGTCTGGCGCAAGCACGGACGCTTTCTTCAGGTAATGGATCCGGCGATTGGCCGCCGCTGGGTATCATGCCGCCGTTTTCTCGACGAGCTTTATGTTCACACGCTCGCGGTTCCAGCTACCGACTGGCGTGAATGGGCAGGCTCGGCTGAGTTTCTGGGTCCGCTGCAGCAAAGACTGGCCCAGCTAGGAATCACCGCCCGCACGCGGACGCGATTAATCTCAACAGCAGTGGCCGATGAGAGTTGGCGCGGACTTGCCGGGCTTGATGCGGCCACGCGCATCATGGGAGCAATCCTGCGCGCGGGTGGAGTGCAACCCGGGAGGCAGGCTGCCCGGATGCTGGAAGCTTTTTGTGAGGGCGCGCGGCATGATCATGAGGATGAGGATCAGGCGCTGGCGATCCCATCGTCTTACTGGTCGGTGCGGCCGGATGAATCAAACGGTGATGAGGAACAATTGCTGTTGCGCGGCGCCGTGCTCGTACGAGTGAAAGGCGCGCGCGCCAAAACGCCGAAAAATGTTGAAGGCGCCGAAAGCGTCGACGGTCTGCCGCCGCTTTCACCTGAACTAGTCGCGGCACTTGCAGAGCGTTCGGTTCGGCCCATGCTCGAATTGTTCCGGATGTGTCGGGCCGACGGAGTCCTGGCGCCGCTGACGCTCATGTCAGCGCTGCTGCTGGCGGCTGGGGCCTCGATCGTCGAGGTCCTTTTACTACGACGGCTTCTGGACGTCGGCAGCGAACTCGTTCTATCTCGACAACGCCTGACGAGTTTCGGTTTTTTGCTGGTGTTCTTAATCGCGCTGTTGCTGCTGGATCTTCCGATCGCGTCGACCGTCCTGAGTCTTGGCCGCCGTCTGGAGATTCGTCTGCGCATAGCCTTCCTCAAGAAGCTACCACGCTTGAGCGATCGTTACTTTCATAGTCGCCTGACTTCGGACATGGCCGAGCGCGCTCAAAGCATTCATCGAATTCGCGCGCTGCCTGACCTTGTTAGCCAACTCGTGCGCGCCAGCTGCACGCTGGTTTTGACGACCGTGGCTATTGCCTGGCTCAACCCGCCCAGCACAACGCTCGTGATATTGGTGGCCGCTCTGGCTGTCGCGATCCCGCTGTTAGCAAATCCCTTCCTGTCGGAGCGAGACCTGCGCGCTCGCACTCATGCCGGTGCTCTGAGCAGATTTTATCTGGGCGCGCTTCAGGGCCTTATCCCAATTCGAACACACAGCGCCGAGAAAGCCGTGCGGCTGGAGCACGAGGGCCTTTTGGTCGAATGGACGCGAGCCAGCCGCGCGCTGCAAACAGTCGTGGTCGCGGTCGAGGGGCTGCAACTGTTCATCGGGTTCGGACTGGCGGCGGCACTTTCTTATGACTACTTGAGAAACGAAACCCAAATCGGCGCGGCAGTATTGCTCATCTATTGGGCGCTAAGCCTGCCGGCCCTGGGTCAGGAGATCGCGATGTTGGCCCGGCTCTACCCGGTCTATCGCAACACCACTCTGCGCTTGCTCGAACCGATGATGGCCCTCGAAGAACAGAATGTGGCACAGACTTTAGTCTGTAAATCCCAGGCAACGAATCACAGACTGAAGTCTGTGCCACGTGTTGGAGTTTGCATCGAGTTGCGCGACCTGAGTGTCGTCGCCGCCGGGCACACCATTCTTGAAAATATCAATCTCACTCTCGAACCGGGCAGTCATGTCGCCATCGTCGGCCCTTCCGGCGCCGGCAAATCGAGTTTGGTCGGGTTGCTCCTGGGTTGGCACCGCGCCGCGTCCGGTCAAGTTCTGGTTGATGGCCTCTCGCTTGAAGGACAGCAGCTTGAGCAACTTCGCCGTCAGACGGTTTGGGTTGATCCGTCAATACAACTTTGGAACCGTTCTTTGATTGAGAACCTTCGTTACGGCGCGCCAAACAATTCGTTGACGTCGATTGGCGGAGTGATCGCGGCGGCAGACCTTGGCCGGGTGCTCGAACAATTACCTGAAGGTCTGCAGACGACTCTCGGCGAAGGTGGAGCGCTTGTGTCCGGCGGCGAAGGACAGCGTGTTCGGTTCGGCCGCGCCCTGCTTAGACCAGACATCAAGCTCGTAATTCTGGACGAGTCATTTCGGGGACTTGATCGCGAAAGTCGCCGAGACTTGTTGGCGCGCGCGCGCAAAGTTTGGCCGGAAGCAACTTTGCTTTGCATTACGCATGACCTCAGCGAGACGCTCTCGTTCGGCCGCGTGCTCGTCGTTGACGGCGGAAAGATTGTTGAAGACGGAACGCCGTCTGAACTTTCCAGCCGGCCGGACTCGCGTTACCAGAACTTGCTCGAGGCGGAACAGACGGTGCGGAAGTCACTCTGGTCCGGCGTGGCCTGGCGGCGAATGCAATTTGATAAAGGTCATCTGCGCGAGATGAACGGAGAGACGGCACATGACTGATGACATGGTTCAGAGTTCAAGCCTTAGCTTGCTCCATGATTAGCAGCCTAACAGGTTGAAGAAAGAATCAAGGAGGGTAAGTCTGATTTGATGTTTTCTCTGTGCAATCTCTGTGGTCCTCTGTGTCTGTGGTGAAATCACTCGAAAACATTCACCACAGAGCCACAGAGATCGCACAGAGAACCACCGAGAGGATCTACTAACGCACCTATTTTGCGGCAGCCTAAAGGCTGAACTCTGAACTCGACGCATGACTAATGACCTGATCAAAATATCCTGGCCGCTGGAGAGATTGGGCGAAGCTTTCGAAGCCCTTGCCCGCAAGAGCAAACTCGCGCGCGGTTCTGCCTACACTCCGGACTCGCCGGCAGAGGCGACCGACGATGAAGCACTCGGACAATGGATCAAGTCCGCCGCCAATGAGTTGAACCTCGAAGCCGAACCGGTCTTTAGTTCATATGCGGAGTTGGAGGAATTGATTCGGACCGGTGGTCCGGCGTTGCTCCGGCTTCGGGTCGGTGAAGAGCGGCGTTTCCTGGCCTTGCTCGGATGGCGTCGGCGCAAGGTCTTTGTGCTGGATCCGAATCTTCGAGAGCAAAAGGTGGCGCCGGCGATCATCTGTTCCGCCCTGCGCGAAGCGATCGAGGTTCCGCTAATCCCGCAACTGGATCGCTTACTCGAAAACGTCGGCGTCGCCAGACGCAAGCGGACCAGAGCGCGACAAGCGATCCTGCGCGAGCGACTGAGCGCGGTCATGCTCGGTGGTTTCTGGCTCTTACGTCTACCGCCGGGAATTAACTTCGCCCGCCACCTCCGACGCGCGCGTGCGGGCCGTCACCTCGGTGCGCTCGCCGCGGCGCATGTGGTGCAATACACGCTGTGGCTGCTTGCCTGGTTCGTGGTTGGTCGCGGCGCTTTGCAGGGACGGCTCGAACGATCCTGGCTGGTCGCCTGGGCCTTACTTTTACTAACCATTATCCCACTGCGCCTGTTCACCACCTGGACCCAGGGCGCCCTGGCCATCAGAGTCGGGGGCTTGTTAAAGCAGAGACTTCTTTACGGAGCACTGCGTTTTGATCCCGATCAGATTCGGCACCAGGGTTCGGGCCAGCTCCTGGGCCGGATTATGGAAACAGAGGCAGTCGAGTCTTTGGCCCTGAGCGGGGGCTTTCAGGCATTGCTTGCCTGTATCGAACTCAGCATGGCGGCGCTGGTGCTCGGCACGGGAAGCGGTGGGTGGCCGCACGCGGGGCTGCTCCTGATTTGGGCCGGTGTGACCCTCTCGATCGGTTGGCGATATTTCAGAAAACGCCGGCGATGGACCAGCGAACGAATGGACATCACCAACGATCTGGTCGAGCGGATGGTGGGTCATCGAACTCGTCTGGCCCAGGAACCGCGCGAGCGTTGGCACGAGATTGAGGACCAATCTTTGGAGCACTACGTCGGTTCATCGAAGGGGATGGACGGAACGGCAATTTGGTTATCGGCGCTGGTTCCGCGCGGTTGGCTGGTGATCGGACTTCTCGGCGTGGCCATCAACTTCGTCCGGGGCACGAGCTCCATCGCCGCTTTAGCTGTGGCCATAGGCGGAATCCTGTTGGCTTATTCTGCGCTGAGACGTCTGGTAGGCGGAATCTCTCAATTGACCGATGCGTCGATTGCGTGGCAGCAGGTCGCGCAGATTTTTCATTCCGCCGATCCAAAGTCATCCGCCAAACCAGCATCGACGCTGGTAAATAATATTGGCGGCGCGCTAAAAACGGGCGAACTACTTTTGGACGCGCGCGATCTCATGTTCCGCTATAGCGACAGAAGCGAGCCCGTGATCAAGCGCTGTAACCTGCGCATCGAGACCGGGGACAAACTTCTGATCGAAGGCCCTTCGGGTGGCGGCAAGTCCACGCTGGCTTCGTTACTCGTGGGCTTGCGACCACCTGATTCCGGCCTGTTATTGCTGCGCGGGTTTGATCGGCCCACGTTGGGCGATGCGAATTGGCGACGGCTGGTAGTAAGCGCGCCGCAGTTCCATGAGAACCATGTGTTGAGCGAAACGTTCGCCTTCAATCTATTAATGGGGCGGCGTTGGCCGGCGTGGGCCTCGGACCTCGAGGAATGCGAAGAGGTCTGCCGGGAACTTGGGCTGGGTGAGTTGATTGACAGAATGCCGGCCGGACTCAATCAGATGGTCGGCGAGACAGGCTGGCAACTCTCTCACGGTGAACGAAGCCGCCTCTATATCGCGCGCGCGATCCTACAGCACGCAGACCTGGTCCTTTTAGACGAGAGTTTCGCCGCGCTTGATCCCGAAAATCTGCGCCGCGCATTGACCTGCGTATTGAATCGAACTGAGACGCTGGTCGTCATCGCGCACCCTTGAGCTGTTCAGAATTCGGATCAGTCAGGCGGGCTCTCAAACGTCTTCTGATCCAAATTTGGCAAGGCAGCGATCCAAACAATCCAAATTCAAAAAACTGTGAGTTCAGAGTTCAGCCTTTAGGCTGCTAATTCTAAAGCACAAGCTAAAGCTTGAACTCTAAACTAACCTGACTAATTGTAAGTTCTCGCGCGCGGCTATCGTTCGGCATGACGCTTGCGAAATGTAGAGTCAGTCGATTTGTAAGTGTCATCTTTGTTCTGTCTTCGGAACACACTCAGCGGTTCGAAGAGAGGAGGCAGCATGAAAGTCAGAACTCAAGTAAAGGCCGGCGCCGGCCCGCGCATAGATCCGGAGGGCTAACCGCTCTCTGAGAAAATCGAAATGCACTGAAGAAAGGAAGCCCAACATGAAAATCAAAAGTCAGGTCAAAGCAGGCAACGGATGCAGCACTGATCCTTTTGGTTGAGTTGTGGACGTGTGTGCGGCTTTTCAAACGAGCAAAAGAAGGAGAAGAAGTCATGAAAACCAGAACTGCTGTTAAGGCGGGCTCGGGTCCTCTTATCGACCCGAACGGCTAACCCGATTGAAGCGGAAACAGAACGCGAGAAAAGGAGGCGTCAAACATGAAAGTCAAAAGCGAGGTCAAAGCGGGCAACGGCGCCGGCATTGATCCGAACGGTTGATCGGTAAACGTGTCTTGCGGTTTTTCCGTCGGACGTCTGAGAAGGGAGAAGGCGATGAAAACGAAAACCGGAGTCAAAGGCGGCGCGGGTATTCGGATGGATGACAACGGCTAAGCTGAAACACAAATTGTCTGAAGAGAGGCGTGCAAACATGAAAGTCAAAACTAAAGCCAAAGCAGGCAGCGGCGGCGGAATGGATCCGAACGGTTGAGAAAGGAGTTGCTCATCATGAAAGTCAGAAGCAAGGTTAGAGCAGGGAGCGGCACCTCGATCGATCCGAGCGGTTGAGTTGAAGCAAATAGGTTCAAGTCTTTGAAAGATAAGTGGCACAGACTTCAGTCTGTGATCCGGTCGACACACAGACTAAAGTCTGTGCCACTTTCTTAAACTAATCGCGATAAGGAGAAGCTATGAAAATGAAAACTGGAGTCAAGGCAGGTGGACGCAGCATCCTGGACCCAATCGGTTAACCAACGCGGCAGGCCCCACAGCCGACACAACCTTTGCCAGGGAGACGCTAAGATGAAACTCAAGACCAGAGTCAAAGCCGGTGTAGGAGCTCGCATCGACGACAACGGCTGATCTGAAGTTCGGCACAGCTGAAAGAAAGGAGGCCCGCACAGGATGAGAATCAAAACCAGAGTAAGATCCGGCGCCGGCGTAATCATCGACCCGAACGGTTAAGCCGAGGTGAATACGCCCTGCGTGTTCGCGAAGCTTTTGGGAAAGGAGGCGTCAAACATGAAAGTCCACACCAAAGTGAGATCGGGCGCAGGAATGCGCATAGACGGCAACGGATAAGATCGAGTGAACCCGCTGCACTTCAATAATCAGGGTCAGTATTTGATCAGACTTTTGTAGGGCAAACGGGTGACAAAGACGCGCCGATTGGGCAAAGCCTCACAAATCATAAAAATGCATATCCTGCGCAGTTAATTGCTTCGTAAGCAAAATTATCTGTCCGGTGTGCATGGAAAAATGTTCGACTACGTGAAGAATGGCTTCGAGCGCGGTCACGTCAAACCCCTGAATTTTTTTACGTTCAAGGAGGTTGTCCGCATCGTAACCGGCAAGGGTGGCATCAACTTCACCGATTGTTTGCCGCAGCAAATCCAGCAGATCGTCACGCGAAATAATCTCGCGCTGCGCAAATTCAGAATCTCGATCACGCGCATCATTGGCCGGGCCCAATCCGCAAACAATCCATTGGCGGACGTTGCCGCTCAGGTGCAGAACTAAATTCCCGATACTGTTTGATTCCTCGTTAGGCCGCCACCAAATCTGCTCGTCGCTGAGCAAAGCCACACAGCGTTCAATCTTGGGCAGAAAGTCTTCGCCGAGATGATAACGGGCACGCTTGATGAATTCTCTTCCGGTTTCGCTCATACCTGGCAGGTCCGTCAGTTACGAATCGGATTCAAGACTGGATCAATACTCGTCTTCCAATTCCAGTTTTTCAGGGCGTTGTTTATGTTTGGCTTTTCGTCCGGCGGGACGCGCTTTAGGATCAGGTTTCGCCTCTGCCAGCGGATGGCCCGGAGGCGCAAGCGGACGGCGAATGGATCCTATGATTGATTGCTTCCGCTTACGGCGTTTAGACCGTGTCGATTTCATCGCTTTTGGCGGGGGCGCAGTTCGGATGCTATCCCTACCAGCACTGACTGTCAAACCGTTTTTGAACAGCATGTAGCGCAGACTGTCCAGTCTGCGCACCCTTCATCATCACGAAGACTAGACTTCGCGGCGACTCAAAGCCTCACACGACGATAGCCAGCCGCAAAGACACTGCTGCCCTAAAGTCGATTGGCCGATTTGTTTGGCTTGGGGGAAGTGCCGCGGCTTAAGCTTCGTTGGGTTGCTGACGACGTGAGCGGATGAGATTTTCCACAGCCTTCGCCGTCTCGGCGCGCTGTCGTTGTTGGAATTCATTGACCCAGGTAGTGACGGTATTCACCATGTCGTGCGCCGTTTTGCGAACAACCTTGGGTTTGGTTTTCTTCCGGTCCACGCGCTCAGCGCGTTTGACGATTTTTATTTTCTTCTCAGACATAAACTAATTAAAAGAGCCTGCTTGTAATCAGGATAAACGAAATAACTACTGGAAAGTTCCGACCTGATTCTGGCCTATTCTCCGGGAAAGTATCGCTTAGACGCCGAAGAAGGAGGTTTGGTTGCAGAGAGTTGATTGTTAAGTTTTTGTTAACTCTTGTCAGTTACTTTTGCATTTCTTTGATGCGCATGTCAACTTTCCAAAGCTTCCTCTGCGCAAGGTAAGCCAGCACGGACAGCGCGATTACTCCGCCCAAAGCAATCCATGGCAGAGAGCCTTTCAGGCCGCGAGTGCCAAATCTCATAATAAAAACGTTAATAATGATGAGCGCGATTCGTAACTCTGTCGGTCCAAAGCGCGAGAAGCTGACCTTGAATTCATCCGTCGCCGCCAACATCAAAAACGTATGGAACATGAAGGCGCTGAAGACACACAACACCAGCATCATGTTGAAGGTCGACTTCTGAGGAATCAGGAATGAATAGCCGATGAGGATCGAACACAGAAATCCGTAGTCGAATAAGTGGTCCATGTAAAAGCCCCACTTGCGCAAGCCTGTGTCGCGGTACTTGCCGAGCTTTCCATCAAAATGATCCGTGAAATAATGGAGCACGATCATCAGGTTTACCATCCATAACCACTTGATGTTACTGGCCGAGAAATATCCAAAGACAACAATCAGAAGTGACCAAACCGGCGTCAAAAGCGTCAGGTGATAAGTCTCTATCGACTGCGGGATGCGCGGAAGGATGAAAGCAGTCAGCCGGCGTTCCAGGGGCACAAGCATTCCGCTGTTTGTCTTACCGGCTCCCGCAAAGGGTTGTTTTCCGTAAACCCTGGCCGTCCAGTCCGCCGTCTCCGGCTTAGTCAGAAGCGCGGCGTCAATTTCTCTCTGCATCTTATTCACCTCGGCAAAATGTCCAATCTTAGAAACTGCATAGCCGATGGCTAGCGGCAATTGGTGAGCCACGCACCACAAGTGGCACAGACTTCAGTCTGTGGTTGGTCTTAGTTTCTTTCTGGAAACTGCGAGTGCAGGAATCACCTGACAGTTGGCTCATCGTCAGTTAAGTCACAGACTGAAAAGTTTGTGCCACTTCAGATAAAGACGACTGATTGGGACATGGGAATTTCGAAACGCTTGCGGCAGCGAGGGCAGGCGACCATGTCGTCGATGCGCACCATGTAATCTCGCGATTTGGCAAAACGGGCGCGGTCCATCTCGTTGGCTCCGCGCGGAAGTGATTGTTTCCTTGTACGTCTGAGCCAGCGAACGTCGTAATCCCCGCGCTCGCGGCAGTGTGGGCACACAAACGAGGCCTTCTTCGCTTCCTGTTTCTCGTTAAAAAAATCTCTCTCGTCCATAGTTCTTGAGCGTCGGCATCTCCGCCGGCGGTTCGCGGGCCTCCCGCCCGCCGTTCCTACTTTACGATTCTTCCAAATCTCCGTTGGTAGCGCTGGCTCGGGCCGTCATTACCATGTCTGGTCGCAGAAGATTCTCAACCGCCTCTGCCAAACGATCCGCCTCAATCGGCTTGGGCTCGAAGGCATCGGCGCCTTGCGCCAAAGCGATGGTTGCCTGGCCTGTCCCCCACTCGGCGATCGTCATCACCCGTAATTGACTCAGCTTGGGAGTCGCACGGATGCGCTTAATCAAACCTGCTCCGGTGATGGCGCTGTCCAGGCTGACCAGCGCCAAATGGAACCGGGCCCCGACCAGTTGCCGATAACCGTCTTCCGCGTTTTCTGTCAGCGTGACCTCAAATCCCATCTCATCAAGCACACGACGCAGAGACTCGCCCGTCCGTTCGTCGCTGATAATCAGAATTCGTTGCTTCATCGGGGGATGATCGCGACTGGAGCGCAACCGTCTCGGTTGCCAACATTAAGCAAGCGAGAATGTGTGATCCAGTCTAATGCTCACAAAGATCGCGCAAATACTGAAAACTGTAAATGCCTGTCTCGTGATTGTCGCTCCAGCGAAAATTCAAAGCATACCTGCCGACGATGCTCAGATCGCTGATTTCGATCTCGTCCGAAATCGATTCCGGCGTCAATGTTCGCTGGCCGGTCCATTCGTTGACGCATTGGGCGCACGGACAAGCACGACGCAGGTTTGCCGCTTGATAGTCGCAGACGTGCCCGTCGGCCCAGGTGATTCGCAGCAAAGAATTGCTCTCCTGCGAGATCTCACTTGGCTCGATCGCCTGGCGTCTTTGGGCTATCTCAACCATCGCCGTTCAGCCGTTTGATTTCTTCTTTCACGGTGGCGGCTTTTATCTGAAAATGCGAAGCGCTAAAAACCAACTCGTCTGCTTTCAGGATCAGAAGTTGTGGCGTTTCGTGTGGTACGCCGGTGCGCCTTTCAATTTCGTTTGACACATCGCGCGCGTTTTGTACGGTTATTAAGCCCACTGGCCCTTCGAAAGAAGACATTTCTCCGTAGGCCCGGCTGCTGACACCGCAGGTATTGCTATGTTTTAAAATCACCACCGCGCTGCCGTTCGCCTCAGCAAGAAACCGATCAAGCGCTGTATTATCTTCTATTGGAATAAAGTTAGCCATTATCCTCAACCAATCTGCCGCGTAAGACCATCTTAGCTGACTGGCCCACCTTCTACCAATGGCCCAACCGCTCCGGAGGTAGTGATTCATCTTGATTGTGGCACGCGCATCTTGCGCGTGATTCAGGTGCGGGACGCCCGTGCCAACTCCCCAAACTGCACCACCGCCGCTTTGGACAATTCATTGACACGGGCCATGATTCAGCTTAGGCTTGCCCCAATTCAGTTTCTCTCGGAGTCGCCGTATGAAAATCGCCGCCCCTGCTTCGAAGTTCCTCGTAATCACACTTGTATCTGCTCTTCTGCTCAGCTTCGCCGTTCCAGTGTTTGGCCAAAAACGTGGTCGAGCACCGCAGAAGTCGTCGGTAAGCAAAGCCGCCGGTCTGGTCGAAGAAGCCGACAAAATGGCCGATGAGCGCAAGTATCCCGAAGCGATCGATGCTTACAAACTGGCGATTCGTCTGGATGCGAACTACGCGCCGGCGTATGGCGGTCTTGGCGACGCTTATTTCAATAGCGGGAATTCTGAGCAGGCACTGGCAGCCTACAAAGAGCAGGTGCGCCTTGCGCCGAATGACGCTGAGGCTCAGTTTGATCTCGGCTTTTTCTATAATGCGATGGGACGGCATGGCGAAGCGTTCGCGCCGCTGGTGAGAGCGACCAGTCTCGACCCGAACTTTGCGGAAGCATTCTACGGGCTTGGCTACGCGTACCTGCGGGGTACCGAGTTTGAAAAGTCGATTGGTTTTTTGAAAAGTGCGATCAGAATTAAGCCCGATTATGGCGACGCTTATTACGGACTAGGCCAGGCTTACGCAAAATTGGGTAAAGCCGATCTGGCGAACGAGCAACTGAAGAAACTCAACACCGTCGATGCGAAGCTGGCCCGCAAATTAGAAAAAGAAATAGCGGCAGACCTGGCTGCTGCAAACACGGCCAAGTCTGAGCCGGCTCAACAGCCGCAAATCATGGCGCCTTCGGTTGGAACTCAAACCGCCGGCAACCAAACTGCGCAAAGTCCGGCCAATTCAGCGCCGGCGCCGCAGCAAACTCCTTCGAGCCCGCCGCCCGACGCTCGGAAGGTGGACGAAATGACCGCGACCCAGCAGCAACCAAAACCCAGTGAACCCGCTTCGCGACAACTTCAGCAACTTCCTCCGGCGCAGACACAGTCGCAGCCATCAACGACTCAAGCATCGACCACCACCGCAGCGCCACAGGGTGATCAGATCAAGGCGCTGCCGGTCAGCGCCAAGCGTTGGGCGCTCGTCATCGGCGTCGACAAATATATCGACCCGCAGATTAGTCCGCTCAAAGGCTCTGATAACGACGCGCGCATGATTGCCGACGCGCTGGTGCGATATTCGGGATTTCCCCAGGATCAAGTGATCCTGCTTTCTACGAATCAACCGATCGAGCGACAACCAACGCGCGTGAACATTCTGCGGCGACTGTCGAACCTCAGCACCACCGTACCGAAAGATGGTTTGTTACTGGTTGCGTTTGCGGGTCACGGAATGGAACGCGGCGGCCAGGCCTTCCTGCTGCCGGCTGACGCGCAAATCAGCGATCAGATTTCTTTTCTCGAAGAGACCGCGATCAGCATGACTCGGGTGAAGCAATGGATTAAGGACACCGGCGTCGGTCAGGTTGTCCTTCTACTCGATGCCTGCCGGAACGATCCGGGCGGACGCGCCGACGCGCCTAATCCTTTGAGCAACGCCTACGTCAACTCCTTCAATTTCGACGTGCGCAACCGCGAGGTCCAGGCCTTCGCGACGGTCTACGCGACTGGCATCGGCCAACGCGCTTATGAATACACTGAAAAGAAGCAAGGCTATTTCAGTTGGGCCGTCGTCGAAGGATTGAAAGGCGGCGCCGCCAATGATAAAGGCGAAGTCACTTTGTCGCAGTTGGTGAAATACGTTCAGGAAGCAGTTCCCAAACGGATCGCGATTGACCTGGGATCGACCAAACAACAGAAACCGTTCGCCGTCATCGAAGGTTATCGCGCCGACGAATTGGTTCTGGCCGTCACCAACGCTGCCTCAAATACGGCGAGCAGCATGCCCGGCAACATCGCCACCGTTGATCCGGCGGCGATCGAACTGTCCTACTGGGAGACGATCAAGAACAGCAACAACCCCGAAGACTTCAAAGCCTATCTGGCAAAATATCCGGACGGCCAATTCGCCGAGCTGGCGAAATCGCGCTCCACGGCTTCCCGGCCAATGGGCGGTGGCGGCGGCGGTGATTCAGTCGAGATGCTCTATTGGAACGCAATCAAGGACAGCCGCAACCCTTCCGATTTCAAAGCCTATGTGACTAAGTTTCCGGGCGGGCTCTTTGTGGAATTAGCGAACAGCCGAATCGCCAGCCTCGAAGCCGAGGCCAACGAACGGAACACGGCGAAGGCGAACGCCGCGGCTGAAGAGCGCATTCGCAACACGCATTTGTTTGATGTGCACGATGAAGGCAGAGGCGAAGGAACGTTGACCGTCGCGCCGGGATCGCTTGTGTTTGAGCCCAAGAAGGCAAACGCCAGCAAGACCATGACGATTCAGTGCTCGCAAATTAAACGCGTCGAGTCGGGCAAGTCCGCACTCCAGCCGCCGCACGTCAACATCTATCTCACTTCTCCCGCCACGATGGGCGACGGAAAGGCGAAGAAAGATGAGGTGATCATTTTCTGGACTTCATCAGGCGGCCAGGGCCTTCTCATCAACAAACCGCTGGTCGACATAACCGCAAACGTGCTCAACGCGATTATCGACGGCTGCAAGATGGCGCGCATAAATTAGTAGTCGACGTCTGGAATGCTTCGCTTACACGAAATATCAACCTGGATCATGAGGACTCGGTTTCTTTTAAGGGCGTTCTTATCGCACTCATGCCTGAGGACAAATCACAATTAGAAACACTGACGCTTAACGAGACTGCCGGCCTTCCTCTCAACGAAACAACTCTGCCGCAACAGCCTGGATTGATCGGCCAAACGATCGACGAGCGATACACGATCGAAAGCGCGATCGGCCAGGGCGGTGTCGGCGCAGTTTACCTGGCGCGCGATCGCAAACTGCACGACAAACGGGTCGTGATCAAAGTCCTCCTCGATAGCTCTCTGCAGAATGAATGGGTGGTGCAAAAGTTTCAGCAGGAAAGAGAGGCACTCGCGCGGGTGGACCATCCCGGAGTTGTAGGCGTTCTGGATACCGGCGAGTTGCCGGACGGCAAAGCTTACCTGGTGATGCAGTTCATCGACGGCGTGACTTTGCGTTCACAGATCAAGCCTGAAGGTATGCCGCTGGCCCGCGCGGCCGAGATCATCAAACAGATTGGCCGCGCACTTTCAGCGGCGCATGAGCGCGGAATCTTTCATCGCGATCTGAAGCCGGAAAACATCATGCTGCAAAGCTTCGGGCGCGGCGAAGAGCAAGTGAAGATCATCGATTTTGGAATCGCGAAGCTCAAGGACTCGCTGGTTGCGCCCAGCACCGTCACCGGCGCCACGGCGGGAACGGTCGCCTATATGGCGCCCGAGCAACTCTCCGGGAAAACGATTTCTGCGGCCACCGATGTTTTTGCGCTGGGCGCGATTGCTTACGAAATCGTGACGGGGCGCAAACCGTTCAATCCTGAGACAGGTTTCGAATTGCTCGAGATGCAGCGCAACGGCGTTCGGGTAAAGCCAATTGACTTGCGTCCGGCACTTTCACCTGAAGCAAACGAATTGATTCTGCGAACGCTCAGTTTCGTTCCGGCAGAGCGGATTCAGACAGCCCGTGATTTTGGTGATGCGTTGGCCCAAGCCCTGGATGAATCATCCGAGACCGTTAATCAAAATCCCGCGCCGCACGTACCTGCAACACAGCTTGCGACCAGTGCGAATCCTCCCGCGCGTCAAACGGGAGATCTTTCGCCAAAGACGATTGCCGGCCGCTACGAGCCCGCTAAAGTCGACACGCTAAAGCCGCCCGCATTCATCCCCGCGGTTGCTGATGATGCTCGTTCCACTGATCGAGGAATGAAAATTGGCGTGGTTCTGGTGCTGTTGCTTGTGATTGGCGCGGCGGCCGGCATCTTCGTCTGGAAACGCGAGTCGATTTTCGGCGCGCGTGAGCGTTCGCTGACCTACTCGCTGACGGTTCAGAAGATGCGCGACGGCAAGCCATTTCAGGGTGAGTTCGATTCTTCGGGTCAGGAGATTTTCGAGAACGGCTGGAAGTTTCGCATGAACGTTGACAGCCGGGAGGATGGCTATTTGTACCTGCTCAACGAAGGGCCGGCTTCCGCAAATAGCAACACTTACTACGTCCTGTTTCCGGAATCCAAAACAAATAACGGCTCGCCGCGGGTGACCGCCGGTCAGAAATTGCAAACCGACTGGATGCGTTTCGACGAACAGCAGGGTACGGAAAAATTCTGGATGGTTTGGTCAGCGTCGCCGGTTAAGGAATTGGAAGCAGTTACCGACGCCGTGAACGATCGCGACCTGGGCGAGATCAAAGATGCGACCAAAGCCAAAGCCGTGCGCGACTTTCTTAATCAGCATGCGACGCCGAAGCCCGAGGTGACCAAGGACTCGGCAAAGAAGCAGAGCGTGATAAAAGGTAAGGGCGACGTGCTGGTGAATGCGATTGAGTTGGAACATCATTAAAGGAGCGCGGGCATCCTGCCCGCATTGAGCGCGCAGAGTTTTACGTGGACAAGCCCCGCTAGGGGCGTCATATTTGTAGACCCGGAACGCATTGAAATATTCAGCTCCGTGAGGAGCGGCACCTTCATGTCGCTCCTGACGAAGCTTCAAATAGTATTGAATCGCAGGTTCTACAAATATGCCGCTCCTGACGGAGCTGAGAAAGTTGCGATGAATCGATCTCTTTTTGTAGGTCTAATACTCTTGCTACTCTCCGCCGCGACTGGGCGAATGCAGGCCACTCCTCAGGATCAGGAAGAAGAATCATCCCGCCAGATCGTCCTCGATCGCTTCAACAAGGCCCGGCCGTTTTCCGAAGCGACCGGCGGCATCGATAAGTCAGCCGGCAAACCAGCGATCAAACCGCCAGTGTATCGACGCACCGGAAATGTCCGTCTGCCCGGGCCTCGCCGAAACAATGCGCCCGCGGCAACCGAAGAAATTGGGATCACCGTCTGGCGTCTGCGGCCGGCACGCGAAAATGATGAGGGTGGCCGAGTCCTCGTGCTCGACGGCTTGAAGCAATCGTCATACACGCCCGAGCGGATCGAAGCGAGCACGCCTTTGAACATCGGCGATCGCGTCCGCATCACCGTCGAGTCACCGCGGCCCGGCTTTCTCTACATCATCGATCGCGAACAATACGCCGACGGCTCGCTGGGCGAACCAATGCTGATTTTTCCGACAAAGCAAACGCGCGGCGGCGACAATCGCGTGATGCCGGGAAAATTGATCGACATTCCGGCCCAGGAAGATCAATACAGCTATTTCACCGCGCAGCCTGCCGGCGACCGGCGCGATCAAGTTGCCGAAGTGCTGACAGTGATTCTGACTCCGCAACCGCTGCCGTTGACTATCGGCGCTCAGCCCTTGCGTGTGTCACCGTCGCAGGTTGCCGAGTGGGACAAGCTTTGGGGCGGCGTCGCGGAGACTTTGGAACTGGTCGGCGGTGCGGGCCGTACCTGGACCAATGAAGAGAAATCGGCGGGAGCTGCGAACGGACGGCAACTTACACAATCCGGCCCGCCGCCGCAAACGGTCTATCGTGTCGCGCGCAAGGCCGGTGGATCTCTACTGGTAACCGTGCCACTGCGCTATGCGAGGTGAAAGTGGCACGCGCATCTTGCGCGTGATTCACGGGCGGGACGCCCGTGCCACCTCTCAACACTAACTTGTGTTACCCTTTTCGTCCTTTGACAGCAATCGTATTACCTTAAAACTCAGGAGGAACCTATGTTACGAAGATTGATTAAGAGAAGAGCACTAATGCTGGCAGCCGGCGTTTTCGGAGTGATCGCTCTGGCAGTTACCGCCGCGCCCACGCGAAATTCAGCCGCCGATTTTACCGGCCGCGAAATTCTGAGCGTGACGCGCATCGCGCACGGCGGCGCTGACTACGCCACTCTCCAGTACGTGACCGTGAAAGCCAGCGGTTTCGTCAATGCGGTCGCCTTTGGCGCGGCCGGCGCCAATCCGCTGGGCGGAATGGCCGAAGTTAAGCTGGGCATTACCGACTATCAGGACAAGATGATGCGCCGGCGTCTGGAAGTTACCCCCAGCGCCACGCTTCCGGGCCGCACTTATCTTGTGTTCACCGGCTCAACCGGCGGCGGCATGATTTTTGGAAACGAGTTTCGCGTCCGCGAAGCCGCGGCCTCGCGTCACTGGGGCATGATGGGCTTTGACACTCTAAATCGCGCCATCGAAGGCACGCTGGTGACTGCGCGCCAGGCCGATGAAGGCAACGACTATGTCGTCGAGGTCAAATTCAATTCTGACGACACGGTCCGCTACTGGATCAACAAGCAGACTTTTTTGATCGATAAGATCACGACCCGTTATAAGAGTCAGGTTCTGATTGAAGAAGAGCGCAGCAACTATCGCCGCGCGGACTGCATGATGCTGCCGTTTCACATCGTGACCCGCCTGCAGGGCCAGCCGCTGGCTGATCTGGATATCGTCAGTTACGACCTGAAGAGCGCGGTGCCGGCAGTGACATTTACGATGACGGCGCTTCCGTAGGAACCTAAGCCACGATCAGGGCAAAGTAGGTTAGCCGCGGATAAACGCAGATGGGCGCGGATTCATTTAAGAGGTCTTATCCGCGCACATCCGCGTTAATCTGCGGCTAATTCTTTTTTGGGCTTCTTACTTCCACTCACCCACCAGAACAAACGGCGCCCAGTAAAACGGCGCACTGTATTTCCTGCCATCGATCATCGCAACCTGTGCGGCGCGCATCGACGCGGAAGGTGATGAAGAACCGCTCAGCAAGCGCTTGTAGAAATCAGTCATCAATTCTGCCGTCGATTTATCCGCTACCGACCAGAGGCTGACGCCGACTGTGGGCGCGCCTGCGTACATGAACGCGCGCGTCAAACCGATTACGCCTTCACCGCGCTTCTCTTTCCCTAAACCTGTTTCGCACGCGGACAGCATCACCAAAGGCGAGCCTAACTTCAGATTGAAAATTTCATCCGTACGCAGGAATCCATCGTTGGTCTTGTTGCCGACGAGCGACAGCACAACGCCCGTGAACTGTGGCCTTTCGGCGTCGAGCAAACCGTGTGTGGCCACATGCACGTAGCGATAGCCGGTCAGGTCTCGGCTGCGCGCGTTATCTTCGCTGGCGTTTAAGTCGGTCCAGACTTCGGCTTGCGCGCCGCCGCCTTTCGCGATTTTTGAAATCTCGTCGGCTTCGGTACGCGTGCCGGAAAGGCGGGCCAGCCTGATACCCGAAGATGCGGGCGAGGCGCCCGCGCTCCCAGTGCCGGCGACATCATTCACCGCGGCTTCCAGCCCTAACCCAAGTCCGCGAGTTTCAGCCGAAGCCGTCGCCGCGCCGCTTCCCTTCGCGCGCGGATCGTCGGCGCTGAAAACGGGATCGGCGACGAGCAGGATGTTTTTGCCGGGTGACGGACCAGTTGTACGGATCGCTGCGATCACTGACGCCGAGGGCGAGTAAACAATCTCGTTCGTCTTGACCAAATAATTCAAAGATGCGTAATCAGCGCCTTCACCGTTCTTTACCAGGGCCTCGAACGGAACGTAATTAAGCGCGCCGTCGGCGACGACGAGGATGCGCTTGTCCGCGATGGTTGAGGCGGCGGGTTCGACGGCCGCTTTGTAGAGCGCGCTCGAAGCCGCGACAAACGCGGGCAGATCTTCCGAAGGTCCCTGGACGATTCCCAAGCCTCTCTGCTGATCGGCCGCAACATCAATTCCGACAATCCGTCGCTGCAATTTTGGCGGAATCAACGCCGCGCGAAAATCCGTCGCCAGCTTGTCCACGTCGCTGCGGCGCGCCAGCTTAAAGAGCGAAACGCTGGAACGGCTTACCGCGAATGCATACGAAGCATCGCTCCCCAGTTCGTATTCAAGCAGGACCGTGCCGTCGTCGAGGACTTTCTGCTGCACATCGGCCAGCGTCAAAGGCTGGGCGGCGGTCAACGCAGCGTACTTCGGACTCGCGGCGCGAATCTGATTCTCGATCTGATCGAAATCCGTCTGAAGCTTGTCGAGCTCCTTTTCCAGGTCGGACGGTTTGTCTTTCTGTTCCGCAGAAACCGCGATGCCGGTTAGTTGTTGGGCAATCTGCTGTTGCCGATCAAGATTCTCCTGCTTGCGCTTGAGCAAATCGGCGGGCACGCCTTCGGTAATCTGGGCGTTTACTTCGCTGAGCATATCCAGCAGCGACCGGGCGCGGCCGGCTTCGGTAATGCGGAAAGATTCAGCCGCGTAGTCGAGCGCTTTTCCTGAAAGCGCTGACCCCGCCGCGCCGCCATTCAACAAAGCCATTTCGGCAAAGGCGCTCGACGCTTCGTCGTAGACGTCTTTGGTGGTGGCCAGAAAGGTTGTGCGGGATTCGTCGGCACGCAGGCTGCCGGATCGAATTGTTTCGATGGTAGTCAGTGCATCACGATAAGAGTTCAGCGCCTGGTCGCGCATCTTCGCGCTGTCTTTTTCCTGCGCGCTTTGCATCCATAGGCTTCGTCCCAGTCCGCGCTGGGCCGGCCACATCAAGTCGAGCCGTTCGTCTTTCTTCGCCGAGCCGGCCGCGTCGGTAAACAGCTTGGCTGCGTCTTTGAAGCGGCCCTCGCGCAACATCACATCGCCGAGACTGGTGCGCGCCGCGGCCCGGAACCGGCGCGTCTGGCCCAGCTTCGCGACGGAAGCAAACGAACCGTTGCCGGCGTCGAGCGCATTCTGAAAATGTTTGCGCGCAGTTTCCAAATCGTTATTCGCAAACGCAATTCGCCCGGTGCCCAGCTCGAACGTCATGTAAACCATCGCGACGCGATACTCGTCGAGCTCTTTCTTTAGCTCCAGAAGGCCGGCGCCGCTTGAGACCGGAGCCGAGATGCTCGGGCTGGCGCCGGCGATCGTTCCGCTCATAATTGACCCGAGTCCGATGTGCCTGCCGACTTTTGCCGCAGTACTCTCGGGTTTCTTTACCGACATCGTCAGGTAAGCCGACGCGGCCTCCTGCAGACGCCCGAGGCGGTAATTCGTATCACCAATTTTTGCCAGCATCAGGTTCGCGTTGTAGCCGTTGTCCGCAGCAGCCGCACCGGCGGTTTGTGTGGCCGCCGAAGCTGTCGACGATCCGGTAAGACCTGCGGCGGTGTTGGCGCCTGCCTGATTCGCGGCGTCGCTGCCGCGACCTGAGGCAAAGGCCTGATAGGCCTTTTGATAATGATCGAGCGCGACCTTGTACTGACCCTGAACCAGATAGAGATCGCCCAGCGCATCTTCCGTGGCGGCAATTCCGCGCGCGTTGTTGGCCTGGGTAAAATCTTTTAATGCCGATTCGAGCAAAGGCAGGGCCTGGTCGGCGTGGCCCTGTTTCAGCAACACGCGACCGCGAGCCAGTGATGTCGCCGGATCGCTTTGCAGCGGCGGGGTAACCAGAGAATTAGAAACGTGCGCTCTGGTTGTTGAGGTGAAAAACAAACCGGAGGCGATTAACACAGCCAGGAGTGCAGTAGGCACGAAGTATTTGTAGAAAGAAGATCTTTTCATTTTATTACTCCGAGGTTTCCGAAATGGTACGAGCATTCCGATCAACTTCAATCAAAATTAATTTAGCCGCGGCGCGATATTGCGCCGCGCCGCGGCTTTCTTAGTACTTCAGAAAAGAGGCGTAGCCTCTCAAGCCTGTTTTTCCAGCATTACGGAAAGGCTGAGCCTTTCCGCACATCGGGCGGCAAAGCCGCATCATTTATGAACCAAATCCAAAATCGTTACCAGCACCGGGGCGTTCGTCGCCGCGCTCATGCGAATCACCGAAGGTTGCGGCGCCGTCTGATCCAATCCAAGTCCGCGAGTCGTCGCCACCTGTTCCTTTTCAGTTTCCATCTGGCCGGTGGAGGTCTTGCTCGTAACCACTCTCACTTCGGCTTTTGATGCGAGTTGGATTTGCGCCCAGGCCTCAACCGGCGGCTTCCAGGGACATTTGTCTTTGTTCGCGGCGCAGAACTTCATCAGACTCTCGGCGATGGGCACTTCCGGCAACGGGTCGCGGGTCACGACAACGTAAAGTCGTTCGGTGCCGGCGTTGCCGTAGAACTGGAACCAGCGCAGCCGTTCATCGGTTTCGAGCGTCGAGGGAATATCAACCGGCACGTGCGCTTCGATCCAATTCTCTCCACCCTCGAGCCTCGCGTCCGGATAAATCATTTCCGGCGGGCCATCGTTCTCCGTGTGGAAAACATAAACGTAACCGTCCACGTTCGGTTCGAGCGAAAGGCGGATCCGATCGCCATTGTGAAATTCGCGCGCGGGATCGACGCGCACGGCGCGCCCGTTCATGTCGCGCATAAAGATGGTGTAGCCCAGGGCAATCGCCGGCATCGGTAAACGATTGGAATTGGCATTCGCGAAACTGATGCTGGCGTTGGCATTCTTGGCCGTGTTGGCATTCTTTACTACGGTCGAAGACGTGCTCGCCGGGCGCTGCGGCGGCTTCCGCCGGCGCGTGGCCGGGGCATTCGAGTTGGTCGTCTTCGGACGCGTGCTCAGAAAAGCGCCGCGAACTTCTTCGTCGGATTGTTGTGCGCTGGCCAGGAATATTCCGGACGCCGCTGACAGCAACACGATTGCCAAAATGATTAGCCTGGACATTTCCTACCTTCCTCTCGTCACTACACTAAAACTCTGAAAACCAACCTCAAACTCCCGATAGTCATGCAGTTTGAAATCACACGGTTCAGAGTTCAGCCTTTAGGCTGCCATTTTGCCGGCACAAGCTAAAGCTTGAACTCTAAACTGCATCATTTGTGATCAATTCTTATTTTGAAAACCACTGGGGCGCCCTCGGTGGCCGTTTGCGGGACCTTCACCGACACGAATGGCGACGAGCCGGTTTTGATGACCTCAGTACCGAGCAGGTTCGCCTTCGATTGATTGACGAGATCCTCCAGCTCTTTTTGCTCGGAGTCGCTCAATTCGTGCAGGGCGGCTTCGTTAAGAAAAGCGGGAGTTTCCAGCTTTGAGGTCGAGAAAATCATCGTAAATTCTTCGGTCCCCGGGTTTTTGTCGAGGTTCATCCAACTCTCTTCCTTGCGGCTGTCTGCCGGAAACGAAAAGTCTACGCCGCTCTTGATTTCATTTGAGTCAACCCCAAAATCCTTGTCCGGCCGGTCGGTAAGAAAGGTTGTCAGCGCGTTGTTGTTTCCCGGGCCAAGAATGTAGAGGTAGCCGTTCTCGCTCGGCGAAAAGTGAAGCTTGAATTGCTGGCCGGACCTCAACGTCAACGTTTCGCCGGCGCGCACCGCATCTGCTTTGTCTTCTGAATTCAGTTGCACCCAATAGCGTCCGGCTTCGTGACCGGCAGCGAGATCAGCGCCGGCAGTGTTCGTAGGTGAATCAGTCCTGGCCGTATTAGTCGCCGGCTTGTTCATCATCGTGTTCATCACGAAGTAACCACCAACACCGGCAATCAACAGCAGCACCACCAAACCCACTCCCGCAATGAGCAGCGCGGGACTCTTCTTCTGGGGCGCGACCGCAGCCGCGACAGGCGGAGGCGATACTCTCGCGGGTGGCGGTGGCGGTGGCTGCATCGCAATCCCACTCGCAATAGTCGGACTAGCCGGCGGCTTTGGTTGCGCGATGACGGTCGGCATGGTCGAGGCCTGGCTGGGTATGTCGGATGCACCCTGATCAGTCCCGGTAACCATGGTCGCGGCGGTTTGATGAGGTGATGTCACGGTTCCGGCAGCAGCGCCGCCGGATGATTCGGACGGCATAGCCGACAGCGAGGGCGTGGACGAAATTCCTTCCGCGGACAAAGCCGCAGCTAACTCCTGCTCAAACTCGCCGGCCGTCGATTGTCTTTGATCTCGATCCTTTGCGATTGAACGCGCAATCACGTTGCTGAAATTCTCAGGAACATTTGGCGCGGCCTCATGCAATGTTTCAGGCGTAATGCTGACGTGCTGGCGCCGCAACTCGGCGAGTGTCATGCCGTTGAAAGGACGTTTGGCGGCGATGATTTCGTAGAAGACACAACCGAGACTGTAGATGTCCGCGCGCCCGTCAATTTCGGAATTGCCATCGTGCGGCAGCTCGCCCCACTGTTCGGGTGACATGTAGTACGGCGTGCCGAGCATCTGGCCGGCAACCGTCAAATTTGTGCTGCCGGTCTTCTCTGCGCCCGCGACCTCACGCAACTTGGCAATGCCCAGGTCGAGCAGCTTCACCACCGGTTCGCCGCCGGTCGACGGCTTACCGATCATGATGTTTTCCGGTTTGAGATCGCGATGCACGACACCCATGGCGTGGGCGGCGTTGAGCACACTCATGATCGGACGAAGCACGGCAACCGCTTCGGCCGGAGAAAATCTCCCACGGTTCCGCAATTCGACGTCGAGGGTGTTGCCCTCGACGTATTCCATCACCAGATAGATTGTGCCGTCGCTGGAGGTGCGGAGATCGTAAACCGTAACTGCGTTGGGATGACGAAAGCGGCGGGCGGCCTGGCCCTCGCGTTGGAATCGACGCAGCCATTCGGCGTTGCTGCGCATCTCTGGCGGCAGAACTTTAATGGCCACGCGATCGCCCAGCAGGATATGACGCGCGCGATAAACCGCGCCCATGCCGCCTTTGCCGAGCAGGGCTTCGATTTGATACTGGCCGTCGAGCGCTTTGCCGACGAGCGAGCCCGAATCCTCCTCGAGGACCTCGCCGTCATTCGGGCAAAAGCTAATGCTGTCGTCGAATTTTTCGTTACAGGTAGTGCAGTGCTTCATGCGTGGGATAGTTTACAACGAAGCGGCAACTGTCAGAAGCCCGACCGTCAGGGAGGGCAGGTCAAGAGAGCCGAACCGTTAATGCTGCCCTCCCTGACGGTCGGGCTTCTGACACCTCAATAGATTCGCTCGACATATTCGGCCACCATTCGATCGCTGCTGAATCGCGGCACCAGAATTTCGATCGAGCGCTTCATCATGGCAATCCAGCGCCGCGGAATTCCTTCAGCGTCGCGTTCGTAGAAAGTTGGAATGACTTCCTCCGACAAAACTCGATACATCGATTCCGCATCGAGCCGATCTAATTCAGCATCCGGCAACCGGTTCAGACCGCCAATCGCGAAACCGTTGTCGCCCTCGTATCCTTCAATCCACCACCCGTCGAGCACCGAGAAATTCAACCCGCCGTTAATCGCGACTTTTTGCCCGCTGGTGCCTGAGGCTTCCTGCGGACGTCGCGGCACGTTCATCCAGACATCGACGCCCTGGACCAGTTGCCGCGCGATTTCCTGATCGTAATCTTCGATGAACGCAACGCGCTGCCGGACGGAGGGATCGCGCTGCCACTCGATCAACTTTTGCAGGATCAACTTCGCTCCCTGATCCTGCGGGTGGGCCTTTCCGGCAAACACAAATTGAATCGGCTTCTCGGAATTATTTATCAGATCTTCCAGACGCTTTGGATCACTGAGCAGCAAGTCCCAGCGTTTGTATCCCGCCACCCTTCGCGCAAAGCCAATCGTGAGAATGCTCGGATCGAACATGGTGCGCGCAGCCTCGATGTGCTCCTCACTGTCGCCTCGCGCCAGCCGCGCATCAAAACAATGGTCGCGGACAAACGCAACCAGACGCTGTTTCAGGAGCCCATGGGCCCGCCACAAATCTTCATCGGAAATCTTTTCGATGCCATAGGCCCAGACGCCGGCGTCACGACATCGCGCAATCCAATCATCCCCCACGCCTTGCTCGTACAACCGGCGCAGGACCGGCGCCACCCACGTCGCCGGATGAACGCCGTTCGTAACCGAGCTGATCGGGACTTCTTCCAGAGATTTTGCCGGCCACATTTTGTGCCAGAGTTCGCGCGACACTTCGCCATGCTTGATGCTGACGCCGTTGGTCGAGCGACACATACGCAAAGCCAGCGGAGTCAATCCAAACGACTCTTGCGAATCGCCATTCACGCGTCCTAACTTGAGAAATTCTTCGAGCGACAATCCCAGCGCCACCTCGGGCCAATCGCCAAATCCTTTTTCCACCAGCAAGCCTTCGAACTCGTCATGCCCGGCCGCCACCGGCGTGTGCGTGGTGAACACGCAACGCTCGCGCACGCGATTCGCCGCGTCAGCAAAGTTCAGCCCCTCGGTTGCAATCATCAGCCGCGTTAGTTCCAGCGTGAGAAATGCCGAATGACCTTCATTGAGATGAAACACCGCCGGGTTAATGCCGAGCTTCTCCAGCAAACGCACGCCGCCAATGCCCAACATCATCTCCTGCACCAGACGCGTCTCTCGATCGCCGCCGTAGAGATGTCCCGTCACCAAACGATCGACCAGTTCGTTCTCAGGAACATTGGTGTCCAAAAGATAAAGTGGCACGTGGCCCACGTCTGCGCGCCAAACCTGCGCATACACGGTGCGCCCGCGCATTGCCACGTCGATCAACAAAGGCCGGCCTGCGGCATCTTCGACCGGTCTTAAGGCCAGTTCATCCGAGTGATTTTCGCGATACTGCTCTTCCTGCCAATCGTCGCCGCGCAGGCGCTGTCGAAAATATCCAAAGCGATAGAACAAGCCGATGGCGACCAGCGGCACGTTCAGGTCGCTGGCCGATTTCAAATGATCGCCGGCCAGAATCCCCAAGCCGCCCGAGTAAAGCGGCAACGAATTGTGCACGCCGAACTCAGCGCAGAAATAAGCGATCGGATTCTGTTGTGTGATTTGCGATGACAGTCTCAGCTTGGGCCAGGGCTGCCGGTCGTTCATGTAATTGGTGAACCGGTCGTGCAAGGTTCGCACGCGATCAGCAAACGAAGGGTCGGCCGCCATCTGCGTCACACGCAAATCGGAGATTTGAGTTAAGAGCAGTCGCGGATTTTGCTCGCACTGCTGCCAGAGATTCGCGTCGAGGTCGCGAAACACTTCTGACCCATCCGACGCCCAACTCCACCAGTAATTCCAGGACAAATCCTTGAGTGCTTTGAGAGTGGGGTGCAGTTCGCGACCGGCCAGGTCGTTTTCGGTTTTGGTTTCGTTTTCGATGTCAGGGGTCATTGATTCAAAGCTAGAGACAAAAGTAAGGCGGCCAGCGCCGCCCTGAAGAATGAGTGATTTTGCAGAAAGTCTGGGACCGCGTCAACCAGAAGTGTCAGAAGCCCGACCGTCAGGGAGGGCTCGCTGCTCAGGTGGCCCTCCCTGACGGTCGGGCTTCTGACACCTACTCACTAAACTTCTGATTCGCTAAAAAGATTTCCGCGTCCGGCGCTTGAAAGAAAACCAGCCGCACTTCCTTCAATTGGCGATCAGTACCGAGAAAATTCTCGATCGTTCGCGACGAGATTTCCGCCGCTTCCGGGCGGGGAAATCTGTAAACACCGGTTGAAATTGAAGGAAAAGCGACTGAGGTCAGATTCTTTTCCACGGCCAGCGTCAGTGAATTGTGATAACAGTTCGCGAGCAGCTCTGCTTCCTTTTCATGTTGTTCACCATAAATCGGCCCAACCGTGTGAATCACATAAAGCGCGGATAGCTTGCCACCCGTGGTGATGACCGCTTCGCCGGTTGGCAGACCTTCCGGAAAACGCGTACGCCGAATCTCGCGACACGCCTCGAGAATTTCCGGCCCGCCCGCGCGATGAATCGCGCCGTCAACTCCGCCGCCGCCGAGTAGCGAAGAGTTCGCGGCGTTCACGATCGCTTCGACGTCCTGTTTCGTGATGTCGCCGACGACGACGCGAACGCGCCCTTCAAGGAATTCTCGATTGTTATCATTTGAGTTCATAGTGTCTTGGGATCGGTGGCTTCTGAAGCGGGCTTGCGCCAAATGTACAAGTACCAATAGACGGGCATTACCAGGATCCCTGTCGTCAGCATATGAAGTGCAAAAATCCCGATAAAGCCTCCCACCGCAATTGGCGAGACATTATGTCACCACAGGATCCGGCGCGTCGATTGGGAGTCAGAAAAAGAGTAATGGCGAGAACTCCGCCCACGAATAGGATCACGTAAACGTACGGCCAGGGCGGTCGCAAATCCCAGCAGCAGTTTTGTCGATCTCTTCCAAAGACGCGGCTCCCAGTTCCATTTCAATATTACGGCTCCTCTCGATCCTCTTCCTGTCGATCGTCTTCCTGTCGATCCTCTTCCTCTCGCGTCTCTATGTTGATTTCATCGAACATGTCCTGTCGCCGCAAAGCCTCGGCGACGCCTTTGGCTTTGTGTTCAGTCAAAGGATGATTGGGATCGTCGCTGGCAATTTCAAAGATCCGCTCATCAATCATGTAGACACCGAGTGAGCCAAGCGTTACGCCCGGCGTCACCTGGATATCATCCATGTTATGAATCTTAAAGTTGCCGTGCTGCTCGACCCAGTCTTCGATGAACGGATCGCGCAAAGCATGTTCGGCTTCGCCTTCAGTCAAGTAGGCGCCTTCCACGATCAGGCAAAATTCACGGCCTTTATTTTCGGTCATTGTCGGAGCAGATTGTTGGGCGCAGCGCGGACGAATAGTCCACGTGGCTCAATGAAGCGATTGAGGGTTTCTCGGCTGTCATGACTGCGGCCAACAGTAAGATAAATCGGCCTGTGTAACGGCCCATAATTTACCACTCGACGAACCGCAAGGCCAGAGTTTTTGTGTCAGAACCGGGAGCGCCAGCGACCGGATCAGTACGCAACCAGACATTCCTTTATACCCTGTGTCGCCTGATCCGGTCGCTGGCGCTCCCGGTTCTGACACAAAGACGCCGCGAAAGGCTATCTCCGCGGCGTCTGAGGCAAATTGAATCCAGTTGAGATTTACGAAACCTTATTCAACTCTCGTCTCAACCGGTCGAAATAAGAATCGAATGTAACGAACCCGGTTGTGCCCTGAAAGAAGGCTTTGCCGCCGGTATCGTGCGACACGCGATTCAGAGAGCTCTGACCATAGCTCGCGGCCAGATGGTTGTGACTCGTCAACCCAACGGTCGGAGCATAAAACGAGTAAATCGAGATGTCCCGGCGATTGGCTTCGCTAATCGTGCGATCGATAGCGAGTGTGTGGCCGGCCGCCGTCGCGTCGAACCCGTTTGACGTATCCAAGCCATCAGAGATCAAGAGCACTGACTTCTGCCCTCTCCAGCTGGAATCAAACTTCTTCATCGCCTCGATCACTTCGACATACGGATTGTATGGTGACGCCGAGGTGCTGCCGATCGGGATGCGCAGCGAGTTGGCCGCGCGATTGAGATCAGTCGTAAACGGCTGGCGCACCTGCAACGTTCCCGTAGTGGTATAGCCAACCATCACCCGCGAGCCCTCTGGCAGCGCGCGAATAAAATCTTTGGTGACGCGCAGTTCGTTGCCCACACGCGAAATCAAATCATCCTGAATCAGAATCGCAATATTGATTGGATTCCGCACCGACTCACTTGTTTCTTTTGTCGCGGCGTTCGCATTTGCGGTCGCGGCTAAACACACGGCCACAAAGAGTGTTGCGATTAAGAACGCCGAAATCTTTCTAAACATAATTGACACCTCTAACCAACGAAAATCGTTCGCTGGTAACCCTTTCAATGATTTGTCTGGGTCAGTTTTGAGATGCGCGCAGGTGTGTTTGGGTTGTGCCGTGAGCGCGAGCATCGCCCGCCCGGACACGCGTCGTGTCAGAAGCCCGACCGTGAGGGAGGGCAACGCTCGAGTCAAGGCAAGCGAACAGATAACGATGCCCTCCCTCAGGGTCGGGCTTCTGACACTTTAATCCGGCTTTATCGCTATTTGCCTTTCGCCTCGCCGCTCAGATAAATTATCGCTCAAATCCACAGTCGCATCCGGCCTTTTCAATCAGATGAAACTAAGGATGTCTGTCGCTTTGACTTGATGCAATTTGATCTCTGAAAGGACCAACTCGCTCTTATGAAAGTCTACGCCACCGAAGCTATTCGCAACCTTGCGGTCATTGGACACGGCGACGCAGGGAAGACGCAACTGATTAGTTCCCTTCTCTACGTCGCAGGCGCCACGCCCCGCTGGGGCAAGGTCGATGAAGGCACGACCACGACCGATCACGACGAAGATTCAATCGCCCGCAAAATCACGCTCAACACCGCGCTCGCCCACCTCGAACATAAAGATACCAAGGTCAATCTGATCGACACGCCCGGCTACGCGGCGTTCGTTTCGCACGCCCGACCGGCCTGTCGAGTTGCGGATTGCGGCATGGTGGTCGTCGACGGAGTCAAAGGCGTCGAGGTGCAGACTGAGAAGGTTTGGAATTACGCGAATGAGTTCATGCTGCCGCGCCTGATGGTGGTGACGAAATTAGACAAAGAGCATTCAGATATCGGCATCGCGCTCGATAGCGCGCACAACGTTTTCAAACGAGCAATCGTTCCCTTCACTCTACCAATCGGAAAGGAACACAACTTCAAGGGCGTGGTTGATGTCGTGCACATGAAAGCCTACCAGTTCGATGAGCACGGCAAAGCCAAAGAGATTGAAATCCCGGCGGAAGGCCGCGACGTCGTCGATAAGACTCGCGAGCGAATCATCGAGTTGGTCGCAGAATCGGATGACGCGTTGATGGAGAAGTATTTCGATCAAGGCACGCTGGAAGATTCAGACGTCCTGCCGAATATCGGCAAGGCCATCGCCGCCAGTAAGCTCTGTCCGGTGTTTGCGGTTTCCACTACGACGCTGGCAGGGCTTTCAACTTTGCTCGATCACATCATCGAATTCGCGCCCGACCCGGCGCATCACGAAGCCGAACACGGAAAAAACGAAAAGGGCGAGGAGGAAACACGCAAGTACTCAAGCAGCGAATCATTTTCGGCTTGTTGTTTCCGCACGATCGCCGATCCGTTCGCGGGCCGCATCAATGTCTTCAAGATCTTCAGCGGCAAAGTCGGTACGGACGCGACGGTTTACAACTCGTCGCGCAGCACGACTGAACGCCTGGGCGCGCTCCACACAATGCAGGGCAAGCAACTCGACAAAATTCCAGACGCGAACGCCGGCGACATCATCGCCTGCGTTAAGTTGAAAGAGACGCAAACCGGCGACACGCTCTGCGACAAGGCCCATCCGATCATTTACGATCCGGTTGAATATCCGGAGGCGGCTATCGCCTTCGCGATCGAACCAAAGTCACGCCAGGATGAGGAAAAAATCAGCGTCGCGATCCACAAGATTCTCGAAGAAGACCCGGCCCTCTCGTTCACCCGTGACGCGCAAACAAAAGAGTTTCTGCTGGCCGGATCGGGGCAGGTCCACGTCGAAACCATCGTCGACAAACTAAAGAAGCGTTACAACGTCGAAGTGATGCTGCATCCGCCCAAAGTTCCTTACAAGGAGACGATCACGCAGCGCGCGGAGGTGCAAGGCCGGCACAAGAAACAAACCGGCGGCCGTGGCCAGTTCGGAGATTGCAAGTGCGTGTTTGAACCTCTGCCGCGCGGCGGCGGCTTTATTTTCGAAGACAAGATCTTCGGCGGCTCGGTGCCGCAACAGTTTCGGCCGGCGATTGAGAAAGGAATTATCGAAGCTGCGTCGCAAGGCGCCATCGCTGGTTACCCTCTGGTCGATTTCAAAGTCCAACTGATCGATGGTTCGTATCATAACGTCGATTCCGACGAACACAGTTTCCGCGCCGCCGGCCGCAAGGCTTTTCGCAACGCGATGGAAAAAGTGAAGCCGACGCTGCTCGAACCCATCATGGACGTGGAGATTACCGCGCCACAGGAATGCAGTGGCGACATCATGGGCGATCTCAATTCGCGTCGAGGCCGCGTGCAAGGCATGGACACCTGGGGCAAGAACCAGTTGATCAAAGCCCAGGTTCCCATGTCCGAGATGCTCAATTATCAATCGACTTTGAACTCGATCACCGCCGCGCGCGGTTCGTTCCACATGCAGTTCTCGCACTACGATCCGGTCCCGGGACAGCTGGCGACGAAGATTGTTCAGCAGGCTAAGGATGAAGGACGGATTCGCGGCGAGGAAGAAGATTAATATGGCTTCGAGGTTGGTATTTAGACGTGACGATCCTCCAGACAGATTTAACTCGTGGGTTTATGGATACCTTCCTGGATGGGAATGGGCCAAGAACCGGGGCGATTACGTTTCGGGCCGAGACTTCTTCAAGATCCATAGGCAAATTGACAGTCCTAAACCTGGCTACACGGGTGCTCAGAGATTTCTGCCCAGCAAGGTCAAGCTTCAAGTGGAATCGCCAAAAATCAACACTGATTCGCACCTCAACAAGATCAAACGTGATTTGGTAAGTGCGCTTTTGAATTCGGAACTGCGCGAAGCGGCCGTCAGGAGAGGCTTTACTTGCGTCAAAGGAAGGTTCGCTGATCAAGCAGGCGAAAACAAATCTACAACCGTCTTTGAGGTTCTCGTACCCGACTCACGCCTCAACGCTCATGACGAAGGTAACATTGCACTCGTCCATAGCGCCCTCGGGAACATCGTGGACGAACTGGTAAAGACGTTTGCTCCCAAGCTGAATAGATATTTTGGCGAAGGCAACTAAGAATTCTTCCTGGTCGCCAACTTCATTTTTCTAACAACTCAAAAAACTCTTCATTGGTTAATCCCGCCTGTCGCACAATACTCTTCACGATGTGCTTCGGCAGATCAAATCGTTTGTGATAAGGAATCGTGACGCGTCAAGGCTTAGTCGGATGCTTCATCTGGACGTGCGACCCGCTGGTTTCGTGAATGTAGAAGCCGCCCTTCTTGAGAGCGCGAATGACCTCTTCGGGTTTGAGGTTCGCAAACTTGGGAGGCATGGCGAGAACCTAAACGGCAATCTTTAGTTCTTCTATGATTGGAGTTTCAGAGGTGAAAGGATCTATCGGAATTTCTTCGTTGTCTTTCAATAGACCCTGCAAGTGACAGGCTATTGCATCGGTCGCCATCTCACGCGCCTCTTCGAGCGAACGTCCGTAAGTAACAATGCCCGGTAACGCCGGAACGATTACTTGGAAGCCGCCTTCGGTCAGCGGTTCGTAAATCACTCGATAGCCGTATTCAGACATTCGGCCTCCTGTTTCTAAGCAGCTTTCTTCTCCGCACGCCTCACACTTCGCTCAATTTTCGGCAGCAAATTCTGTTTAGCGATCTTCAGGTCGTAATGACTCTGGAGGTTCAACCAGAACTCAGGGCTCATACTAAAATAAACTCCCAGACGTAATGCCGTATCTGGCGTGATTGTGCGCTTTCCTCGAACGATGTCGTTCACCCTCCCAACTGGTACGTTGAGGTCACGTGCTAACTTGCTCTGGCTGATTGCGAGAGGCTCAAGGAACTCCATCAACAAAATCTCGCCTGGCGTAATGGGCTTAAGCTTACGAGTCATGGTTCACCTCAATGGTAATCAACTATCTCAACATCTTCAGCATGTCCATCCACCCAACGGAAACAAATCCGAAACTGATCGTTGACGCGAATGCTGTGCTGGCCAGCGCGATTTCCTTTTAGCAGCTCCAAGCGATTTCCTGGCGGATTCCGCAAGTCCGGCAAACGTGTGCGCTGCATGAAGCATCTCCAACTTTCGCCGCGCTGCCCGACTAATCGAATGAAATTTCTTCGACGGCTGATCGGCAAAGAGCCTTCTAGTTTCCGCACATCGAAAGCTTGTAATCATAATAGTATTCAGCGGTCGTAAACAACTCTATGTCTGCGTTCACGATGTGAGACCGGCGGCTTGATGATCCAGGCCTTTACGAGAGTTTAGCAAGTCATCGGCAAACGTATTTCCACCACCAGCCCGCCATCATTCGCATTGAAAGCTTTGATTGTCCCGTCATGTAAACGCACAGCGCGGGCGGCGATTGATAATCCCAGCCCTACTCCGCCAGTCTTACGATCACGATCCGGCTCGACGCGGTAGAAGGGTCGAAAGATTTCTTCGATGGCTTCTTCGGGTACGCCCTGGCCGCGATCGCGCACGGTAATCATGGCCATGCCGGATCCGTTGACCGAATCGGACGAAAGTGAAACTTCGACGGCTGAGCCTTCGGCGGTGTGACGCACTGCATTGCGCACGACATTTTCGATTGCGCTGCGAATCATTTCGGGGGCACCAGTGATTGAGGTTGGCTCGTCGCCGATAACCTGCACGGAGCGATTACGATCGCGGGCTTCAAAGTCGGCATCGTCGGCGATGTCTCGCAACAACGCACTCAGATCGATCTTCGCATTCTCCAGCGCGTGAATTCCACTCTCTAACTGGGTCAGGGTCAGCAGTTGACCAATCATTTCATTCAGGCGTTCGCCTTCACGCTCAATCCGATCGAGCGCGCCCGCAGCTTCCGGTCCTGCTTTCCGACGCGCCAGGCCAAGCGCTACACCCTGACGCGCCAGAGGCGAACGCAGTTCGTGCGAGATGTCTCCGAGCAGACGCCTCTGGGCTCCAATCAGGGACTCTATGCGGCTGGCCATTAAGTTAAAGTCACGGCCCAAATCGCCGATCTCATCACGTCGCTTGAGCAACTTTTTGTCGACCCGCGCGGTGAGTTTGCCTTCGGACAATTCCTGCGCAACCCCGCGAAGCTGTTCCATCGGCGTGGAGAGGTACTTTGCCAACCAATAACAAAACAGGCCGCCAATCAGCAAAATCGGCAGCAGGTTGCGCGTAATCGCGAACAGGTTGAAGCGAAAACCGGGCCCGGGAATTCCGAACCGCCCGCGACGAAACGCCGGATCTTCAGCCACCAGAACGTAGACTGCGCCGCTCGGCGATCTCGCAGCAACGGCATTGAGTGGAACGCGACGAGTGAGGTCGTTGACCAAGCCTTCTTTCGCTCTGGCACGCTCCACGAGTTCCATCGTGCCCGCCGGCAATGATTCTCCGGAAACTTCCGCATCGTGTTCGTCGATTAGGAAAGCATGAATGCCCGAAAGTTTTTCAATCCGATCAAAGTAGGCGTTGACTGCGCCGGAACCGTCACGCTCGATCATGTCGACGGCCGTCTGCGAATAGACCCCCAACGCCTGAACCAGATGCGGCGGGGCAATGTCGCGGGCTTCACGCTCAGCGATCACGCCAACGGCGAACGAGGCCACGGCCGCCGCGATCATCGCCAGCCCAAACCACAGCAGAATTCTGAGAAAGAGACTTCTCATAAGACAACATTCAGTGCGCGAGTCGGGAAAACAACCTGAGCACATCCCGCAAGGAAAAGCTTCTTGAAGAGAGCGAGAGTCACCTGAGCGATGGCTCTGCCACGCTGATGCGCGGCAAGACTCCGACTTGCCGAGCAGCGACGCTCTCCGCCTCGGGTTTCAGCAAGTCAAAGACTTGCCGCGCATCAGAATGGCAAAGCCATCGCCCGAACTTTCCCATATCACAATTCTTCCGGTGCGTAGATGTAACCAATCCCCCGAATCGTTTTGATGCGCTCCACGCCGTTAACCTCGTGCCCTAGTTTCTTGCGCAGATTACTCACATGAGTGTCTATGCTCCGATCAAAAGGTGAAAGCTCCCGGTGCAGAATCTCTTTGACCAACTCTTCGCGGGTAATCACACGGCCCGGAGTTAGTAAAAACTTTTCCAGCAAGGAATATTCAACGACTGTCAATTCAATCGCTTGTAAATCTCGGCGAACTGTCCGCGTGCGGTTGTCCATCTCGATATCGCCGTTAACCAGGACCTCGACTTTTGATTTATCAGTTTGAGGTTGTGCCCGGCGTAGCACGGCATTGATCCGCGCCACCAATTCAAGCGGATTGAACGGCTTCGGGAGATAATCGTCGGCGCCCAACTGCAACCCGACGATGCGATTCATGTCATCTCCGCGCGCCGTCAACATCACAATTGGAACTTGCGAACCGGTGCGAACTTGTCGCAGGACTTCGAAGCCGTTCAGACCCGGCAACATATAGTCGAGAACGACCAGCGCATGCTCACCCGACAGCGCGCGTTTTACCCCGGCGCTGCCATCGTTGACTGCCTCAACCTGGTAACCGTCGGGTTCCAGGTACTCGGCAACCAGCTCGCAAAGTTCAACGTCGTCATCCACCACCAGAATTTTTTGCACGCGGTCAGTCTCTCCTTAACAACGATATCTTAGATGCGCTCAATCGTTGCGGAAAGCCGGAATTCGGGCGAAGCACAAAACTTTGCATTTATTTGCAGATGCTTCACGAAGTCTTCACATTCGAAGTTATACGTTCAGCGTCAAAACGTTGACTAACCAGGCAAGAGATTGAAGCGATGCTCGCGTCAATCAAATCAATTTTGAAGTGAGGCCAGCAGGATGAAATTAAGTTGGAAAAAATTTGGCGCTAGCATCGGCGTGGCGGCCGCGTTGCTCATTGCGGCGTCTGTTGTGTTTTCGCAGGGCCCGCCACGAGGTGGCGGTCGTGGCGGGCAGGGACCAGGCGATGGCTTAGGTCCGTTCGGGCGAGATCTGAATCTTACTGACGAACAAAAGGCGCAGATTAAGAAAATTCAGTACGGCTTTCGCGAAGCCGATAGAGTTTTGTTTGATCAAATGAAGACGCTGCGTGAAAGCGAGCCTAATCCAATGAGCGACTCATTCGATGAAGCGGCTGTCCGCGCGGCCGCGCAAGCGAAAGCCAAAATCCAAATCGAGTTGGAAGTTTCCCGCGCCAAAATGATGTCGCAAATTGCGTCGGTGCTGACGGCGGAGCAGAAAGCGCAACTTGCGGCCAAACGGAAACAGTTCGGACGTCAGGGCCCGCCGCCGGATCGGCCATAGCCACACAATTTCGAATTTCAAAGGGGAGGTGCGCAGGGAGAAAACCTCTCTCTTTGAAGCGAGCCGGCTCTGGGTTTCAGACGCAGCGATTCTAGAGGCACCTCGCTGCGGTTGATCCGGGGCCGGTTCTTTATGCGCGCGACTCGCTACGGCCGGAGCCTTCACAAATCTTCACACTCGATTGACCGACTCTTTGCGTCACGAATTACACAGAGAGCGTCATAGCATTGTTCGGCACATCATCGTTCATAACGCTGAACTTTTTATTCAGCAAGTACCGGTACTTGTTTAGGTACGCACGCCTCCGGCGTGCTTTGCAAAAATCAAACGTCGTTGGCGGGAGGCGTGCGTACCACGTAGATCAAGGAGTGTACTCATGAAGAATTTAGCTTTCTCAGCAATCATAGTTCTTTCAACTTTTGCATTATCGTTCGGGCAGAGCGACAAAAAGCCCGAGTTCTTCGGCGGCTTTTCGATCGAGAATGTCGACACCGGCATCACCAGCACCGATCTCGGTACCGCCACCACACTCGACAATCGTTTTCGCGCGAACGGATTTCACGTCGCCGGCACTGGATATTTAACGAAACGGCTGGGCATCACGGGCGACTTCTCAGCCCACTTCGATACCCGCGATGATTTCTTTGGCGCGACCACGGGCCAGTCCAAGACTTCGCTTTACAACATCACGGGCGGCCCACAGTTTCGCTTTCTGAACGCCCGCAAGTTCACGCCTTTTGTTCAAGGGTTGGCGGGAATTGCGCGGCGCAACCTAAGTGAAACGTTTATCGCCACATCCTATTCGGACAACCCGACGAGTTTTGCGCTGAACCTGGGAGGCGGCGTCGATTACAAAATCAACGGACGCTTCGCGTGGCGTCTGATGCAGTTTGATTACAACCCGATTTTTGTGCGCGCCCGGATCGTTAATGCAACGCCGATTCCCGATCGCACGTTGAACGGCTTTCGATTTTCCACCGGCATTGTGATCAAGTGATTAGATTCAATTCAAAAGGAGACCAAATGAACATACGAAGATCCTTTCTGTTAGCTGCGACGGTCGTTCTGGTAACTGCCGTCGGAGTTTCGGCCCAGGCGACGACTCAAAGGACAGCGAACAGCGTTCCGCGAGGTTCACAAACCGATCGTGACATTAGCGACGAAGATTTGATCCATTCCTTATTTGATCCCATCACGAATGCGCTAAACCTGACGACCGCGCAAAAGTTCACGATCGCAACGATCGCCGGCGCCAGCATGAACAGCACTCAGCCGCTCTTCAATGAGCTTGACGAACTGGACGATCAGATCTCGGTTGTAGCTTTCAGCGGTGCGATGAACGAAACGAAACTCAAAGAGCTGGCAACGCGACAGGCGCTCGTGATGGCTGAGATCAGCACCACAATCGCTAGAGCGAAGGCGAACTTCTACAAAGTTCTCAACCCGGAGCAGCGGGCAATGGTCCTGGCGCAATACCGGACTGATCAGAGCCTGGGGGCCATTAGCAATGTCGGGCCTTGAACGGTCTGAGTTATCACGGAGAGTTTTTCACTGGCGTTTGTCATACAAACCTTTCGCGTTGGGGACTAATTCCACAAAGAGATTGAGCGCGGTGCTCGTAATCGATCGCAATACTTCGACCATCAAGGAGAACGAACGTGAAACTTCATTTGAAAAAGATCAGCGTGGGCGCCGTTGGCGCGGCGATATTGCTGGTAGCTGCTGTCGTGGTCTTTTCGCAACAGCCACAGGGCCCGCGGCCGGGGCCGCCGCCCGGCGGTTTTCGGGGCGGACCGGGAGGACCGCCTGATGGTTTTGGACCGCGTGGCCCCTTCGGGCCTGGAGGTCCGGAAGGTTTCGGACCAGGAAGACCCGGAGGACCGCGCGAAGCCTTTGGGCCCTTCGGACCATTCGGTCGGGATCTAAACCTGACCGACGATCAGAGAACCGCGATCCAAAAGATTGGCGAAAGTTTTCGTGAAAGCGATCGGGCGCTGCTCGATCAAATGCGAACGTTGCATGAAAGCCAGCGTGAGTTGATTAACGGCGAATTCAACGAAGCCGCTGTCCGCGCCGCCGCAGAAGCGCGCGCGAAAATTCAGGTTGAGTTGGAAGTTTCGCGCGCCCGAATGATGTCGCAGATGGTCGGCGTGCTGACTGCCGAACAGAAGGCCCAACTTGCAGCGAGACGGCAGGAGATGCAGCGGATGGGCCCACCGATGCCGCCCCCACCGCAGTAAGTGTAATCAAATTCATCGGAGGTTAGAGGCAGCCTCCGGTGATCGGCTCAACGAACTGGCGCACGGTTCCCGAAAGACGTCGCCATTCGTTGAGCCGGTTTTTTGTATTTTGAGGCGCTAAGGTCAGTACCATCCGCGTGAGCGGGTGGGATAATCCTAAGCGTGGACTAGCCTCCTAAGCCCATTTACTTACGCACATGGTACTGACCCGGTTGATCTACTACACCCCACGCTGTTGGGAATACCAGTAATCGCGGTCGGGGAAAGTGATTGACCGCGAAGCCTTTAACTACGGATACACGCCTGATCTGCTGTAACCAAATCCAAACTCACCTCGTCTATAACTTCATAGGACGTTTCGGCAACCATAATCTAAGGAAAAATTCAGTAATGATACGTGCGATTTTGCTTCTGACTCTGTTGTTAACTGCCGCAGTTGCCATGGGTCAGCAGGGTAAAGCCACCCTGAAAGGACAGGTAAGCGACGAATTTGGCGGTGTGATCGTCGGCGCGACCGTCGTTATCACGGATGCGAAAGGTGTCGCCAAAACTGCAACCACAAATGGCGACGGCAATTATTCGATAGCCGGGCTCGCGGCCGGCAAATACTCGTTGCAGGTCACCGCAGCCGGTTTCGCGTCTTATGAAAATGCTGAAGTTGAATTGACCGGAGCCCGAAGTGAACCGCTTAACGTTATCCTAAAAGTCACGATCGAACAGCAGAAGGTCACCGTCTCTGCCGACACCGCCGGGGTCAACACCGATCCGGAAAACAATGTCGGAGCAATTGTGATGAAGGGGACCGACCTCGAATCATTGCCCGACGATCCTGACGATCTCGTTGCCGCATTGCAGGCGCTGGCCGGACCTGCCGCGGGCCCGAATGGCGGACAGATTTATATCGATGGTTTCAGCGGCGGACGAATGCCTCCGCTGTCATCAATTCGTGAAGTACGAATCAATGCAAATCCTTTTTCCGCTGAGTACGACCGTCCCGGATCAGGCAGAATTGAAATACTAACCAAGCCCGGAACGGATCGGTTCCGCGGCCAGATGGCCTTCAACTTCAATAATCAAGCTTTGAATTCACGCAATCCGTTTGCTCCGACGCGCGCCCCCTACATGTCGCGTAACTACAGTGGCAACCTCAGCGGACCAATTACCAAGAAGAAGGCTTCGTTCTTTATCGACTTCGAAAAACGCGACACGGATGATCGCGCGGTCATCAACGCGACTGTGCTGGATCCGAATTTCGACATTGTCCCGTTTGCGGCGACGGTGCCCACGCCCAGAAGAAATTGGAACATAAGTCCGCGCCTCGATTATCAACTTAATGCGAACAACACGCTGGTTGCGCGATACGAATACGAGAAGACACAGAACCTGATAATTCCGGGCTTGCCTTACTCGCTCCCCTCGCGGATTTACAAGACTTTCACGACTCAACAAACGGCGCGTTTCACGGAAACCGCCGTGCTCAACAAAACGACCGTCAACGAGACTCGCTTTCAGTTCAATCACCAAACGACCGGCGACACCGCGAACAACACGATTCCGACTGAGAACGTTCAGGAAGCGTTTACCGGCGGCGGATCGCAGATCGGTCTGGCATCAAACGCGCAGAACCGTTTTGAAATCACGAACATCACGTCGATGCTGATGGGAACCCACACCGTCAAGTTCGGAGCAAGGATCCGCACGATCAGTATCACCAGCATCTCGCCGCAAAACTTCGGCGGCACCTGGACCTTTGCAGGCACGCGTAATTTTGTTAATCCCGAAGGCTTGACCAGCATTGAGGTTTATCAGGTAACTCAGCAGGGTTTGCAGCAGCATCTGACCGGGGCGCAGATTCGCGCGCTGGGCGGCGGCGCAACTCAATTCTCAATCACCACGGGCGATCCGAAAGCTTCGGTTAAGCAGTTTGATTTTGGCGGTTTTGTGCAGGACGACTGGAAATACCGTCGCAATCTCACGATTAGCGCCGGACTGCGTTACGAAAATCAAAGCAATATTTCCAGCAATTTGAACTTCGCCCCGCGAGTTGGCGTTGCCTGGGCTCCCGGTTCGAGCGCGCAACCCAAGACTACGATTCGCGCCGGCTTCGGCTTCTTCTACGATCGAGTCGGAGAGAACCTGACGCTCAACACGATTCGTTTTAATGGTCTCAATCAACAGCAGTACACGGTGACGAATCTGGGCGTCTTGAACTCTTACCCGAATGTGCCGTCGCTTGACGACCTGACTAAAGCTAAGACCCCGGTATCGATCTATTCACTTGCTGATGATATCGAGGCGCCTTACTCAATTCAGTCAATCGTCAGCGTTGAACACGCGCTGCCGCACAACTTCAGAACCAGTGTGACCTTCAGCCGCACGCGGACGCTGCATATGTTGCGAGCCCGAGCTCTTAACGCGCCTTTGCCGGGAACTTTTATTCCTAACGTTCCGGGCAGCGGCACGCGTCCACTTGGTGTCGACAACTACTTTGAATATGACTCGACAGGTAAATTCGATCAGAATCTTTTGATTTTCACTTTGGGCGGCAGCGTAAATCGCAACATCAACTTCAATATTAATTACGCTTACGGCAAAGCCAACAGCGACACAGACGGATCAGGAACCTTTGCCTCAAATCCGTATGACTTCTCAGAAGAGTATGGCCGCACCTCCAATGACGTTCGGCATCGCTTCACGTTGAACGGTAGTTTCAGAGGGCCCTGGGGATTAAGCTTTAACCCGCTGCTGATCGTGACCTCGGGTAACCCTTTCAACATCACGATTGGCCGAGACCTAAATGGCGACGTCCTTTTTACAGATCGGCCGGCACTCGCAACTGACCTGAGCAAACCGGGTGTCATAGTTACAAAATTCGGCGCCTTCGATACAAATCCCGCCACCGGCGCCGTGATTATTCCACGCAACTACGGCCACGGTCCGGGCGCGATCATTTCGAACCTCCGCATCAGCAAGACATTCGGTTTTGGCAGCGAACGTCAATCCGCGGCGCAGAACCGCCGTCAACAGAATGGCCAGGGTAATGCAGAAGGCCAGCGCGGAGGCGGCGAAAATCGTGGTGGCTTTGGCGCGGCCGCGGCTCGAGGCGGAGCAGGCGGAGGCGGCGGTGGCCCAAGAGGCGGCGGCGGCGGCGGTGCGGGCGGTCGTGGCGGTTTCGGTGGCGGCGGCTTTGGCGGCGGCGAACCCGGCAAACGCTACAATTTGACCGTTAGCTTTAACTTCCAGAATGTTCTGAATCACGCAAATCTTGGCCGGCCCGTCGGAAATTTGAGCTCCTCGATTTTTGGTCAATCCAATAGCAGTTCCGGAGGATTTGGCGGCTTTGGTGGTCGAGGCGGCGGCGGCTCCGCTCCATTTAATCGCTTGATTGAGGCGCAAATACGCTTTTCTTTCTAGTTTGTCAACACACCTATTGACCTGAAACCCTCCGATTTGCGAGAATCGATTGCCCGGGGTTGCAGCGCCACCGGGATACCAATTGGACGATTCATTCGTCTCCTCGCGCCTACGACGCCAAAGTCGTAGAATTACCCAAAAGTTTCGACGGTCGAAACAACATCAGTTAGACTTCTTTCTTTCATCTTCACGGCGTAGGCCGTGCTCCAGAGCCCCCCGACCGCTGGAGTGGAGAACAACATGGAGCAATCCTCTTCGCACCCACCTAATTCCAACCCCGACCAGAAGCGCAATCTACCAGGGAAGAACGGCGACGCCGTTGAATCCAAGGATCCAGCCAATCAGCGCATGATCGCAGATCGACTGCTGGCCGCCCTTGCCAGCGGTAATTTGGATCATTTGGCGCAAGCGCGCGAAGCTTTTCTCAAAGACGTTCCTGCTGCGAAAAAGAAACAACCCACCCCGGAAAGCTCCCGACCGGTAAGAGAACGCGTGATCGAAACGAAAAATGAAGTTGTCCGCGATGCGGCGCCGGATCTCGAAGCATTGCTCGAGCGCCGATCCAAGCCGCGAACTCCCGAGCATTCATTCGCTCCGGTTGATGAATTACGTAAGGAAGAGGAAGAGCTAAGACGAGCCGAAGCCGAACTCGAACGTCGACGGACTGAAGTTGAAGCCGCCAGGAAAAGAGCCGAAGAGGAAGCGAAACGACGCGTCTTTGAAGAGACTCGTCGTCAGTTGGCATTTGAAGCGCAACTGCGCGCAGAAGAGGAAGAACACCAGTTAGCAGAGCTGCAAGCCGTGCGCGATCACGCGCGCGAATCCGCGCGCCGCCACGCTCGTGAAGCCGAAGAACTGAAAGCTTCACTGAACCTGCTTCGTAACGACGAACAGGATTTAAGAAAGCAGATTGCCGACACGGAAGACGAGATTCACGAACAGCAACGGGTCTGCCATCGGTTTGAAGAAGAAGCGCAACAACGTTCCGAGCGCGCGCAATGGCTTCTGACTGAAATTGAAGGCCTGAAAAAGGCCGAGCAGGAACAGCTGAGACAAATCGAGGAGACCGAAGGCCGGCTTCTCACACAACTTGAAGCGCGTCATCACGCTGAGACCGAAGCAAAACGGCACGGCGAAAAAGAACAGCAACTCAGACAGGAAATTGAAGTACTGACAAAGGCCGAGCACGAGGCTTTCGCTCGGGTTAAAGAGTCTGAAGCGCGCGTTCAAGAGCTGAATGAATCATTACAGAGTTCAGCGGCTGCTTTTCAACAGCAGTCTGAAAAGATAACTGAACTGCAATCGCAGATCTTTGCCTCTGAAAAAGACGGCGAGTTCGCCGCTGAGAAAATCAGACAGGCTAATGCCCGGGTCGCGGAACTGAGTCAAACCCGCGAGCAGATGGCCCAGCAGGCTTTGAACCTGGTCGCAGACCAGCAACGAATTAACCGCGAAATTGAAACGCTTCAAGTCGAGGAAGTCTCGCATCGCCAGCGCATCGAGGAGTTGAAGGTTCAACTTCAGAACCAAGGCGAAAGGCGTGATGTCGCGGCTGCCGGGGTATCCGAATTGGCCGGCAAGCAGGAACAACTGGATGCTTCGATTAAGACCTTGCACGCTGAAGAAGAGCAACTGCGTGCGCGAATCGCAGAAATCGAAGAGAGCTTACGAAGTGCCGAACAGGATCATCTGAAGGCCAAGGTCGAGGCAGAGTTACGGGCCGAGCATGAGGAAAAGCGTCAAAGCGAGTTGACCGTGCTGCGAACCGAGTTGCAGGCCGCGGCCCAACAGCGAGCTGAGAAGCTCGTCGCACTCGAATCTGAAACTGAAGCCCTGCGCCACGCCGAAGCGGAGCAAATGGCCCGCGTTGCCGAAGCTGAAGGCGCGGTAAGCGTTCAGCAGGAAGCCAGACAGGCGGCGGAAGCCAGGCTGCAAACTCTGGTCGAACAGCAAAAACTCCTGGCGGCCGAACTCGAACAGCTTGCGTCATCCGCTGCCGCGTCCGCCAAACAAATCGCGGAAACTGAAGCTAACATTCGCGCCCACGAAGTTAACCGGCAAAAGACCTTCGAACGGATTCAGGAACTCATCGGCAAACAGGATTCGTTGGCCGCTCAACTGGAATCGCTCCGTCCGCAGGAAGAGGACCACTTAAAGCGCGTCGCCGAAGCTGAAGCGCGTCTGGCCGAACAGCAAGAGGTTAATCAAAAACTCGAAGCGGAATTCCAGGCGCGAGTACGCACTGAAGCGCAACGGTATGCAGAGTTCGAAGCGCAACGCTCGCAGGCCGAAGCTGATTTACAAAGAATCTCCAGCGAAGCACAGGCGATAAACTCCCAAGTCGAAGAGTTACGTCTCACCCAACAGGAAAAGGCAAAGCAAATCGAAGATGCGCGCGCCGCCCTGCGTCTGCAGGAAGGGGCCCATCTACGCGCCGAGGCGGAAGCGCTGCAGTTTGCGCAACAACAGGAAGGGCGACTCGCGGAACTGAGAGAAACCGGCAAGCGACTCGAGGCGGAAGCCCAGCGACGGCACGTGAATGAAGAAGCCATCAAGGCTCAAATCGAAGCTAATCGCGCCGCCGAAACTGAGCAACTGAAACACCTTGAAAGTCTGCGCGCTGAATCTGAGTTTGCCGAACGCAAAATTCAAGAGCACCAGGCAAAGATCGAGAGTCTGAATGAAAAACAGCTCTCACTGCAGGCGGAAATCGAAGGCCTCAAACAATCAGAAGCGGATTTACAACAGACGGCCCAGCAGCACGAGCAACGACTCGCCGAATTAAGAGAGGCAATCAAGCAACTTGAAGCTCAGGCCGAAACCCGCGTCGCAAATGAGCAATCACTTACGACTGAGCTCGACGCTGCGCGTCAGGCTGAAGCTGAGCAGTTGGCGCGACTCGAAGACGCGCGCGCCCAACTTGCTGCGGCCCAAACTGCTCTCGACGAACAACGAGCAAAGGTCGAAGAGTTGCGCGGCTCAGAACGGTCCGTGAAAACCGAGACTGAATCACTCCGTCTGTCTGAGCAGGACCTGCTGAAACGAATCGTTGAAGTTGAAGCTCTTTTTGTCGAGCAGCGGAAGACGCATCAACTGACGCTCGCCCAGGCCAAGCAGCAGCAGGAGAAGGAAGACAAACTAAAAGAAGAACTCGATGCGCTGAGTCGTGCCGAACAGGAGACGCTGGCGCGCATCGAGGCAATTAAGGAACGCATCCCGCAGTTGGAAGAGAGTCGCCGGCTGGCCGAAGAAGACGCGCAAGTCCGGGCTGAGCAGGAACAGCAGTTGCGGCTGGCGATTGGCGTGCTGCGTGAACAGGAAGACGAGCAAGTCAAACGCATTGAAGATATTCAGGCGCACCTCGCCGCCCAGGTTAAAGCTTGCTACATTGCTGAATCGGAAGCGCAGGAACATACCGAACGGGCCGAACTAATAAATCTCGAATACGAGTCTGTTCTTAAGAATAAGGAAGATTACGTTAAGCGAGTCGAAGCGGCCGAAAGCCACCTGCGCTCGCTGGAGGCGACGCGCCACGGCAGCCACGTGAGTAACCAACGTCGTGCCGAAAAAGAGCATCAACTCAATGCCGAGATTGAAGCACTGAGAAAGGCCGAAGAAGAACAAATCAAGCGAATCGAAGCGGGCGAACTACGTTTGCGCGAACAGCAGGAGGCGCGTCAGTCAGCCAAGTCGCGCGTCAAAGAGCTCCTGGAAGAGGAGCAACGCGTAATCGATGAAATCGAAGCGCTGCGCAAATCCGAAGCCGAACGCTTGAACCAAATTAAGGAAACTGAAGCTCGACTGCCCGCTCATCAGGAAGCCCTTCGGCAGGCCGAGGCCCAGGCTCAGCGTAAAGCTGACGAAGAGAATCAGAGACTCAGCCAGCTCGAAGCCGTTTACGAAAAAGCCCGCGTCGAGGCAGAGCAGCGCGCGGCCCGCGAACAGAACTTGAACGAGGCGCTCGAATCAATCCAAAGCGGCGCCCTGAACGCGGCTGAAGCAGGACAACTTAAGCAAATCAAAGACAGCGAAGTCCGTCTGCGCGAGCAGGAAGGGTCCCGTCAATCAGCCGAGTCCCGCCTCAAAGAACTGGCGGAAGAAGAGCAACGTGTAACTGCCGAGATCGAAGCGTTGCGCAGTTCCGAAGCCGAATACTTGAATCGGATTAAGGAAACTGAAGCTCGGCTACCCGCTCATCAGGAAGCGCTGCAGCAGGCCGAGGCCCAGGCCCGGCAGAAAGCTGATGAAGAAATCCAAAGACTCAGCGAACTCGAAGGGGCTTATGAAAAAGCGCGGGCCGAGGCCGAAGAGCGCGCCGTACGCGAGCGACAGTTGAACGAGAAACTGGCGTCAGTTCAAAGCTCGTCCGCGGCGGAGAGCAACTTCGAAGTCGTACCTGAAATGGAATTCGCGATGGAAGAGAATGCTACTTCGATCGCGCCGTACCAGGAGTCAACCGAAGAACCATGGTTAACCATCGATTTTGATCAAAAGAAACCAGTTGTCGAGGAAAGCCGTGATATCGTCGCGGTCGAAACAACCGCAGATTTGCTCAACCTCGAAAAAGTTCTGGCGGAACCCGAAAAACAGATCTCGGTTGCGGACACCCTCGAGAATGTCGCTCTTCCATCAGACATTGACGAGCGTCTGCTGAGCACGGACTCTTCTCAACGCGCAGCCGTCCTGGTCGATTTAGCTGAGGACGGCGGAGAAGAAGCATTCGCTTTGATTACCAGATCGTTTGACGATCCCAGCGTGGAAGTCCGCAATGCCGCGGCGCGGGCCCTCCATAGTCTGCACCCGGATCTCGCCGCGTCGTTCACCCGGGCCCTGCGTGAGGCTTCTGCTGAGCGCCGGCGCAAGATTGGCGCGGCCATCGCAGCTTCGGGCCTGGCGGCCAACGCGATTAACAGCCTGACCGGCGAAGGCCGCGATCGAACCTACAGTGCTTTTTCGATCCTGTTTCTGATGGCCAAAGCCGGAGAAGTGCAGCCGTTGATGCAAGCGATCGCCAAGCACCCAAATGTCGAAGTTCGATTGACCTCCGTGAAACTGCTCGCTCTCAGCAACCAGCAGCAGGTCCTGCCGGGCTTGCGCAGTCTGGCGGCGCGTGATGCTCTGCCGCCGGACGTTCACACCGCCGTGATGGAAGCCATCTACCTTTTGAGCAATCAAACGCGGGAAGTTGCCTGACGCGACAAACCTAAGCGCTCATCCCATAAGCCTTTTTTGAGCCACCTATTGTCCCTGAATCAACGTCAGCCCTACCGATCTGATCGTAACTACTGGATATTGGACGTGAACCTTCATCGAGCTGCGTAGCAGTGGTCAGAGCTAAGCCCAAGGCGAGGCTTTGCGAGCCTTGGGGTCAACCACCTAAGGTAAATCGAGCCCCGAAGGGGCGACGGTGATTACCGGTAATAAACGCGACGCTGTTCACGAACTCTTTGTCGCCGCTTCGCAGCTCGCCGAACTCAACGAGCGATTACCCAAGGCTCGCAAAGCCTCACCTTGGGCTTAGCTCTGCCGCTGCTGCGAGGCTGATCTCCGCTGCGACTGGGGCTACTGTCGTGCAGGCCTTCAAGTCACAAAGCCTGCTCCCTCTTTGTTGGAGCCCAAACCTGAAACAAGGCGAGCCAAGTAAGTAAACGCCCTCACATTGGAAGAAGGAGTCAAACTTACCGTTACCATCTGTCGTCATTCTTCCAACCTGCCCGCACTTGTCGTTCTAAAAAGGCTGGGTGTCTACAAAGATTTCTCGCCTACGGCGTTAGCCTGCAACTACTCACGATAAGATGAATCAACCCGATCGAGCTTGCGCAGCAATCCGGGCCACGCCAGCGCCGCGCCCTGACCAACCGTAACCGCGCTGAGCTGTTTCGCGGTGAGATCGATAATTGGGTCAGAAACCGGATGCAGTTCGCCGCCACCCGACTGCGCAAGAATCTGAATTCTGCAGGCGCGCTCCAGGATGTACATCGACAGAAATGCTTCCGCCGTGCTGATGCCAACGGTGAGCAAACCGTGGTTTCGTAGAATCAGATACTGCTTTTCGCCAAGGTCTGTGACCAGTCTTGGCTTCTCGGCTTCGTTCAACGCTAACCCTTCGTAATCGTGATAGGCGAGTGAAGCAAGGGGAAACATTGATTGCTGTGAGATCGGCAGCAAGCCATCCCGCTGCGCCGAAACCGCAATGCCATAATCTGTGTGCAGATGCATCACGCAAAGCGCGTCCGAGCGCGCTTCATGCACCGCGCTGTGAATCGTAAAGCCGGCAGGATTGATGAAGTACGGCGAGTCCATGACCTTGTTGCCCGCCAGATCGATCTTCACCAGGCTCGAGGCCGTCACCTCTTCGAACATCATTCCGTATGGGTTGAGCAGGAAGTGATGATCGGCGCCGGGAACGCGCGCAGAGATGTGGGTGAAGATCAAATCATCCCAGCCGTAAAGAGCCACCAGTCGATAGGCTGCCGCGAGATCGACACGCGTCTGCCATTCTTCAGGGGAAACCAAACTCCGGGTGTCAGGTTTTGCCTCAGCGGTGGCCGCCATACAACCTCCAATCATCCCTACGATTGAGCGCCGTCTGTGATGACGAGTTGGAGTCAGTACCGGGAGCGGGAGCGACCGGGTCAAGATCCATGGTTCTCTCGGCTGTCGCCACCGTTTGAGACCCGGTCGCTACCGCTCGGTACCGACTCCACCGCTCGGATATAAATCGAGTTTCATCTACTTAAATTCGAACGACTTCAAATAATCCATGTAGGCCTGGTCCCAACGCGCAATCGTCTTCGCCGGTCCCGCGAGCTTGACGAAGTAATTCCCTTTTGGCGTCTCGATCACGGCCGCGCGCAAACGATAATTCTCGTCGTTATGAAACGATCCACTGCCAGGCGCCATCTCTGCCGTATAAGTCCCCATCACATCAACCGTAGTCACTTTCAATCCGTTGACGGTCATCGAATCGGTCTTCGCTTTGTCTTTCGATGAGCTGCCGTCGGGCTGCTGCATCTGACCGATCCATCGATCGATGTTGGCTTGCGCAGTGCCGCCCTGACTTGCTCCGAAGTAATAGAGCACCAGACTTCCGTCGTCTTTGTCGCCTTCGATTTTAGGCAGTTTGTATTGCGCCACGCGCATCGACGAAGAAGTCTTCTCGGTCACCCAGCCTTCCGGGGCTTTGAATCGCAACTCGCCGGTCGTATTCGTTTGTGCAGCGTTGGCTTGCGGACTGTTGGTAGGGGTGGATCCCTGTCCTTTGCAAGCAGAACACGCGATTGCGGCAATCAGAGGGATTGCCGCCAACATCAATTTTGTTTTCATTTGTGCAGAATCTCCGCGGAAACTCTACACCGCAGGGTTTGGATTCGGCAATGTCACTTGCCGACAGATGGTGTACTCGTCGGTGGTTGTCTGTGCCTCACTGAATTTCTCGGTGTCTGGTGGTGAAGTTGTATAAGAGCTTTCACCACGAGGCAGCGAAACGCGGTAAGCTCCGGAGGAGCAGAATGTTTACAGCTACACCGATCGCAAACCGGACCTGGCTCCAGAGGAGCGCAACAAGGCCCCGACACATTGCGCTCCTCCGGAGCTTGAAACCGTAGACCGCCCGGTGGTCTATGAATATTTCATCCCTACGGGATTAAAGTGTCTAAGAAACTTTGTTAGAAAAACAAGATTCTGCGGACTTGTTACACAGAGCGCGCACAGAGACACGGAGAAGAGCTATTCGCCGCCGCCGTGCGCAGCTTTCGCGCGCCGCTGCATTTCTTCAACCGACACGTCTTCTTTGTGCGTAGCGACGTGCCAAACGTGGCCGAAAGGGTCGACGACACTCCCCATGCGATCGCCATAAAATTTGTCCGTTACGGCCTCCTTCACGGTGGCGCCGGCGTCGACCGCTTGATTGAAAGTGGCGTCCACGTCGTCGACGTAGATCATGAGACTCACGGACGAACCGCCCAAAGTCTGCGGCCCTTTGTATCCCATATCCGGATATTCATCGGCCAGCATGATCGGCGAATCGCCAATCTTTATTTCCGCATGACCAATCTTTCCTCCGGGCGCGGGAAAGCGGAACAACTCTGTCGCGCCAAAAGCTTTCTTGTAGAATTCGATTGCCTCGGTCGCGCCTCCAATGATCAAGTAAGGTGTGACTGAGTGATAACCTTCTGGAATTGATTTAACTGACATTTCAAATCTCCTTTTCTGCTGTTAATGATCGTGTCGGTACCGCGAGCGGTAGCGACCGGATCGAGAATGAATTCGGCCTAAGGTTGAATACCGTCATGATCTTCGCACTTCCTGATCCGGTCGCTATTGCTCCCGGTTCCGACACTCTTACTTTCCCGTGAATAACGTCTTCTCATCGACAAAGCATAGCCCGTTGCCCCAGGGATCTTCGACGTAGAAAGACAGTTCGCCCCACGGCCGCTTCACGATCTCGCCGGCCTCCTGATCGTGATAACGATCCTGAGCCAGACAGTTCAGGGCCTTCGCCCGTTCATAAATTTCTTCGAGGTTGTTTACCGCGAAATAGATGTAATCCGGGGTTGGTTGCGGCTTTTCTCCCGCGCCTTTCGCGACATCGACCAATGCCAGAATCACTCCGCCACAATCAAAGTAGTGGCGCGAGCCGCGCGGGATCGGAATGCCCGGATCGTCGAGCAGTTTCGCGTAGAACGCCGAAGCCTGTTCGAGATCTGCAACCTGCAAGGCTACCCGGAAAAGTTTTGCTGCCGCCATCGTTTCTCTCCCTGATTCGGATTTACTTTCTTCCTTCGGCACCTGTGAACTCAGATACCAGGTATTTCCAAACGGATCCTTAACTGTGCCCGTTCGACCACCATACGGTTGGTTCGCCGGGGCGCCCATCGAGATCGCGCCTTCGGCTTTCATCGCGCGCTCGTACCAGTCGTCAGCGTCATCGACGTAGAGCATGAAATTCATCGGCCGCTGTTGCCAGGGACCGTGCGCTTCTCCCATTTCGAGAATCGAGTTTCCGATTCTGATCTTCGCGTGCTGCACGACGCCGTCAGGCGATTTGTGAACTGCAACTTCTTCGGCGCCCAGCGCGCCCTTCAAAAACTCGATCATCTTCGGGGCCCCGACCGGATGAAAGTAAGGCATGAGATTCGGCACGCCTTCAGGAATGTAATCTGGTCCGGTCGCCGTCGCGATGTACCAATGATTTCCGCCGAGGTCTTCGATTCCCGCGCTGCGCTCGCCGTACTCCATGTCGGCCGGCGGCATCAGAGACACCGCACCTGCCTGCATCGCCTGTTGATAGACACCATCCACGTTTTCAACGTAGAGGTGAAAGACCGCCGGCACCGGAGTCCCTTTCCATTGCGAGCCTTTTCCGCCGCCGCCAATCATCAACATCGAGTCGCCAATTCTGAATTCAGAGTGAAATCCTCCCTGCGAGCCAAGACCGTAGACATGGCCTTCGGCGCCAAAGACTTTCTTGATGAAATCAATTTCCTCATGCACGTCAGAAACAACAACATAAGGTGTGACAGTGCGAAAGCCTTCGCGAATAGTGGACGACGCAGGCTTGACCTCGCTTCGCCTCGATTCTGCCGACGTCGTCGCCTGATTTTGCAGGTCCGCTCTCAGACGGTCTTTGAACTCTGCCCGCGGCAAATTAGCGAGCTCTGCTGCCACCGTCAGCAACTCGCCGATCTCTTCCTGATCAATTGACGGCGCTGACTGCGGACTTCGCAGCAGCGCTTCAATTGCCTGATCGAGACGTTCTGTTAATTCGAGTTCACTCATTACAAATCACTCGTCATTGATCACTTGGACATCGCAGCTCGCAGGTTTTGCAAGGCGCGAAGCTGCAACTGCTTGATCGCACCCTCACTGCGACCCATCTCATTGGCAATGTCGCGTATCGATTTTTCTTCGGCAAAACGCATGAGCACTACGCGGCGCTGATCTTCCCCGAGCCCTTCGACCAATTTGAACAAGCGCGCCCGGCGCTCACACTCTTCCAATTCGACCTGTTGAGTTTGTTTGGTTAACTTCGGATTTCCGGTAACTTCAGGCTCACCGTCAATAGTTGTCCCGCCGCCTTCTCTTGCCTTTCGCTTCGACCGATCAGCAATCAGGTTCGAGGCAATGCGAAACAACCAGGCCGCGAACGGCGCGCCCGTCCACTTGAAACGTGGCAAGTTCGTCAGGGCCCGGCTGAACACCTCGGCTGTCAGGTCTTCGGTCTCTGAGCGATCGCCAACGCGACGCGCGACGTAGGCGTAAACGACTGCAAATGAGTGCTCGTAAAGATCACTAAAGCGCGCAGGGTCGCTCTGCGCCGCCTCAACCAGCCGGCGCTCTTGTGCCCCATCAAACTCTGCGGGAAGAATCATCTGTGCAGGTTCACTGCCCGCCATTGCTCCTCACACTAATAAAACTGCTGAGTGGGCGAAAAGTCACGCGACTGCGGAAAAAAACTCTGGCGAAGTCCGCCCCGTATCATGGGAACCGCAGCATTTCCCATCCAAAGCCATTTGTAAACGGGTGACCAAATCTCATCGGGGTTTTTCTGTAGCCCAGGCGTTTACGCCTGGGTGAGAAGCAGGGGCGCTATTAAAGCCTTATTAATGGGGCTTTTGAAACTAACCTTCTTCATTCCCCAGGCGTAAACGCCTGGGCTACGTAAAAGTCATTCAAATTGGAGTTCTACCAGTAACGTTGTGGTTCGAGAAAACCGAGAACTTCTATGAATTCTCGGCCAACCCGGCACAACCATTGCACATGATTGATGCCGCCCGAAATTGCCTGTGCTTTTAACGATGATCCACTCACATTTAGACCGGGGTGAACCAGCATGACGAATTACTGCTCCAACTGTTTCAGATTTCTGGCGGCAATCTTCTGCCTGCTGATCTTTTCTTCGCTATTGCCGGCCCAGTCGATCGCCGATTCCAACATCCGCATTAGTCAGATTTATACCCGCGGAGGCGAAGCCGGCGCCACTTTTCAAAATGACTACGTCGAACTGTTTAATCGAGGCAATGCTCCGGTTGATGTGAGCGGATGGAGCCTGAGTATTGCGAACTTCGCAGGTACTCCGCCAAATATTCAGATTTCATCTTCCGGCATCAAGCTCTTTAACCCTAACGGCATCATCATAAATCCGGGCAGCCACCTGCTCATCAAATTCGGCGGCAGCGGCACAAATGGCCAGCCCATCGACGCTTCCGATATTAATCTGAACCCAATGCCGATCAGCGATACCGGCGCGCAGATTGTCCTGGTCGCTAAGGATAAGACGCTGCCATCCGGATACTGCCCGGCTGCACCGGATCTGACGGGTGTCGTTGTTGATTACGTCGGTTACGGCATCGCCATCTGTTACGAAGGAACGGTCACGCTCGCGCCGCCGCCGGACAAGGCGCTTTGGCGCGTCGGCGGGGGCTGTACTGATAACAATGACAACCTGGCAGACTTTTCGTTCGCGACGCCAAATCCGCGCACGCGCAGCGACGGGGTGACGCCTTGTGGCGCGCAAACCAGCAGCGTAATCGATTTCGGCGCGCCCCAATTCGACGTGTCCGAAGATCAAGGTGTCGCGCAAATCATTGTTAACCGTATTGGTGACGTATCGAGCCCGGCGACCGTCGACTATTTCGTTTCCGACAATGGCGCCATCGAACGAACCGATTACACCACGACGCTGGGAACTCTTCGTTTCGCGGCGGGCGAAACTCGGAAAACGTTCGATGTGCTGATCACGGATGATCAGATGCCGGAGGCTAATGAAACAGCTTTTCTCGGTCTGTTGAATGCCACCGGAAACGCGGGCATTGGACCGCGGAACAGCGCGGCGCTGATGGTCCATGATAACGATCTGGCTGCGTCAGCGAATGTCGTGGACATTTCCAGTTGGTATGTTCGCCAGCACTACAACGACTTTCTCAATCGCATGCCTGATGCCGCCGGCGAGGCCTTCTGGATCAATAACATTGAGTCCTGCGGCAGTTCAGTCCAATGCCGTGAAGTTAAGCGCATCGATACTTCGGCGTCGTTCTTTCTTTCCATCGAATTTCAGACGACCGGTTTTCTGGTCTATCGCCTTTACAAATCTTCTCTGCCGGAAACACCTCAACGTCCGCGCGCGATGCCGCGTTATCGCGAGTTCATACGCGACACTCAGCGGATAGCGCAAGGCGTCATCGTCGGTAACACCGGCTGGCAGCAGCTACTCGAAGCGAACACGGTCGCTTTTACCAATGACTTTGTCTATCGACCCGAATTCCTGGCAAATTATCCAGAGACGCTTTCAGCTGCGGCTTATGTCGACAAACTACAGGTTCAGGCCGGCAAGGTGCTGACCTTCGACGAGTATTTCAAATTGAGTAATGGGTTGATGGCGGGCCTGGAAACCCGTGGGAGTGTGCTCCGCAAGATTGCCGAGAGCCAAAAGTTCACAGATGCGGAGCTCAACCGCGCCTTCGTTTTGATGCAATACTTTGGTTACCTGCGTCGTAATCCCGACGATGCGCCTGACAGTGACTTTGCCGGCTTTGATTTCTGGCTGACGAAGTTAAATCAATTCGGCGGCGACTATCGCGCCGCAGAAATGGTGAAGGCTTTCATTAGTTCAGCCGAATACCGCCATCGTTTCGGACAGTAAAGCAAACTGTTAGTTTGCGTTTTCCCCTGTACCACAGACTGTCCAGTCTGCGCATCCTCTGTAATGCAAACCATTAGTCTGCCAGTCGACCGTCCGCAGGCTGGACAGCCTGCGGTACAAAAATCCTGACTACCTTCCCGCCGGTTCCTTTGTTATGTTTGGTTCGTGAAGAGCGAATCCAGAACCGCAGTGATTGCCGCCATCGCCGGTAATCTGGCCATTGCTGCTACCAAATTCACTGCCGCAGTGATTACCGGCAGCTCGGCAATGCTTTCCGAGGCAATTCATTCTCTCGTCGATACCGGCAACGGCGGGCTTTTATTACTCGGGGCTCGCTTCAGCAGGAAACCTCCAGACGAAACCCACCCTTTCGGCTACAGCATGGAAATCTATTTCTGGTCGTTGGTCGTCGCGATTCTGATCTTTGCGCTCGGCGGCGGCATGTCAGTCTATGAAGGCGTCACGCATCTAACGAAACCGAACCACATCGAGAATCCCACCTGGAATTACGCGGTGCTGGGCGTGGCGATCATTTTTGAGAGCGCGTCTTTTTTCTTTGCCTTCAAAGCCTTCCGCGCCGAAAAGGGCAAGCAGTCGGTGGTCCAAACCATCAGAGCCAGCAAAGACCCGACGACGTTCACGGTGCTCTTCGAAGACACGGCTGCGTTACTCGGATTGTTGGTTGCGCTCGCCGGAGTCTTTCTGGCCGAACAGTTCAATGAGCCACATTTTGATGGTATCGCTTCGATCGTCATTGGTCTGATCCTCGGCGTCGTTGCGGTGGTGCTCGCTTATGAAAGCCGCAGTCTTTTGATCGGAGAAGGTGTGAGTCCGGAAATCATGGTGAAGATTCGCGCGATTGTGACTTCAGATCCGGCAGTTTCAGAGATCAAACAATTCCTCACGCTGCACTTTGGCCCGGCGGACGTTTTGCTGACTATGAACCTGCGCTTTCAAAAAGAATTCACCGCCTCGGAAGTGGCGGAAGTGATCGCGAGATTAGAAGAACAGATTCGTGGTCAGTTTCCCGAAATCAATCACATCTTCATTGAAACTGAATCGCTGCGGCAAGTATCAGAAGCCCGACCGTAAGGGAGGGCAAGGTTCGTGCGCGACCCGATGGTGACCCTAATTTCATCGTGATTTTTCTGTAGCCCAGGCGTTTACGCCTCGGTGAGAAACCGCGGTCGCTATTAAGCCCCATTAATGGGTAGCGACATACTTGACTCCGCACGTGCTTCTGTCGACCTCCGATGCGACCGCTGCAATGGCTCTGCCACTCTGATGCGCGGCAAGTCTCGGACTTGCCGACACGTGGCGCATTAATCCGAAACGGTCTTTGACCGTGGCGGGTCCAAGACCCGAATGAAAAAGAAGGTTCGCCGCCGGCAAGTCGCAGACTTGCCGCGCGTCAGAGTGGCAGAGCCATCGCCGCAATTAGTCAAGTATGTTAATGCCCATTAATGGGGCTCTTGAAACTAAACTCCTTTTCAATCCCAGGCGTAAACGCCTGGGCTACTTAAAAGTCATTCAAATTGGGGAACTGCCGCGCGACCGCCGATTGGTTGCTCGTGAACTCCATCCTAAATCATCAGCGTGCCGCCATTGATATCAATCGACGCCCCGTTGATGTACCCGGCCGCATTCGAAGCAACAAAGCAGATCAAGTCGGCAACTTCTTCCGGCGTCCCCAGCCGCGGCACCGGAAACGTTTGCGCCAAAGTTCGCAGGCGTTCCGGAGTCGCATTAGCATGCGTCAGTTCCGTGTCGAACAGACCGGGACATACCGCATTTACCGTGATCCCATACCGCCCCAATTCTTTCGCAGCGGCCCGAGTCAATCCCAACAACCCCGCTTTCGAAGCGGTATAGTGCGCGCCTCCGAGCGTACTGACGCTGCGCCCCGCCAGCGACGAGACATTGATGATTCGTCCAAACGACTGATTCTTCATCAACGGCACAACTTCCAGCATCAGCAGAAAGGCCGCCGTCAGGTTGGTATCGATCGTTCTGCGCCACTCGTCCTCAGTGATCTCTTCGAATCTTGTGCCTGAGACAATTGCCGCATTGTTCACCAGCACATCCACGCGCCCAAACCGTTCCACACTGCGGTTGACGATCGCCTTGACGTCTGCCGGATCGCGAATGTCTCCGCCAACTGGAAACGCTCGCTCGCCCAGTTCGCGTGCGAGATTATCCGCGCGCTCGTCAGTTCTGACGTTGACTGCGACTTGCGCTCCACGCTCAAGGAAACGTTTGGCCGTCGCTTTGCCAAACCCGCGCGCCGCGCCGGTGATCAAAACGACTTGCTCGGAAAACTCATTGGTTAAGCTGTTCACGTTTGCATCAATCGATTTGCCCAAAAAGTAACACGGGAAACGAAGCAAGCTAGATACTGGGAGCGCGGGCGCCCTCGCCCGCACTCCTCGCACACTCAATTCTTCAAGATTTTATCGCTTCAACCGTTCGCGCTTTGCGCTCATTGCGGGCGAGGGCGCCCGCGCTCCCAGTATTGAGGGCCCACTCCAAATCAGATCGATCGTTTTGGGCAAAGCCACATCAACCTATTTCGGAATTGCTTTCAGCAGACTCGCCTCCAGGTCAGGATTCATCTGTTTGAGCAAATAATACTGTTGCATCGCACCGTCCTTGTTGCCTGCCGTTAGGTAAACCGATGCCCCCGAGAAGGAAATCAGCAGGACGCCCGACAAAAACATTATGAGGTTTAGACTTCTTTTGCTTTCATCCTTCGTGTCCCCGCAAAACTTAACGGCCGGTTACTACCGGCAATTCCACAAAGCTCGCTTTGCCCGGCGTGTGATATACGCGCTGCGTCGCTTTCTTAAAATCTCCCGGCTTGGCCCAAAAGATATTCGGCACGAAAGTTTGCGGATTGCGATCGTAGAGCGGAAACCAACTCGATTGTATTTGAATCATGATCCGGTGGCCGGGCAGAAAGACATGGTTCGCAGTTGGCAAAGACCAGCGATATAACAGAGGCTCGTTGGCTGCGATCGCTTTTCCAGTTTCGAAGCCTTCACGATAGCGGCCGCGGAAAATATCCATCGACACGGCGAGTTGATAACCACCCATCTGCGCATCACCCGCAACTTCATCGGGATAGACGTCGATTACTTTCACGACCCAGTCGGAATCCGTACCGCTGGTCGAGGCAAACAAATTAACGACTGGCTGTCCGCTGATCTTAACCGGTGAAGTCAGAACCTCTGACGCAAATGCCAGCACATCAGGTCGCCCTGAAGCCTCTCTCTGATCGTCGACCAGCCAGCACGGCCACTGCGCGCACGAAGTGTAGCCGGTCGGTGAAATTGGCCGCGCGCGAAACGGAACGGGCTTGGCCGGATCAGAAACGTATTCTTCGTAAGGTACGCGCGCCTCTGGCGCGCTAAAGCTCAACTTCAATCCCGAATTCAAATACAGCGGAGTCGCATTCACGTTGCATCCCGCGTCGCATCCTGACGGCCAAGATTTCAAACTCCGCCAATGGTTCGTTCCCGTCTCAAACGCGTTGACGGGCGCGACGTCCATTTTCGGCGCATCGTTCTGTAAATAATGATCGAGAAAAGGACGCAGGATGTGCTGCCGGAAATACAGCGCAGTGTCGCTGTGAAAGTTTATCGCGCCGAGCTTGCTGCCGTCGGCAATCTCCTGCCCGTGATGCCATGGTCCCATCACCAGAAAAACTTTATCGTTGGCTGCGTCTTTGGGCTCAATCGCCTTGTAAACAGCAATCGCGCCGTAGATATCTTCCTGATCCCAAAGGCTATGAACCAACATGACAGGAACTTTCAAGGGCTCTTTCGCCAGGAGCTTATCGACGGCTTGCGCCTGCCAAAACGAATCGTAGGAGGGATGCTCAAGCAACTTTTTCCAAAATCCGATTTGCTCCAAACCGCGCCGCCGCCCTAACTCGCCCGCCGATCCGGCCTGCAGGTACATGTCATAGTCATCAAAATTTGTCGTCCACCAGTGATATTCATTCGTGCGCGAGCCGTCCTGTTCATAAATGTAAGGCAGGTTCTGTTGACGAA
>Ga0070703_10000044_pt1 | contig 61258 bp, 46 predicted proteins | sample KBSK5251metaG_FD_65453 | JGI IMG/M metagenome (GOLD analysis project Ga0070703, IMG submission 65453) | Corn, switchgrass and miscanthus rhizosphere microbial communities from Kellogg Biological Station, Michigan, USA - KBS K5-25-1 metaG | ecosystem: Host-associated > Plants > Roots >... | reverse complement strand
CTTATCGCAGCCAGGAACGAATCAACGGTGAAATCACGACGATCGTTTCCAACAATGCGAACTTTGTGAAAGGAAAGCCGGGCGAGCCGTTGCTGATTTCGTGGGACGATGCGACCACGATGTTCCATGAATTCGGCCACGCGTTGCATGGTCTGAACTCGAACGTGACCTATCCGTCTCTGTCTGGCACCTCAGTCGCGCGTGACTACGTCGAATTCCCTTCCCAGTTGATGGAGCATTGGCTGGCCACGCCCGAGGTTTTGCAAAAGTTCGCGTTGCACTATCAAACCGGCAAACCGATTCCGCAGGCGCTGGTCGATAAAATCAACAACTCGAAGACCTTCAATCAGGGATTTTCCACCGTCGAGTATTTAGCCGCAGCGATCCTCGATATGAAGCTGCATCTGGCCGGGGACAAGAAGATCGACGCGCGCGCGTTCGAGAAGGAAGCACTGGCCGAACTCGGCATGCCGAAAGAAATCGTCCTGCGTCACCGCTTGCCGCAATTCATGCACGTCTTTTCGAGCGACGGTTATTCGGCCGGTTATTACAGCTACTTGTGGTCCGACGTGATTACCGCCGATTCGTTTGGGGCTTTCACTGAAGCCGGTGGCCCATACGACAAGAAGGTCGCCGAGCGGCTGCGCAAAAACATCTTCTCAGTCGGCAATACGATTGATCCGGCGGATGGCTATCGCAATTTCCGCGGCCGCGATCCGAAGGTGGAAGCGTTGATGAAGAAACGGGGGTTTAGTTCTTGATCGCTGCGGAGCAGCGCCAGAGTTAAGCGCAAGGTGAGGCTTTGCGAGCCTTGGGTAATGGTTCAATGGATTCAGCGAGCCGCGAAGCGGCGACAGAGAGTTCGTGAACATTATCCCGCTGATTACCGGTGATCGCTGTCGCCCCGTAGGGGCTCGACTACCTCGCGTGGTTGACCCAAGGCTCGCAGAGCCTCGCCTTGGGCTTAACTCTGACCACTGCTACGCAGCTCGTTGACAGTTCACCTCTAGCGTCAAGTAGCGACGAGTAGATCCGTACCGACGGTATGAGTGAGTCATGCATGTGAATCCCCTGGGAGAGGGTTGGGTCGGAGTCAACAGCGCGGGACGAATGAATGTGATTATCACAAACATTCGCCCCGCACTTGCTATCCCAAACTGCTATTGATTATCCACGCTAGCTTCGATCACTCCCTGGATTGAAGCAGGCACGTTGGAAAAGAAATCAAACCCCGTCATGCCTTCCACTTGATCTACGCTGACCCGGTAAGATCGCCAGTCAGGACCGATGGAGCCTGAGTTTGGCACGACCACCGCAATGGTCCTGGTCGTCGTAGTCACTCGCGATACATCGTTACTTCCATTTGTCAGCACGATGATCACCTTCCATGTTTGGGTTGGCACCGCCACATGGCCGTTGGCGATGAAGAACTGCGTGCCGACGCCGCCGGAAATGATGTAGAGCTCATTGCCCTGAGAGACCAGCGTGCGGCAGTAGCTTTCCAGGTCAGCCCAAACGCCCTGGTTGTTAGCCGGCAACTGCGGAACCATATTCGTCATCAGGAACGTCGCCGAGTTGTTGGCGACGGTACTGGTGCGATCCGCCGACGGACACATATGACCGCGGTCAAAACCTGAACCCGAATAGTCGGTGCCCTGCACTTGATACCAACCGGCGGGCAGTGTCGTGTCGGCGCGAAAATCATCCTGCCTGGGAGCGCTTCCCAACCATGAGGTGCTCAAATGCCAGCTCACCCAGTTTGACTCTCCGCGATCGCGATTGTAGGACAATGAGTATTGAGGTTTCTCCATTAAGTAGTTGTCCGGCACCAGCACATTCGTCACGGCATTGCTGGGATTGCCCATCGTGAGATGCTCACTGGTTGGCGGTGTCGGCGTCGGTGTGGGGGTTGGCGCAGTGAAATCGCCAATCTGAATGTTGTCGAGGTTGATGCGATTCGCACCGCCCGAGACCTTTCGGATTTCAAATCGAATAGCATTGGAGTTGTTGACTGTAAACGTCGCGGTCTGCAGCGTCGTGGAACTCGTAGTCACAGTCGACCCAACCTGCGTCCAGGTGCTGCCGCTATTGGTGGAAGACCATAACTGCCAGGTGCTGGAACCGTCGGTGCCGAACACCGCGTGCTGAATCGTAACTGTGCCGGCGCCGGTCTTGTTGAAATTCATGTGCAGCAGACCGGTATTTCTCACGCGCGCCGAATAAGAACCGGTCTTTCTGTCGGTGGAAAGGTTGCCCGTCAGCGCGTCGTCCATGAACCAGGATCCGGTGCCGAGCGTTACATTGCCGGCAGCATAAGCTGTCTTGCCGCCGGCTTCGAATCCTTCATTGAGCGGCGCCATGGTGGCTGTCGTCAGCGCCACAGTCAGCACAAAAAGTACGGAACCAAACGCCAGCACCACTTTCGTAATACTTGCAAACTTCGGCTTCGTCATTCGATTTATCCTTTCGTCTTTAGAGTGGTTCGCCCATTTTGGCGAGAAGTTGCAGACAAGCAGCGTAGCTGTCTGCACACACAGTTCGACAAACTGCATTGTCGATATGAGTCGAACTAAGACTAACCGTTGAAAGTACTGTCGGGTTAACTCTTCACCAGCGGGAGAAGTAATTGACGTCTAAGGAAAGTCCTTCGCACAGGACCCGGGTTGAGGGCAAAGTTTTCCGGCTACCGGCGCAGCATGTTACTCAGAATCAGATTCGTTGGCTAGAGATATTTTTTGTGAACGTTAGGGATGAACCTTGTTGATACAAAGACTGCGGTGCTGCACGCCTCTGGCGTGCTCTTTGGGTACGCACCTCTCTGGCGTACTCTTTCAGAGACTGGCACGCCGAGCCTTGCACAAAAAGCGTGACAGGCTGCCAGCCTGTTGTCGAGTCCGCGGAAGAGCCTGAGAATGAAGCGACGACATCAGCAGGCTTGGCAGCCTGCTGTACACTTTTTGTGCAAGCCCAGCACCCGGAGGCGTGCGTACCAATGTTCACTCGAGCCATCGTCCGCCCACCCGCGCCTAGCTTTGCCGAAGGTCTGACTACAGCCGGGCTGGGCGCGCCTGACTACGAACTCGCAATCAAACAGCACGAAGCCTATTGCGCGGCGTTGGAGCGATGCGGACTGGCGCTCACGAGACTGGAACCCGACCAAGACTATCCCGATTCAACCTTCGTTGAAGACGTGGCCATCGTCACTGATGCGTTCGCCATCCTGACTCGGCCGGGCGCGCCGAGTCGCGCTGGTGAAGTTGAGAGCATGCAGGAGACCCTGGCGAATTTCTTTGAGAAGGTTTTCGAGATTGAAGCGCCGGGGACTCTGGATGGCGGCGACATTTGCCAGGCAGGCGATCATTTCTTTATCGGGATTTCTAAGCGCACAAATGAAGCCGGCGCCAGCCAACTTGGCGAATTCTTGAAGCAGAGTGGCTATGCTTCAACACTGATCGATATCAGGAAGTCAGTACCAGGAGCGAGAGCGACCGGGTCGCTTTTACATTTGAAGAGCGGAATCGCTTACCTTGGCGACAATCGTTTGGTGATAGTCGAATCGTTGACCAGCCAGAAAGACTTTGCCGGCTACAATCTAGTTCGCGTAGATCAGGCGGAGTCGTACGCGGCCAACTGCATTCGAGTGAACAATCACGTGATCATCGCAAGCGGATATCCGAAATTCGCAGCGCAGTTGCAAGAGCTCGGCTATCAAACGATCGCTTTGGACATGTCAGAGTTTCGAAAGATGGACGGCGGACTGAGTTGTCTGTCGCTGCGGTTTTGATCGACGCCGCGTAGCGGCGACCTGAATTTAGCCCGGCCTTTCAAGGCCGGGGCTTATGCACAGAGTCGATAAGCGTCGCGTCAGCGACGCCTGAAACAGGATTCAATCGTCGCTAGTGCGACGGATGATTTAACAAAATCATGATCCCGGCCTTGAAAGGCCGGGCTAAATTCAGTCAGTCGCTACGCGACGAAAACAAAGCACCTCGGTTCGTGAATTGTTTGGAACTGGGCTGAACCCGACCGAGTGTCGCGTACTGGTTTGCATGTTTTTCATCATCACGCAAAATCTCGATCGCCGTGAAGCCATGCGTCGCATCAACCTGCTCGCCGGCAAAGACCTGCGCGCACTCGCCGACGATTACAAGATTCCGGTTTGGAAAAATGGACGCGAAAACAAGGGATGGGCCGGGCTGGTCATTGAACGTTATCTCGGCTTGCCGCAGAATTCACGACAAGCTCCAGACTTCGGCGATTGGGAACTGAAGGTTGTGCCGTTAAGGAAAGATGCGAACGGAGACTTGCGAGTAAAAGAATCGATGGCGATCACGATGATCGAGCCGGCAGAAGTTCTCGCCAGCAAGTTTGAAGACAGCCATCTTTACGACAAGTTGCGCAGCATGGTTGTTGTGAGCCGCATCTATGAAAGCACGCAGGAAATTCATTCTCTGCTGCACGCGGCCGCGGCGTTCGATCTCGACGATCCTAAAATCCATGCCCAGGTCAAAGCGGACTACGAGCAGATTCGTGAGAAGATTCGCGTCGGTGGGATTGACTCATTGACCGGAGATTTGGGAAAACTAGTGCAGGCCCGCACGAAAGGCGCCGGGCACGGCAGCACTTCGCGGGCTTTTTATGCGCGGCCCGTATTCGTGGCTCACATTTTGAACTTACAAAAACTGGCGGCAATGCCGCGCGTGCTGCCGGAAATTGAAACGACCATTTGAAACCAATGCCTGAAGAATTGATTGAAGCGTCCGAAGCAACCGTAAACGTTCTGGTCAACGTGTGCCCCGTCTGCGATCGGCTGGCGGATGAGCTGTTCATGCTTGCTTCGGTACCGGAAGAGTTGACTTCGATCATCAAACCCAATGCGGCGACACCAAATCCGGATCAGGTCTGCTCGCGCTGCATCGACTTGTTCACGCGCGCGCTGCGGCAAATCGAATCACAGGCAACGATCTTTGAACAGAATGATTTTGTCCTGCCTACACCGCTCAGGATGGACGCAGACGAACGCTTCACCGGGCGAGGCGTAACCATGGCCTTTCTCGATTCAGGTTTTTATGCTCATCCGGATCTGACGCAACCAACTGAGCGCATCCTCGCCTACCACAGTATTTTTGATGGCGATCAAACCTCTCTGAAAACAAACGACGTGGCCAGTTGGCACGGCATGATGACTTCGGTCGTCGCAGCCGGCAATGGCGGGCTGGCCAAAGGTCTCTATCGCGGCATTGCCTCAGACGCCAACGTGGTGCTGGTTAAGATTGGCCGGACCGGCCGTATCAGCGAGGCGCAAATTCAAAAAGGTTTGGAGTGGGTGCTCGAGCAAGTAGACGAATTCCAGATTCGCGTGGTGAATATCTCCGCCGGCGGCGACTTTGAAGAGAGCTATCTGACCAACTCGCTTTCGCGAACCGTCGAGCGATGTTCGCGCGCCGGGTTGACGGTCGTTTGTGCGGTCGGAAACGCGGGGCACATGCCGGGTCACCCGGTTTTACCACCCGCGAGCGCGCCCTCATGCATCGCCGTCGGCGGCCTGGACGATCAGAACTCGCTCGACCGCGCGCGGCGCGGCATGTATCGCTCGTCATATGGACCGACGATTGATGGACTGCAAAAGCCCGAAGTGATTGCGCCGGGAATCTGGGTTGCGGCTCCGATCCTGCCGAAAACGCCGACGGCCGAAGAAGCCGAACTTTATTCTGAATTGCACGCGCTGCCGGATGACGAGTTGCGGGCCGCAATCAAAGCGCACTCAGGAATTGATAAGGACCTGGATGAAGCAGTGGATCTGCGAATTCCTTTGTTGCGGCAGTTGATTACGATCAAGCTGCGCGAAGGCAACGTCATCAACCAGGATTACAAGTATGTCGATGGAACCTCCTTTGCCGCGCCAATCGTGTCTTCGATCGTCGCTTGCATGCTGGAAGCGAATCCGCGGCTCACGCCGCCGCAAATCAAACGCATCCTGATTGAGACGGCTGAGCGCGTTCACGATGTTGAGGTTGACCGGCAGGGATGGGGCGTGGTCAATGCCAGACGCGCGGTGGAGTTGGCGCTGCAGCGACGGGAGCGTTAGAGGTCCGCCTGGTGAACTATTGTGACCGTGAATTTTTCTCTAGCCCGGGCGTTTACGCCTGGGTAAGAAACCCGCGATGATTTTAAAGAGCCCCATTAATGGGGGCCTTTGAGACTAACTCCTTCTGCATTCCCAGGCGTAAACGCCTGGGCTACGAAAAATGTCATTCAAATTGAGGCACTATCGTCGCGCGACCCAGCTAGACACCGGCTTCGCGGCTGTGCCAGAATTCGGGCAATCAATTAATCCAGAGTAGGAGCAACGAAGAAATTAATATGGCTGAAAGCGAGTCTGCGCTGACCGAAAATCAAAGCGCAATGCCTGAGAACGAAGAAATAACTTACCAGGCCGTCGAGAAAGACGGCGTGGTCACTGCGATTTGGGAGATGAAAGGCCGCAAACACCTGCGCACAATCGACCCGCGCTCGAGACAGGGCCGAGAGATCCTGAATCTCTACACGACCGAGGAAGAGCAACCGGTCGAAGCGAGCGAAGCCGCCACGTCGTAATTCCTTCATCCTCAATTCCCATCACCAGGACAAGTTGTTGCGTTTGGACGCCGCGGATGTGCGGCGCTCCTGGCTGAAATGCTGTCTCAAACGACCGGTCGTCACGTCAACAGATTCTGCGGTTTTCCGGCGATAAAGGCTTCGATATTGTCGATCACTTGATCGGCCAGGGCCTGCACAGCTTCATTGCTGGCCCAGGCAACGTGCGGCGTAACGATCAAATTCGGCAGGTCAAGATCTAAAAGCCGATTTCCCTGGCGGGGCGGCTCTTCGCGCAGCACATCAATTCCGGCGCCGGCCAGTTGCCCACTTTGCAACGCTTCGATCAAAGCGAAGTCATCAACCAGCGCGCCGCGAGCGGCATTGATCAGCAAGGCATTCGGCTTCATCGTTTTCAGTTCAGCCGCGCCAATCAAATCGCGCGTCTCATCATTCAAAGGGCAGTGCAAACTGACGATGTCGCTTAGTTCCAAAGCATCTTCAAAACTGGTTCTTCCTTCGCGAATCGCAACCGCACCTTTACGTTCAGCAATCAGCACACGCATTCCGACTGATTCAGCCAGTCGCGCCATTGCCTTTCCGATCGAGCCATAGCCGATAATTCCGAACGTGCTGCCCTTTATATCGTGCAACTCATGTGTGAGCAGACAAAACTGTTTCGATTGATTCCATAAGCCGCGTTGCACGTCCTGACGATAAGCAAACAGGTTGCGGCGCAAAGCCAGAATCATCATCAGGACGTGCTCGGGGACTGAATTGGTTGCATATCCGCGCACGTTACAAACCGCAATGCCCCGACGCCGGCAGTAATCGAGATCGACGCAATCAGATCCAGTGGCGGCGATCGCAATCAGCTTGAGATCCTTCGCCGTTGAAAGTTCCGCCTCTCCCAGAGAGAGTTTATTGCTGATGATGATGGTCGCGTCGCGAACTCGATCGATCACTTGATCTTCCAAAGTCTCGCCGTGCTCGATCCATTCGTGATCGAAGTTTGGCGGGCGGAAGCTGGCCTGGATAGTTTTGCGTTCGAGAAAGACGATTCGTTCCATGAAAGATGTAACGCCGGCTGTCCCAGTGTACCGCAGGCTGTCCAGCCTGCGGAGGTTTAATATCACAACCGCGGACTGCCTGCGGGCGTCATGCATTACAATCCGCAGACTGGACAGTCTGCGGTACACTGAAACCGTGAGCATCCAAATCCGCCGCGCCGAGCCTGACGAGTCCGATACCCTGACTGCGATCGCGCATGCCGCCAAGCGTCACTGGAATTACCCTGAGAAGTGGATTGAACGATGGAACGCTGACCTGACGATTACGCCGGACTTCATTGCCAACAACGAAGTTTACGTGGCGGTTGTTGACGGAGACATTGCCGGATGTTGCGCGTTGGTTGTCAGTGACTCGCTGGCGGAACTGGAACACATGTGGATCGATCCGCGGCGGATGGGAAACGGCGTCGGTCGCGCTCTGTTTGAGCATACGAAGCAGCGCGCACAAGAGCTCGGCTTAGCTGAACTGGAACTCTCGGCCGATCCAAATGCTGAAGGCTTCTACGAGCGGATGGGTGCGAAGCGCATCGACGAAGTCCCGGCCGGAATGGATGAACAACCGCGCGTGCTGCCGCGAATGAAGGTTGAGCTTAGATAGTAAAACGGCGCGCGCGCAGGCAGAGTCTGATCCAAAGTCCAAATTCAATGTGGGACACCAAACGGCAAATCATCTGGCTGGTCGTCGGCACGAGTTTCGGCACGTTCATAGTCTATCTCGACGCGCGCGACGAATTCGGCCGTTTCGACCCAACGGTCTTTGTTTTTTGGGAGATTATTTTACTGGTGATTATTGTGGTGCTTTTCTTTTTGTATTCGCGGCAGAAAAACTGAGCGCGGGAAAGATCGAGTACTTAGTTCGGTGGCTGCATTGTCTTTGAACGTGCGTCAATTCCTCGCTCACCCATCACCAACAACCGACGGGCCTCGGTGAACGTCACGCTCTGAGGCAGATAGGAAAGCACATAGCGGTTCTTTCGGAGCTCATCACAGATTGCTTTCGCGGCCGCGCGCGGATCATCGATGGGAAAAATCGACCCGCCCGTCCCTTCCGCCAGGTCGTTAATCACTTGCCGCGGTTTGGGAACATCGCGACGGATAGCGCCGCGCGTTCGATCCTCAGCCTGAACGCAATAGACTGCGATGTCGAGCGCCTGCAACGCATGGAGTGCCTGATTGAATTTCGTCTTACTGCCGCGATCCAGTCCGTCGCTGATCACCACGATCGCCCGCTTCTGGGCAGATAGCGGCCGCAGCGCATCTTCGACCACCGCCAAAATTGAATCGAACAGGTGAGGATCGCCTTTCTTACGAAACGCTTTTAACTCAATCTCGATCTTTTTCGGATCGTCGGTCCAGTCCGAAACGATCTCGGCGCTATTGTCGTAACCGACAATCAAAAGCTTATCGCCATCATAAATCTCATAAGCAAACTCGCGCGCTGCCTCCTCGAGCTTTTCCACCTCAGCCCGAATTGTCAGCGAGTTATCTACCAACAGCACAATTTTCGCCGCGGAAAGATCGGGCGCAAAGCTTTTGACCGTCTGTTCGACGCCGTTGTCGAAAAATGAAATGTCTTTTGCAGTTATCGGCGCCGTGCCCTCCGTCCGCACGGCAACCACGTTGACCATGGTGGAAGATTCAGAACCCGGATGTGTCTGACGGCCGGCCTGGGCCCAGAGCGTGCCTAAGAGCAAGGCCATAATCAGCGCGATGAACAGAGCGCGCGACCAGCGATTCCTGGTTCTGATCAACGTGCCTGTCATGGTTGCTCTCATTCGGACTCTCGGCCGTAATTATTTCTTGTCGGTCTTTTTCGCGCCCGTTTTCTTCGGCTTGGCCTTGTCGTCGCTCTTCGCGGTTGGTTCGGGAGTCGCCAAATCTTTCTCGACCGTTTCAGCTACGCTACCTTTGCGCGCATAGTCGGTCACATACCAGCCTTCGCCTTTGAAGTGAAAGGCGGTTGCCGAAATCATCTTTTCCAGACGGCCGCCGCACTTCTGGCATTTCGTCGGCGGCTTGTCAGAGAACTTCTGATAGACCTCAATCTGGTTATTGCACTTCTTGCAGCGGAACTCGTAAATTGGCATCGTTAAATTGCGCTTACTTTTCTTCAGGGTTTTCGTTCACGCAAATTATACGAGAGCGCTCCAGACCGTTACAAACAGCTTGCGATTTCAGATGCTAACCGCGCGCCCGGCGTCGCCCGGCGATTTTCAGCTTTTTTGAGTAGTGCTTCGATTTGAATGTGGCCCGCGCATCTTGGGCGTGACTCACGGGCGGGACGCTCGTGCCACCAAGTCAACCTGCGGCATTACAGCTTTTTTGCAACTTCAGCAGCCGTTAGTTATGATCGCGGCAACCTTTCGATTGAGGATTCGCACAACAGACAACCGTTCCGACGTTTATTCGACTATCAGAGATGCAACCAGCAGCAGAAACCGGGCCCAGCGTCTCGCTTGAGCGAAAGCTGAAACTGCACGAGGCGCGTGAATCGATCATCAACCGGTTGGCCCTGAAGCTCCCGACTTCAATCAATCTCGACACATTTCTAAAGGTGATCGTGGCCGAACTCGGCCAGATGATGGAGGTCGATCGTTGTGACGTCATCAAACTGACGCCGGAAGGCGAGCTGCGAGTCAGCCATGAATGGCGCGCTTCTGACACGGTGCCGTCCAGCCTGGATGCGCGCATTCCCGTTGACGTAAAGACGCTGTCTCAATATCTCGACGTGCGGCAGCCCATCAAGCTCGATGACACTTCAGCGCCGGAACTCGATCATAAAGTCAGGTTCTTCGCCAAGAGTTTAGGAACCCGTTCCCTCCTGATAGTACCCGTCGTGCTTGATGAGGAAGTGCTCGGACTGATTGGATTGCACCACACCCGCACCACGCGTCACTGGTCTGATGAAGAGGTTGCCTTTCTGGTTTCAATCGCTACGCAACTGGCCATCGCCTATCAATACACGCGCATTTACACCGACAAGAAACGCGAAGCCGAAACCACTCAAGCTCTCCTGGAAATCGCCAACGCGCTCAATGCCCGATCGGATTTCGGCGAGGTCACGTCCGCAGTCCTCGAACGCGCGTTATCTTTGGTCGGCGCTGACTACTGCGCTTTGGGCGTTCTGGACGCGGATGAACATCGAATCAGCCTGGCAGCTTTCAAAGCGGCGCCGCACGCAGTTACCGACAATGTTCGCGGTTTGATCGAGGCGCATGGGCAATCTCTGGACGTCACCGAATATCCAGCAATGGTCGACATTCTCTCGCAGGGAAAAACCGTGAAGCTGCATGAGACGGATCTCCCGTTCCCTCTGCGGATCATGTTCAATGCGACCCTCGGAGGACGGGCAGCCTTGATTGCGCCGGTGAGGATCGCCGGACATGCCTTCGGACTACTTGGTTTGGTTTGGAGCCAGCAACGCGATCAATTCAAAGATCATGAAGTCGCGCTGGTCGAAGGAATTGCCGATCAGATCGGCACCGCACTCGAGCGCGATCATCTTTCGGCCGAGGTGATGCGGCTAAAGAGCGCGCTGCATGAACGCTATGGCGAAGACCGAATTATTGGCCAGGCGCCGGCGATTCGCCGCGCCATCGAACTGGCGCTGAGTGTGGCCGACACGCAAACTTCAGTTTTGATCCAGGGAGAATCAGGCACCGGCAAGGAATTGCTGGCTAATCTAATTCACTTCAACTCGGGCCGGGAAGATCAGCCTTACGTGAAGCTCAACTGTGGCGCGATTCCTGAAACGCTGCTCGAATCGGAATTGTTTGGCCACGAAAAAGGCGCATTCACTGACGCGCGCGCCCGCCGGCAGGGTCGCTTTGAAGAAGCTGATGGCGGCACCTTGTTTCTGGACGAAGTCGGCGAGATGAGTTTGGCGGCGCAAGTGCGTCTCTTACGCGTGCTGCAGGACGGCGAATTCTCACGCGTGGGCGGAAGCGATGTAGTTAAGGCTGATGTCCGAATCGTCGCTGCTTCAAATGTCGATCTCGAGCGAGCGGTCGAAGAAGGCACGTTTCGGCGCGATCTTTTCTACCGCTTGTCCGTCTTTCCAATCAAATTGCCGTCCTTACGCGAACGACGCGAAGACATTCATCCGCTCGTCATTCATTTTCTCGAACACTACAAACAGCGAACCAGCCGCTTCGTTTCGGGAATTTCGAAAGAGGCTCTCAGGGCCCTGGTCACGTATGACTGGCCCGGCAATGTTCGCGAGTTGGAGAACGCTATTGAACGAGCGGTAATTATCGCCTCTGGCCGCCAGATCGAACTGGAAGACTTACCGACCGCCATCGGCAACATCTCGGCTGAACGCGAAGCAATGGCCCGCGCCGAACGAGCGCAGGCCGCCAGCGAGGGGCGCAGCTCTAGTCTCGCGATCGACGTGCCTTCATCGATGGACGAAATCGAACGGCGAGCTATTGAAGCGACGCTGGACTACACTTCAGGCGATAAGACCAGGGCAGCGCGCCTGTTGAATATTGGTCGAAAGACGATTTACCGGAAGCTCGAGCAGTACAACGGACAGAATCCACCTCCCGATTCAGCGAAAAAAAACTAAACGCTTTCAGACCTCCAGCGTGGAAAACGAAGTGAGCACAACATCCGAAACTGTATTCGCAGCGGAATCAATTTCTGCGCAGCCGGTCCTGGGACCCGATCACAGATCCACCGCAGGCCCTTCGAGCCCTGACAATCCGCCCTGGGGAATCCTCGGAGCCATCCTGACCTGGCTCGCGAGTATGGCGATGCTGGCCATCGTTCCCAACATCTGCGTGCTTCCGTACCTTGCGTCTCGCTATCGCGGCGTCGGGGCCACCAAAGAAATTCTGGTCGCCGATAAGACTTTCATTTTTCTGTTTGTACTCGGATGGCTGCCCGCGCATTTGCTCACGCTGGCATTGATTTGGGCAGTGGCAACGCGTCTGGGCAAACGATCAATTAAAGAAGTTTTCGGCTGGAGCTGGAGCCCGAATTTTGGACTTTGGCGAAGTTCCGCTCTGGCGATTTCTTTGTTCATCGTGACACTTTTCCTGGTGGGATTTTTTGGCGGGCAAAAAACCGATTTGGATCGAATTCTCGAAAGCTCGCGCGCCACCGCCGTGACCCTCGCAATCATTGCCGTAGCCACGGCCCCGCTGGTTGAAGAAATGACCTACCGCGGTCTGTTGTATTCAGCTTTTCACAGAGCACTCGGACAATGGTGGGCCGTCATCGTGGTCGCCTCGATGTTTGCCGGACTGCACGTGGTCCAATATTGGCCAAATGCCGGCGCTATTTCCTCGATTACTCTGCTGAGTGTCGTGCTCACCCTGATTCGAGCGCGCACAGGGCGTTTGCTTCCCTGCTTTGTCGTTCACCTTGTCTTTAATGGCGTGCAGTCGGTAATCATTTTGCTTGAACCTTACATTCGTGCCGGGTTGGAGTTGTGGCGACAGCACCCGGTCAACGGCGCAATCAAGATTCTCCGCTTTCTCAACTAATCGATGAATTACGAAGTAGTCGTAGTCGGCGGCGGCATTGGAGGCTTGACCGCAGCCGCGTTACTCGCTGCTCGCGGCCTGAACGTTTGCTTATTTGAAAGGCAGACGCAGGTCGGCGGCTGCGTCGCAAATGTCGAGCACCAGGGGCTTCAGTTTGAGCCCACCTTTGGTCTGTATTCCGGTTGGGAAAGCGGCGGGATTTACGATCGCGTCTTTTCCGAGTTGCCTGTCAAAGCTCCCACAGTTCGCTCACTATCGCCCGGGTACTCGGTTCGCTTGCCGGACGGCGTCGAAGTGCCTGTGGTTGAAGATCTCGAACAGTACGAAAACAATCTGGCTGTCGCCTTTCCTGAATGCTCAACAGCAGCGATCGATTTCTATCGCAATCTTAGTCAAGTCGCGGCTGGGACAAAACCTGATCTTGCGCGCGAATTTGTTTCCGCTCATCTCAATAAGTGTTCGTTGAGGTTCCGTCGCTTCATCGACGTGCAGATGCAAACCTTCGCGCAAAGGTCGAGCGACGAATGCAGTTACGAAACCGCGGCCGTCGCCCTGGCGCCTGGAAAGTTTTGGAGTATCGAAGGCGGAGCACAATCCCTCACCGACGTTCTGGCCGAATCTCTGAAAGCAAGCGGCGGCACTCTGCGTTTGAATTCTCCGGTCCTGCGTCTCGCCTTTGGCCCGGACGGCGCGCCTGTGGGTGTTGACTTGTTGAATGGCGAACGCGTAATCGCGACGCAAGCCATCATCAGCAATCTGACAGCGTGGGACACCTACGGCAAATTGATTGGAATGAGTCGCACGCCGGCCGCGGTTTCTTCGCAACTCAAACAGATGCGCGCGTGGGGCGCTTACCAGATTTTCCTGAGCATGGATCGAGCCGCCGCGACACGGCTTTCATCGCGACGCATCCTGGCGTTAACAGATTGGCAAGAGAATGAATCCTACAATCCGGAATTCAATCAATTTGTTCTGAGCGTGCCTGAGGACTTCGATTCGCGAACAAACGAGGGTCCGATTCCCGTAACTCTCTCGACGTTCACAAACGTGGAAGACTGGTTTTCATTTCACGAGGACCATTCCGCGCACGAAGAGCAGGATCAATCCGTCCTGGAAACTATCTGGGCGCGTCTCCATGCAACGATGCCGGAATTGGGCGACAGCGTCGAAGTAATTGAGACGGCCACGCCTCAAACTTTCTATGAAAACACGCGCCGAAAATTCGGCATGATAGGGCAGCCCAGCCCGAGCACTCCAAGTCTGCGAACTACACCCTTCCCAAACGTCTTTCTGGTTAGCGACACCATCGCTGCGAGTGCTGACGTGGCTGGAGTCCTTGATCTCGCCTTCAGCGTGGTCGCTTCGCTGCGCCCGGCCCGAAATTGACTGGAGCGCAACCGTCTCGGTTGCTGGCTTAGGTTTCAGCTGGCTTTTGTTAAGCGCCACTAAGGCAAGCGAGGACGCTTGGCTCCAGTCCGATCCAAGCCTGTTTACGAAGCGTGCCGGATAATTGTATAGTGTCTAGCGACACGCGACTATGTACATAACAATTGACGAAACTGACCGACGGCCGGTCTACCGGCAGGTTGCTGACGAGATTAAGGGACTGATTGCCCGAGGCGCTTTGAGCGAGGGGATGGCCCTCCCGCCAGTCCGCCAGGTGGCAGACGACCTTGGGGTTAATCTGAATACGATTGCCGCCGCTTATCGCGAGTTACAAAAGGAAGGATTGTTACGGGTGCGACACGGTTCAGGAGCGGTCGTCTCGTCGAAGCGTCTGGGGCAGCAAAGCGACAGCGACCTGCGCAAAGCTTTGCGCGTAAGTCTCGCCCACCTGGTTTTGGCTGGACTCCCGCGGCACGAAATCACTGAAATCGTGAACGAAGAGATTCGCGATCTGTTTAGACGTGAAAGGTAAACCGCAGTCGATCTAGTCAGGATCTTTTATTCGATTGATCGAGCGGCCGCCCCCATCGGGATCGCGTGGACCCGCCTGCGATCCGGGACGCGACGCCGGCGCCGAAGAACCGCCGGACGAACCGCCGTAGCCTCCGGTTGGACCTGAGACCGTTCCGCCCGCAGTCGACCAGGTAGGCCCACCGGAAGATGAGCCATTGCTCGGCGGCGAGTTAGTAACGATTGTCGGGTTGTAGTTGCGCGGATTTGAGCCAGGATAGTAACCAGGGCCATAGCCGTAAGGAGCAAAGAGTCCATAGTTGCTGCCGTACGGACTGCCCCAGCCGTAATAGAAAGGCAGGAAGGTGTAACAACTAACTTGTGAGCTCCACGTCCAAAGGCCCCATCGACCAAACCGAGAATCAAGATGGCCCCACGTACTGGAGGCAAGATATCCATTAAGCGTGCGGGCCGAAAGCTTTTCGTTTGCGCGAGCAAGAGTCTGGCCCCGGAGTTTGCTCCAATCGTCGAACTGATCCTTTTCGGTTTTCTCCAGCTTTGCAACTGACTGTCCCGCGCGGCTGAAAGTTATCTTCTTCCCGCTCTTAATGACATTGTCGCGATCACCGCTGAGGGCCATGCGACCTTTTCGCACAAAGAGTTCGGTCACTCCCGGACGCACATTAATCCGGTAAATCCCCGCCCGCACGATTGTCATTTTCTGCTGTTCGGTGATGATGGGAATTCTCAGCTCAACCTCACCCGGCCCGGTTGCTTCAATAATGGCGCTACCTTTGATTAGCTTGACCAGCAGAGTGTCGAGCGAATTATCGACCATTTCGAATTCACTCTCTTCAGCGAGCCGCAGATAGGTGCCCGGGTTCAAAAGTATTTCGGCCTGACTCCCCAAGCCGGTCTTCACCACGTCGCCCGAAGCCAAATCGTCCTGGCTCGTTAACAATTGCGGGGCCTGGCCGGCACGTTTGACCATCACTGAGCCCGAGACTGAGTTCACTCCGCCCGCCTTAGCGGAAATGCTGAACCGTTCGCGATTTTGTGCGTTTCCGACTGAGACCAGGACTCCTGCGAGAAGAATTGCGCAAAGGAGCGAGATACTTTTGGATTTCATTGAAACCTCCAGAGCAGTGCAGTCAGTTTCGGGAAGATGGGATGATTATACGCTTGCCCAATGCCATGTCCAGCGATTTTGGTCTGTTTCCATGAGAAGCGAGTCAAAGAAATTTCTACAACGCCGGGTCGCTCTTTGACGCCGTTTGGGTCCGATTCACGTGAATCGTGTTATCCGTCGCATCCAGATAGAAGTGGCGGGCGCCGCTCTTGTCCTTACCTTCCACAGTCTCGGGGTCAGCATTCACTGAAAAGTCACTCTCGCCTGCCGTCATCCTGAATCGATAGCCTCTTGCGGTTGGGGCGTCACTCGCGAATCGCTGATCCAAGAAGCCGGCCTGAACCAGGGTATTGAAGTCGCCGTATGAACCACGCGTGGCCTTTGCCTGGGCTTGCGCCGTGGCAATCGTTCGCAAGGTTTGGATCGCAGAAGTCTCATCAACTGCACTGACGGCTTTCGGTAAAGCGCCCGCGGGGCCTGAATCGCCGGTACACGAACTCAGAAAAACCAGCACGAACAGGGCCAGCCATTTCGCATTTTCAGTTTTCATTGTCAGAACCTTATCGCTGTGTTGATACACCAGATCAGCTTTCATTCCTCGCCGCGTAGCGGCGGTTTGAATTTAGCCCGGCCTTTCAAGGCCGGGGATCGTCCCAGAAAGCCAAGTCACGTCGCGTTAGCGACGATTGAGTGAATGTTCAGCCGTCGCTAACGCGACGATGTTGGTCGCCCTTCCAATTCCCCGGCCTTGAAAGGCCGGGCTAAATTCAAACTGCCGCTACGCGGCGAGGAGTGAAAACTAACCAGGTGTATCGATGGACACTCTTTGGACAAACCCGGCTTCAACTTCCAACTCAAAACCCTACTGCTTGCTTTCGTAGTACCCACGCTTGGCGCGGAGAGCTAAATCGGTGTGACCAACCACGCGCACATTCACTGTGTGCCATAAACCTTCGCGTCCCCGACTCGAGGGACGATAACCGATGCTATACACCGTGCCGAGATCTCGAATTACTTGTTCGTAGACACCGTCAAGGTCCTTAACTTTTCGCGCACGATAAAGCGGATTACCTCCTTCTTCAGCCAGGGCTGCCAGTTGTTCGCGCGCAATGGCAAACGCTGACGGCGGCGTGCCGCGGGCGCCCTTGTCTCTTTCAGTCTCGAGGTAAATCGGCAGGATGATTGTGTCTGAGCGACGACCAACTTCCAGTAATTGTTCGAAGGTGGTGGCCCGCGAGCCCTCGCCGTAGACTTCCGGCAGGGCGTTGTCGACACCATCCGTCATCACGATGACGGCGCTGCGGCGATTCTCGGCCCGCGACTGGTTGGTCACATGCTCCACCACAAAGCGCAGAGCATCCCAGAAATTCGTTCCGCCGATCGGTCGCTCAATTTCATCAATACTTCTTTTTAACACCGCATGATCGGCAGTGAACCCTGACACATTCTTGATCTCCGCAGCAAAAGTAAAGATAGCGATGCGGTCGTCAGGCCGCGCCGCATCTACGAATTTCTTTGAGGTCTTCCGAATCAAATCAAGCTTGTCACCTATTGAACCCGAAAGATCCAACAACAGCACCAGATCAAAAGGAGTATTGCTCGCGGCAAAAAAAGTAATCTCCTGGGGCACGCCGTTGTCGAGAATAGAAAAATCTTTTTGGAGCAGCGCGATTGCGGAGTTGGATGCGGTGCGATTGAAAACGCTTACATTGAGATTAACGAGGTCGGAATCGATGCGGAGCACTTCGGCCGGTTCCGGAGTCTGGGCCAGCGAAACGATTGGTGAGTAGTAACCAAAGATCAGCAATAAGCTGACGGCCAAAATGCTACCTCGCCGAAGATGATTTCGTTGATTCACGATGGAGGGCAGAAACAACCGTTGACTGTTCCCTGTTCACTTCGCAAAGTAGCCACGCTTACCGCGGGCCACGGTGTTTGCTCGATTCACATTGACGCGGATTGTGCGCCAGGACCCGTCGCGAACTTTGTTCGTGGGTCGATAGGACAGAGTGTAAAGCGTTCCCAGGTCAGCCACGACGCGATCGTAGGCGCCGGCCAGATCGGAAAGTTTTTCGCATTCATAGAACGCGCCGCCGCCGGCATCAGCCAGTTCTTTCATTTGATCATGGGCCAGATCGAACGTCTCTTGCTGAATATCGAGTGGACTCAAAGGCTCGTAAAACTGCGTATCCGTCCAGATTGAATAGAGCACGCCGTCGAATTCCTTGACCCGCCTGAGCATTTCCTGATACGTCTGGGTCGATCCTTCACCCGTCACATTCGGCATTACGCTGTCGAGTCCGTCGCTGATCACGACGATAGCGTTTCTTCTTGAATCCTTCGCCTCGCGAAATACTTCGTCAACCGCAAACACCACGGAATCATAGAGTCTGGTGCTGCCTTCAGGTCTTTGGATAGCGCTGATGCGGCGTCGCAGGGCATCGTGATCGCTGGTCAAAGGCGAAACGACGACTTGCCCGCCGGCAAAGGTTACGACTGCAATTCGATCAAAAGGCCGCGCGGCTTCGACAAAATGCAACGCCGCCGCTTTGATCAACTCGACAACTTTCGCGGTCGAGCCGGAAAGATCTATCAGCAGCATCAGATTGAAGGGAGCAGAAGCAGATTCAAAATGGGCGATCTGCTGCTGCGCGTTGTCTTCGTACAAACGAAAGTCGTCTTTAGTCAGATCATTCACGCCTCGATTAGTGCGATCCACGACGCTGACATTTACGCTCACCAACTCGGTGTCGACGCGGATCACGTCGCCTTCGGAAATTTCTTCAGGACCCGGTGTAACCGGGGCCGGCGTTCCCGCTCCTCCGCCGGTTTTGTTCGGCGTGGGTAACGCCGGAGGCTGTTTCGGAGTGGGCTGGTTCGCTGGTTGTTGGTTAAGCGGAACCGTGCGTTCGGGCACCGTGGAAACCACGCGGGCCGATGACGACGCGGCAGTTGTCAGAGTTATGTTACCGGCTTGCGAGTAAGCTCGAATTGAACTGCCGCCGCGACCGAGCCGACCCCGGACTTGAGGACTCGAACGATTAACTTCGAGGGATGAAATCTGAGATGAAACGCTGCCGGTCTTCGAGTCAGCGACCACCGTCGCGTCGGCATTTCGCGGAAGTTCAATCTGAATTTCTCCGGATACGCTCTGGGCCAGCAGCGCAGCGGGCAATCCTCGAACGTCGACCGGACCGTCACTCGTGGTGATGTTCAAATGCGCCCGCTCGGGAATATTCAACTCGAGGTTTATTCGGGCCGAACCTTTTGAACCACGGGCTAAACGAATCGAAAGCAGGCCTTCACCGCGATCCACCACTGCCGGCAAGCTGCGGGCTTCTCCGCTATCGGCGATGGCGGCAACCGACACATATTTCTCGTTCCAAACTTGAGCGATGACCGATCCGCGCAGGTTCTCGACGCTGATATTGCCGTTGGCCGGCAACTCGAGGCGCAACTCTCCGGTCGATTGTGCGGAGTCGGCGGAGCGCGATGTCGCGATGATCGGAGAGAGCGCGAGAGTCGCGGCAATGATGACACAGAAAAATTTGTTGAGAGAGAATGTGGGGGAGAGATTACCTGGGGCCCGATAGTGCATTTGGTTGTTGCTCAAACTCTACTCAAAAACATCCTGGTGAGCCTCTTTCCATTCACACCGGGCTTCAGCCCGATGAGCAACCGTTACCACGGGATTCACATACTTGACTCACCGCACCGTTGTACCGGCCTGGTCGCTACTCGACCCTGGACGTGAACTTTCAACGAGCTGCGTAGCGGCGTTCAGACTTAAGCCCAAGGCGAGGCTCTGCGAGCCTTGGGTCAACCATCTAGGGTAATCGAGACCCGAAGGGGCGACAGCGACACTGGTAATAAGCGGACCCTGTTTACGAACTCTCTGTCGCCGCTTCGTGGCTCGCCAAATCCAACGAACCATTACCCAAGGCTCGCAAAGCCTCACCTTGGGCTTAACTCTGTCCGCTGCTACGCAGCTGATCTACCCTGCGACCAGACTGGAAGTCTGTGCCACTTATCTTTCGATCATATCCAGCATTGAGTCGGCTTTTGGCTCCGGCTTGGGGGCGGCCTTTGGATGCTCGGTTTGACCAAATACGCCCAGCCGCAAAAGCATGTTGCCTTGATTGGAGGCATAAGCCAGGCCGTCATCCTTACTCACGACGCCGCTGCGAATCAGCTTTTCAATCACACTATCAAAAGTTTGCATGCCTTCGGTTTCGCCCTGTTCCATGGCATCGAGCAAGGACTTACCTTCCGACTCGCCGCGTTCGATGTACTCGCGGGTTCGCGAAGTTGCTTTCAGAATCTCGATTGCGGCGATCCGGCCATTGTTGTCGGCCCGTGGCAAAAGGCGTTGGGAAACGATGAACCGAAAAGATTGCGCCAGTCGCGTGCGGATGATTTGCTCTTCGTTCTTGGGGAAAACGCCGATGATTCGTTCGACAGTTTTCGCCGCATCGATAGTATGCAGCGTCGAAAGCACGAGGTGACCAGTCTCAGCCGCCTCAAGGGCAACTTCCATGGTCTCGCGGTCACGCATCTCGCCGACGAGGATGACCTTCGGAGCTTGCCGCAGCGCCGCGCGCAAAGCGAGAGCAAAGTTGGGTGTGTCTGAGTGCAACTCGCGCTGATGGATCGTTGAACTCTTGTGGCTGTGCAGAAACTCGATCGGATCTTCGATCGTGACGATGTGATAGAACTTGGTTTCGTTGATTAAGTCGATGATGGCCGCCAGAGTCGAACTCTTACCACTGCCGGTCGGGCCGGTAACGAGCACGATGCCGTTCTTCATCTCGACAATTTCAAGCAACTGTTTGGGCAGATTGTAATCTTCGAATCGCGGCGGCCGCGGCGGAATCACGCGCATGACAATCGCATGCGTGCCGCGTTGCTTGAAGATGTTGACGCGAAAACGGCACATGCCGGGTACGCTGAACGAGAGATCGGCCGAACCAAACTTATCCAACAGTTCGTTTGCGGCGTTGTTTTCACCGATGATGATTTTGGCGATGCCCAAAGTTTGCGCCGGCGTCAATTTATCCAACCCGGGAATCGTGACCGGCTGGAGTTTTCCAATCAGTTCGATTTGCGGCGGCCGGCCGGGCGAGAAAATCAGGTCGCTGACCTTGTCCGACACCTGCAACATCTGCTGGAGGACCCTGGCAAGGTTTAATGACGCCGGCGTGGAACCCGTCGCTTCGTTAACGTTAGTTTCCAAAGTTGTGCTCATCGGGGTTTGAGGTCAGAACCGGGAGCGTTAGCGACCGGATCATTCACTTTCTTTTGAGGTATAGACATCATATTCGGCCGATCCGGTCGCCTCGCTCCCGGTTCTGACGGCGTCTTACAAAGCCTTAATGATAAATAAGGTCACGTCGTCGTGGGCCCCTTGTCCCTCGGTCCAGGTGACCAAATCGCGATGTATATAGTCGATCATTTCCCTGGCGGTGAGGTCGCGACATCGTCGCACGGCTTCCACCAGACGATCGCGGCCGTATTCCTCTTCCACTGAGTTCATCGCTTCGGTCACCCCATCAGTATAAAGCACCAGCAACTGTCCGGATTCGATCGTGAGAAAGTATTCGTAGTATCGCGTATCACGAAACATGCCCAGCGGAACTCCGCCGCGTTCTTCAAACCGGGCCGAGCCGTCCACTTCCATCACCAGCGCCGGATTGTGCCCGGCATTTGAGTAGGCCAGGGTGCGATTGGTCGCGTCGAAGACGCCATAAAAAGCCGTGACAAACTGATTTCTTTCAATTGATTCCCAAAGCAGGTAATTAACCTTGGTCATCGAGATGTGCGGCGCATAGCCAATGTGCGTCGCCGCCCGCAGGCTGGCGCGCAGGAAGGCCATCAGCAACGCCGCCGGCATGCCTTTGCCCGACACATCGGCGATCACAATTCCGATTTGATCGTCGTAAATCCGAACCCAATCATAATAATCACCGGACACTTCTTCAGTGGGAAAGTTGTAGGCGCTAATCTCAAAGCCGTCGAGTTGCGGATCGCGGGCCGGCAACAATTCCAACTGCACCTGGCGGGCGACTTCCAGTTGAGTTTCCAGCCGCTGCTTCTCGATTAGCTGCTCGTGCAGCATTACTTTCTCAATGATGATGGCCACCTGGGACGAGAGCAGCATCAACACTTCCAGATCATCATTTGAATAGGCGTTGAGGTCGTCGCTTTCGAGGTCGAAGACCCCGATGACTTCATTGTTCGAAATGATCGGCGCCACCATTTCTGAGTTAGTCCGGGGCCGCGCATTTATGTAGCGCGGATCGTGGCGCACTTCGTGCGAGACGTAAGGTTTGCCGGTGACGGCCACGTGACCGATCAGGCCTTCGCCCATCTTCAAATGCAACTCCTGCAAATCGTCGATGTCATAGCCGCGCACCGCCTGGGTATGGAAAACACAGCTCTCATCGGGCGCGCCTTCCCATTCCGCCAGCGGCTGCGAACACTTCACCAGGTAAATGCCGGCGGCGTCGTAAGGAATCAGTGAATCGAGGGTGTCCATCACCAGATTCAGCACCTCGTCCAAATCGAGCGAGCGACTGATCGTTTTAGTGATGTCCAAAAGCATCCGCAGCTTGTCGATAGTCGACAAGCCCGCGACGCTCTTCTGCATTGTTTCCGGCATACGTTTCAGCGGCCCAGCCCGCAACGCTTGATTATACGTGCTCAGCGCGTGCCTTAGAAGCATCTTTGTATTCAGCCCAAAGATGGGTAACTTTGATCCGATATTCGACGAGTTGGCGGCTGACACGGAAATGGCGGGCAATTTCGCCGGCCCGACGGCCCGCCGCCACCAACCGGCGCAGCGCTGCGTACGGAACTAAAGCCGCGGCTCCAACGCCATAAGCAGCCTCTTCATCGTCATGATTGTAATCACGTGTGAGAATTCGCTTCTGCTCGCCTGTCGTTTCGGCCGAGACCACCGCCAACCGGTTCGGCGCGTGGCCCAGGAAAACATGGGCAACCTCTTCCATTAGGGTCGCGCGATTTCTCTGCTTGCCGTGCGCCGGATTCAGAATCACAAGTTTCCAGCCATCAGGCAGAGGGCGCGAACAAGCGCCGCCGGACCATTCGTCGGCGGCATCTCCGAGTAACTGCGCGCGTGATTCTGCCGACAAACCCCGGATGCTATCGAAATCGACGACCAGCAGCCGGGCAAATTCTGCCAGAGCAAAAGGATCGAGCGGTTGATCGGCCGTCACGCCCGCAAAGTCACGTAACCCCAGAGCTCGCAACTCAAATTGTTTGCGCTTTTCGGTGGGAGGAAGAGCCAGGTATCGCACAAGTGATTATAACATTGACGTGTACCGCAGGTTGTCTAACCTGCGGAAGCGTGGCACAGAGATCACAGACTAAAGTCTTGCCACTCATTGCGCAGGTTAGCCAACCTGCGCTACTTGCTCAACTGCGTTTCTTGTTCGGGGCCTGGCTGAACTGCTTATATGCGACCCGAAACAATTCTGACAGCGCCTTCGCCGTTTCGGGCGACAGCTGCCGGTCAGCCCGCAGGTGTGCTTCGACAATCTCGGGCGTGGACTCGTGCGGATAATAGACGACCGGCTTCGGATCGGAAGCACTGCGCTGTCCATGGTGCATGACGCGTTCAATCGGCATATCCAACCATGAGGCCAGGCGCGCGATGTTGTCAGCGTCGGGCTTGCCGGTGCCGTTTTCAATCCGCGACAGGGTGGACGCCGAAACGCCGGTTTGATCCGCCACGTCACGCAAACTCAGGTTCTGTTGCTCGCGACGACGGCGAACTGCGCTGCCTAATTCTTCGGTATTGACTCCGGTTTTCTTTAACATGGGATGAAAGTTTATCACTACGGAGTTTTAGCTGCAAGATGTTGTTTTATTCTCGCAACAGCGAGTTCGCGTGCCTCTGGCCTGCAATCTCTAATCACGCTGGAAGGGTGAGTACCAAAAAAAAGAGGCGGACCGCAGCCCGCCTCTGAACTTGATACAGGTGATGCTGAATTTATGGCTGTGCGTTACGAGCTCGCAACACTGCTTTCGCAAACAGATCGCGCGCGGCCGGAACCAATTCAATCGCCTTGGCGATTTGGGGATCGTCCTTCGTCAGGACCTGAAGCGACGCGACCGTGCCATACGCAGCTGTCGCCAATTGGAATCTCAGCTGCTGCTCGATGAATTGCCGGTTCTTATCCAGCTGCGGACTGAAAACCTTCCAATTTGCGTCCTTGGCCACGTAATCCTTGAACGCGTTATAGACGATGTCGTTCATCGGGAAATCATTCGCCGACAGGTCATGCTCATAGACGATGGGTCGATCAACCTTATAGCTGCTCAAGCCGGCGACCCGACCGTTAGCCATCTCACGAGCGAAGAAGAACAATGGATCGCGTAAACGTACTTGCAGGCCGGTCAGAAACTGCGCCTTGACGGCTTCGTCGGGCGTGATGCCGCCGCCACCGTAAACGGGTCTACCCGTATCCGTATGGCTGGCTGGGCCCGCCGGCTGTTTGGTGCCATCTTCGCGCAAAGTACCGCCGCGATAAATGTAGTTGTACCAGCCACCGTTTGAATAATCACGCTGAATCAACCGGCCGGAAGGCGTAAAGTACTTCGCCGAGGTCAGCGTCAGGCCGGTGCTTTCCGGCAATGGAATAATGCTCTGCACGAGACCCTTACCAAAGCTGGTCTGGCCCACAATCATCGCCCGATCGTGATCCTGCATGGCGCCTGCGACAATTTCAGAAGCGGACGCGGTGAATTCGTTAACCAGGATAACCAGCGGCGTGCGATCCGGATCGGGATTGCTTGATCGATAGGTGCGGTCGTTGAGACCGTTCCGGCCTTTCTGAGTAAGAATGACCTGGCCCGCCGGCAGAAATGCGCTGGCCACGCGAATCGCTTCGTTCAAAAGACCGCCAGGATTATTCCGCAGATCCAGCACCAGGGCGCCCACGTTGCGCTGATGCAGACTATCCAGGGCGTCTCGCAGTCCATCCGCCGTGTCAAAGTTGAATCCGCGCGTCATGTCGATGTAACCGACGCCGGGGCGAATCATGTAGTAATCAGGGACCGACGGCTGTGACACTGCATCGCGAATAATCTCGACCGTTTCGAGTTTGCCGGAACTGGCTCGCGTTACCGTTACCTTCACCTGGCTGCCACGCGGGCCGCGAATCTTGTCGCGAACTTCGGCTGACGACTTGCCGTGCATCGGGATGCCGTCTACCGCGTCGATTCGATCTCCGTAACGCAGGGTCGCGCGCGACGCCGGAGAGTTTTGAAAGGTAGCTGTAATGTAGGTCTCGATCTGCTCGCCGATTGAATAATTCTGGATCGAAGCGCCAATGCCAAGGTACTCGCTGCGCTGATCCGTTTTTAACTCTTCAAACTCTTCGCGATCGAAATAGCTCGAGTGCGGATCGAGCGTCCGCAGCATGCCCATGATCGACGATTTATAGACGTTGTTGTAATCCAGCTTATTACCGTCAACGTATTTCTCTTCAATGACGGCGAGCGCTTCCTTGAAGTCGTCGGCCACCGGTCCGGTGGGATTGCTGCGCAAGTCCCTTCGCTGCGTCGCAATTGGCGGATCAGTTTTGCGGTTGCGACCGGCTGAACTGCCTGGCTGTCCGGCTTGTTGAGCTAAAACAAAAACCGGCAGAGCAAAAGAAAAGATTATTAGCGCCACCAGCGCCAGCGAGAATTTGTTCTTCACGTAAGACCTCACTATATGAGAACCGTCGTTTACCCAGGGGACCCACTGCTCGATCAGTCGGCGACCGGACGTCGTTTGCAATCTTAACGGATGCTTAGCCTGCGGGCAAGGTTGCGTTTGGCTGGAAAAAAGTGTCCCCGGCCGACCGGCGGCTGGTTTCTCTAAGAAGCACGGCGCTCTTCGTTCTCCAGGTGATCTATCGAATTACCCGCCGCGGTGGTTCAGGCCTTCGATTCCGCGATCTGCGCCTGAGGTTAGGATTGCGCGAATGGTTAGGACTCGCGAAGAATCGCCGGATCGCAGGCCCTGACCCTTCGAGATTGGTTTGGTAATAAGAAATTAATCAGGTTACCGGTTTGGTCTTGGCGATGATCTTGAAAGACGAAAAGAAACTGTCAATCTCGTGTCCGGGTCTTGTTGGTAGATCCGGCGAAGTGATGACCAACTGGTAGAGACGATCGCTAGCCAGGTAAAACCTCGCGACGGCTTCGCCTCCGAGTATATGTGCCCTAACCTCGCGACCGGGATGTCCGTCCTGCGAAATTGCTGTCTCGCTGGCGAGCTTTCCTTGAACGTTTTTCGTAAATTGATCGCGCGCTTCATCAAAGAGTGTGTTCGCATTGTCGGGGTCCGCAAATTCTCGGGGCAGGTCAGCATAGTCAACAATGCAAGTCATCCCGGTGGTGCGGGCGGCGTAGCTGTGATGAACGATGGTGCCGCGTTGCGTTTTCAGTGTCAGGGTTTGCGCAACGGGCGGCGCGGGCATCAGGACCTTGAAGCGACCCTCTTCCGATGATAGTTCGCTCCACGTCGGAGACCCGGGCGCATAAAGCACTTCTCCGTCCTGATAGACTTTCGGACTGCTCAAAGCGATCGGTGGTTTGAAGTCAAAGATATCCTTTTGGATCGGCCGATCGACCTGGATATTTCGATGAATTTCCTCTTCAACCGTCGAGTAGGTTTCAAAGGTCGAATGCGTCGTAACCTTCCGAATCAGAGAGTCTCTCTTTCCGATCCAAACCTCGTTCAGATCTCCGCCCGAATCGAAACCTTTGATTCGATAACAAAGCTCGCCTTCAAAGATCTCTTCACCGACCAGCGTCGGTTTCTTTAAATCATTCAAGGCCCACCCCTCAATCTCAGGGATCAGCAATCGCGGAATGGTGTACGCTGCGCCGGACGAAACTCCGGCAGCAGCGGCGATTCCCATCTCGAGACTCTGTTTTTTTTCAAACGTCTTAGGCTCCCAATAAACAAAGGTGGCTTCGCCGTTGGACCATACGACATTCTTCCGGCCATCCTTTTGCAGGTCATAGTCGAGCCATTCCACCCGAAATCTGTTTGGGCGATTGAAGAAGAGGCTAAAAGGCTGTTTCTCGATTCGCCCCCGGGTCGCTTCGTCATAAGTAGTAATCACAACTCCGACGTCCGAGTACGATGAATAAGTAGCATAGCGAGCTGCGGTTTTCTTGAGGATAACTTCCGGCGTGAGCTTTCTGGTTTGTCCTCCGATCACACCACCACAGAGAACTGTGGCAATCAGAAAGCTGAAGACGACGCGACGATAAGCATTCACTCTGAAGTTCCCCTTTTATTACTGGTCCGCGTGCCTGCGCTGGTCCATCAGGTACGAGATTGCATAGATTAGTGTGGTGTAAGCGACTATGTTCAGCGCCAAAGATACAATCAGATCGCGATCGGTCACGGTCGCGCCGCTCCACAAAAAGAGCTTGGGCCAATACCAGATCCAAGCCAGAGGAAATCGGTTCAGTAACGGAGTCATCGGGTCGCCTACGAATAAGGCAACGATGGTCAGCACAAAATATACCGCCGCAGTCACAGTAAAAGCACGCTTCAGCGATAGCCAGAGTCGTCCAGCTTTGTTCATCCCACCATTGCCCTAAGTGTACCCGGACCAACGCCCCGCAACACCACCATTACGGTTTCCCAAACGTATTGGTGACCGGGTCAGTAGGATTTGGTCCATGGTGCTCATAGAGAAGATCCCCAAGCGAGGTCGGCCCTCTGACGACGATATACGAACGCAAAGCAAATGTTCCGAACTGGCGCGTGACGACGAACTGTTGCGGCAGCGAGGCCTGCATCGATGGTCCGTTCCGGTTGGCTGCCGCCTGTTCCGACTTTTTGATTTTATCGCATTTCTTGGCTGCCTGGTTGAATCTATTTACCGGCCCACTCTCGAGGTTAGCGTCATAGGCATCGTTCCCCATTCCTGCAACTGCCACACCGATCGCGCCACCGATAATAGCGCCGCCGGGACCAAGCAGGCCGGCCCCGGCCATAGCACCGCTACGCCCTCCTAAAACCAGGGACGCTGCCTTGGAAAGGTCGCCCTGATACAACTCCTTTCTGGCATTCAATTCCTCGGCGAGCTTGTTCAAGGCATTGTTTCGACACTCGTCCGCCGTTTGCCGCTGTTGGGGAGTTACAGGTCTTGGCCCGCCGCCGCCCATCTTGGGATTGAAGCCGAAAAACGGGTTAGAGTCACCGAAGCAAACAAATCCATAGCGACCATCGCCTTCGTAGAATAGCCCGCACATCATCGGCATCAGTCCGGTGGGATCGACAAAATTTACCGGATCGTTCTGGACATAAGCGTACCGGTTGAAGCTTTGCGGATCGGTCAAGTTATAACTGCCGTCATAGGGGTCGGGCTGATCGAAGCGCGAGTGCCAGCGATTATATCTTCGGAACATGGCCTCATCGCTCTGGTTGCCATCGCGTTCGTAGGTGGTGTACCGGTGTGGTTGAAAGGCGCCGTTGCTGCTTCGATTTGTATCCGCGCCCCAGGGATCAAGCTCCACGTAACTGACGATGTTGCCGTTGCTGTCCGTTACGCGCTTGCTCTTGGTCACCGGATCCTCGTGCATCCAATAGACTCCATTTTGCTGGACCGCCAGGAGATTGCTGCCGCCATAGACATAGCCGCGGCTCCATTGCCAACTGACGCTGGCCCAAATAATTTCTCCGACTACCTGCCCACCCAGTACAGATGAGCGAAGGTAATAAGTTGCCGCGCCATTCTCGCTCTTCTGGACCCGCAGTCCGTCGCCATCGTAATACTGCTGTAGCGAATAGCCTCCGTAGCTCGCGCTCGCTTGCTGGCCGTTAACGTCATAAGTAAATGTCTGACCTAAGTCAAAGGTCAGATTTCCTGCATTGTCATAGCTGAAGCCGTCGCGCCGATTGTTTGTAAAGCTCGCATAAATATCGCTCGACTGGCCGGCGCCGCCACCCTGCACTTCGCCACCCCAACCGTACTTGTGCGTCACGTTTCCCCAGACATCGTAATCGTAGCCCTGCGAGTACGGTCCATCCATCGTGCCCCACTGTCCAGTCCAGGCTGCCGCTCGCGCCTCCGCGCCTGAATGCGAGGTCGCGAGACGACCCACGTTGTCATACTCGTACGAGCGATCCAACGACGAATCATAGATGCTGCCTGCGTAAGTCGCTCGTCCGGTATGCTCGTTGAAGAAGTCGTAATTGTAGTTGTAACCCAGCACGTTCGAGACGTTCCAGGTCGTTGGGCGCAAACGATTGTCGTACGCCGTCCCGAGCGTTTGGCCATTGCCAAAAGTCATGCCTTTGAGGGCGCCAAAAGCGCGATAAGTAAGCGAACTCGCGTAGTTGGAAACCCCGGCATAACCCGAACCACTGACATTCGTCAGTCGCCCCGCTTTGTCAAAGCCGTAACCAACCTGGGCCCCCCATGGATTGGTGACGCTGTTCAACTCGCCCGCCAGATTGTATCCGTAGGTCAGAGTGTAAGAGCCAACGCTATTGAAAGTTCGAGTCTCAGAGGTTAACTGGGCAAGATTGTTGTAGATGTAGCTGACTGAGCCCAGGCCGTCGCTCATCGAGGTGCGATTGCCAGCGGCGTCGTATCCGAAACTGGCGTTCGGGGTGGAGGCGGCCCCGCCATTCGCACCATAAGTGTAGGAGGTTATGCGGTGGCGGCCGTTGTAGGTAAGGGTCGTCGTCGCGCCGCGGGCGTCCGTTATGCCGCTGATAGTGTCGTCCACGTTATAGCTGTAGGTGGTCGTGCCTTGTTCCGGAGTCGTACGCGATTGCAAGCGGCCGTGGCCGTCATAAGCAAAGCTGCGTATTTGCCCGGCCTGGTTGATCTGCGTGAGTTGATCGCGCGCGTTGTAGCTGTAAGCGGTCGTGGCATAGACGCTGGTGTCCCAGTTCAACTCTTGCGTGGTGGCCAAGCGGCCCAAAGCGTCCCTCGTCAAACGACGCTGCCGGCCGTGCTCGTCCTGCACCGTGGTTACTTCGCCACCGGCGCACCCGCACCCACCATAGCTGGTTACCCGCGTCGTGCCATCTGAGTTCGTGGTTTGAGTTGCTCTGCCGTTCCAATCGTAGAGTTGAGTGATAACGTGCCAGGCTGAATCGTCGCCCACCGGCGACCACGAGCCATTCATTTCGGTAGGATTGGATTGTTGTGAGACCCGTCCCATAACGTCATAGATCAGGTACAGGCCTTGATAGCCGCCAGAACTGCCGGGATGATCTGAGGCCGCCGCACGGACGCGGCCGGCGCCATCCATGACCTGCCATGAATGAAACTCATTCGCCTGAGTCAGGTCGATGAGTGTTTGATAGGTATGGACGTAGTTCGCATTCGTTTCATAAACAATTCGCGTGTAAGCGCCGGTGGTTTGATTGGTCGTTTGTTCGGGCCGGCCATACGCATCATACTGCCGCACCATATCGAGGTAGGTGATGCCTCCCCCTGTGCCGCTGGTGGGTACATGAGTGCGGGTCGTTCCGCCAAAATCGTAGTTGTACTGCAAGGTGGAAGAGTATCCGTCCGGATCAGTTATCACAGTCGGATAGGCCAGCGTGTTGCGGCCATTGTTGCCGTCTGAAAAGTTGTCACCATAGCTGATTTCAGTATGGTGCCAATTGTTGTCTTCACTCCAAATCTTCGATCCCGCCAAATTGTAATGATTCAATTGCAGCCACACTGCCTGGTTATCATCGTAGGCCGCGGTGTCGTCTGAGCAGTTATAGCGGGCAATGGCAACCAGATTACCGCGCCCGCTGATAAACGACGCAGGGTAGTTTGCGGAATCATAATTCGTTGAAGGCGTCTGCGCGGTGGTGTAAGGGTCGCCCCAGTCGTAGTGGTATATCTGTCGCGAAACGATGTGTCCGCTCTGTCCGTCGTAAACAACTCGCTCGTAGGGTAATCCTATCAACCGGCGGTCTACGTATTGGGCATCCTGCTTATAACCAATGGCCGTAAAACGTAGAAACGTCTGACCGTCTGCACCGGAGTACTCGCGAATGTGAGTCGGCAGACCATAGGCCCAGTTGTATTCGACGGTAGTCCGGCGCCGGTTGCCGCCATCGTCGTAAACATTTGTTTCAATGAGGCGGGGATTCTGCTGATAACTCAGCCCGGTATTGTCCTGTGTCCAGGTACTGCTGAGCCATTTCTTCCGGACCCCACCTGACCATGACTCGCTCAATTGAGTCAGTCCGGTGTCCCAACCCGACGCGTGCGCATATTCCCGGTAGATCGTTCCGTCAGGGTCTGTCTGCTGCACCAGAGTACCGCTCTGTTGCGCCCCGGTTTCCGGCGTGATCCAGGTCGCGCCATTGACTACTGAGTAGTAGGTGATCGCCTCAGCGTTCCCGTTCCAGTCCTGCGCATAGTAACGACTGTCGGTAAAGCGCGGGCAGTCGGTTTGCGCCGATGAAGTGTCGATGTTGTAGAAGGTGTGCTCGAGTTCGTGGCCATCCGGCGCCTTGTGACGAATCTGATACACCTGTCCGTAAGAGTTGTAATCGAAGTGATAGGAAGTGTTGTCGGAAAGCGCGACATAGGAGAGCACAGTTTGATAACCCCCGTTGGACGCGCCCACCGCTGTCAAGCCTGAAAAATTGAACGACATGTAGGCAGAGCCATAAATGAAGACGGCCCACCAGTGCGTAACCCCGCCCCATGTTTGCGTAATGTTATAGAGATTGCCATCTCCGTCATAACCGAAATTAATTGTGCGGCTGAGGGTGTCTGTAATTGTGAGGACATGTCCGTTGTTGGCGTCATAGGTCGCCGAAATATAGTTACCATTTCGATCTTCGATCGTGGTGCAACGCCGCTCGCCGGCCACGGCCGTCGCAAACACATACTGCGTTCCATCGGTAGTGCGCACAACGGGTGTTGAGCCTGAAAATGTCAGTTGCGTATAGCTGCTGTCCGCCGATTCGTAGACGTTCGAGGAACCTACCTGCCTCATTTCCACGCGCCCACCTTCCGGCGTAATCATGATGTAAGCATAGGCATTGGCATCAGTATTCAGATACTGCGTCTGCAACCTCGGCAGTCCGATTTGAAAGCCCGGCGCGGGTGTGCCGTGATCCGCGTTGTACTGGATCGCGCTCCCTTGTTGGGTCCACACCAGCGAGTTGTAAAAGAGCGAAATCGACAAATCCATGCCGGCCCGTCCGGGCAGCGTGACCAGGGGCACGCTCCAATTAAAGTTGCGTGAGCCCAGGGTAACGCCCGTCCCGCCAGTTTCGTTTACCGGCCGCGTGCGCGCCGTTGCGAAATAGGGATCGCTGCCGCCAGCGCCGCCGCCCCCACCGGGATCGCAATCGGCGCACATCAGGTTGGATTGGATCGACGCCGAAGGACTCGACGTTTTAGGCGACTGGCGGGTCCTGCGTGATTGATTCAAATCAGGCAAATCAGCCGCGGGCGCACCGGTTTTTGTCTGGGGCGGGTCCGCGCGTAATCCATCTTTACCATGTGCGCGACGGCCGGACTCATCCGGGGTTAACGCCGGGGGCACGTACGGGCCGGCAGAGGGGTTCCCCCCGTTACCGTACGCCGGGGTCGGCAGCGGTAGAGGTCCATTGTTGGGCCCATGCAATTGATCGAGCGCCCCGTTGGCGTTTGCCACACCACCCGATGAAACTTTTCCGGAAAGCAAGTCGATCGGTCGCGCTCCGTCGGAGATCGCCTTAACTAAGGCGTGCGGATCTATTAAAGGTCTGACACTTTTGATCAGTCCGGCGATGCCGCTCACGATTGGCGCGGATGCTGAGGTACCACTCACAATCCAATAGCCGCCGCCTTTCTGAGTTGTCAAAATATTGGTTCCGGGCGCCGCGATCGTTATTTTGCCGGCGCCCCAGTTTGACCACGATGCCAGCCGATCGGAATTATCCGTGCCGGCAACGGCAATAAGATCCTTCAAACCAAACGAAGCCGGATAGTAAGGCGCGGCCTGGATGTCCTGACCGTTATTGCCCGCCGAGCACACGACTACCACGCCGCGTCGAAGCGCGCGCTGGATCGCATCTTTTAAAGCAACTGACTGTCCGCTGGTGCCCCACGAGAGATTGATCACCTGAGCGCCATGCGCTACCGCATAGTCAATGGCCTCGACCGCATTGGCTACGTCTCCCGATCCCGTGTTGTCCAACACGCGCAAGCTCATTAAACTCGCGCGCCACATAACTCCCGAAATGCCTTCGGCGTTATTTCCCTGGGCGGCGATGATCCCGGCGACCGCGGTGCCGTGACCCTGCTCGTCCTTGATCTCCGCTTTGTCGGTAACGTAATCCCAACCGTGGACATCGCCATTTAGCGGGAGCGGATTCGTCCATTCGTTATTGGCCAGATCGGGATGGGTGAAGTCAATTCCGCTGTCAATGATTGCAATAACAGTTGCCGGCGCTCCGGTGGTTGTCTGCCAGGCTCTGGTTACACCAATATCCGAGGAGTATTGCCCGCCGTTTTGCCCAGTATTGTTGAGCGCCCATTGTTCAGTGAATCTCGGATCGTTGGGAGTCTGCGGGTTGATCTGATCGTGCGCAATCAAGAAATTCGGCTCGGCAAATTCCACCGCCGGATTCAAGCTCAACTGTAAAGCGGCATTCACCAGGCCCACCTCATCGGTCCCGGTTAGCTCGAGCTTCTCTATTGCCGAATCCCCGCGAAGTTGTTTCTTCCGGCGCGTGCTATGCGCCGCGATGACGAGATCCTTATTGAGCTGTGAAACTCCGGCGCGAAAACGAACCAGCAGTTCGCCCTTACGGAAGGCAGGTCCCTGTAAGTTTTGTGGGAAGGTGGGCGAGCCGCCACCCCGACCTCCCGGATTGCTTCCTAAGCGCAACCGATCGTCAATCGATGACGAAGCGCTAGTCCTTCGAACCAGCGCGGCGCTGAAAGCCGAGCATAACAAGCAAAAAATAACAAAGACCGAGATCGAACCACACCTGGCAACGGAAAACGAGCGGCGACGATTATTCATATGTGAACTCCCTAATCAAGGACCGTTTGAGGAAATACTCGAGGGAATGCTTGGGGCAAGAACCCTTGGAAGTCGAATAGGGCGCGAGATATTTACTAGGTTTCCGGACTTGTTAGGTTGTTGGATTCTTACAGCGGGAGATCGTTTTTGTGACAGAGTTAATCCGATTGGACCAGCGGTTGGGAGGCCGACTTCACCAAACAAAATTCAAGCACTGGGAAGGCAGCAAGGATCAGCTAAGCAGAATGCAGTAACGCCGTCCGCATCGCCGCGGCTGATTGCCAGCGATTTGCCGGGTCTTTGGCGAGCGCGCGTTCGATGACTTCGGCGACGCGTTCGGGAACATGAGGAGCGCGTTGGCGCAGCGGTATTATCTGACCTTCGAAGATAGCCTTCACCGTGCCGGCCACATCACCGCTCGACCCCATGTCGAGCGCGATGTCACCGGCCAAAAGACTATAGGCCGTCATGCCCATGGCGTAAATATCAGAAGTTGGCCGCACGTTGCGAAAGTCGCGAATCTGTTCAGGCGGCATGTAAGCGAACGTCCCGGCCATGTCGCCGGCCATCGTGATGCCGCTCATGCCGGTCTGTGTAAAGCTCTTCGCGAGTCCAAAATCAGTCACTTTAGCGATGAAATTCGGCGCCTCGCCGGTAACCAGGATATTCGATTCCTTGATGTCCCGGTGGATGTAGCCTTTCGTATGCGCGTAAGCCAGCGCGTCGAGCGATTGCGAAATTATTTCGATGCCTTCGCGCAAAGGCAACCGGCCACCCTGAGCGTCCGCCAGCCGCGCCGCATCCGAACCTTCGACATATTCAGTGATCAGAAAGACAGCGCCGTTGTGCGTGCCGCTCTCAATGAACTTAACAATGTTCGGGTGATCAAGTGCCGCAGCGACGTCGATCTCGCGCATAAAGCGGCGCAGCGATTGGTCGGCGACCGCAACTTCGGGCAGCAGAGTCTTGATGGCCACGGCGTGCCCGGTTTTCTCGTCACGCGCCAGCATCACGCAACCCATGCCGCCGCGCCCGAGCAGCTTGATCATTTCATATCCCGGAACTGGTTGCGGCCGGCGCTTGAGTTCTTCGCGACAATCCTCGCAGATGAAAGTCAGTTTTTCGTCAGGCAGGCCTTCGGTTTCATCGCGCCGTCCGCAGTTAGCGCATTCAATCTCTACGATTATCGGGCGAGTTACGGTTGGAGCTTCCGAAAGGTCGAGCGGCGCAGTCTTATCAGCTTCAACTTCAACCTGTAGCAAGGTTTGCCCACCCCGAATCTGATCGCCGCTGCGCAGATGAGCTTCGGGCACGCGTTGCCCGTTCACGAAAGTTCCGTTAGTCGATCCCAAATCGCGCAGGAAGCAACGTGGCGGGGCAATTTCGAGCAGACAATGATGACGAGAAAAAAACTTGTCTTCAGGCAGGTACAGATGCGCCGTATCGCTGCGGCCAATCAGAAAGGTGTCATGCTGATCGAAAGTGAATTCGCGGCCGGTGTAAGGTCCCTCTAAGACTCGGAGAATAACGCGCATAACGATCGGCTATTTGCTGATCTCGAGATCGTCGAAGGCGACTTCTCCAACGTCGCTGGTATAAAACCCAACGCGCCCACGTTTGTAATTCGCTTCATCGACGATCGAGGTCACGAATTGGCCGTTGATGTAGAAATCCATCTTGGTATCGCGGATGCGGACTTCAAGTTGGTTGGGATTCGTGCCGGTTCGGATCGTGCTCGAAGCGGTCCAGTCAACGACTTTTGATTCGGCGCCGCCCTTGTGCAGGACAATCTTGTACTTTGGCGCGTCCCCGTTGTAAATCAGAAAACCATAATCTTCCAGGTTGCCGGTCTTCTTTTCTCCATGCACGGTCAGCCCGTAACCCGATAAAGGGGAATTCCCGTCAATACTCCGCAGACCTACGCGCACGGTCGCATTCTCGTCGTTGTACTCTTTCTTATCCGGCGAGTACATCACGATGTATCCGCCTTTGGTGGCGTGCATGTGATACTCCTCATCCTGATAGAAAATGTTCCCGTATTGCGACGGACCGACGCCCCATGTCTTTTCGGAAAAATCATCGGTGAAGGAAGTTAGCGACGAACGCGTGTTCGAATTCTCGTTCGTGGCAGAGTTCGAATTATTAATGTTGGTATTCCGATTCGCCTGACGATTAGAGTTCGAGTTGCCGTTATTGTTGTTATTGCTGTTGGTGACGCTGGCGATCGCAAAAATCAAAATCACCACGCCAATTCCCATGAAAACCAGCACGGCGCCGATGCCCAAAATCCACGGCCAAACGCTCCGTTTTTGCGGCGTCGAGGGCGGCATCGGACTCCATGCCGGAGGCGGAGCAGGAGGCGCGACCGGTTGCGAAGGCGGCGCAGATGGCATCTGTGAAGGATATGCAATCGTCGGCTGAGGTGACGCAGTGTCACGCGCCGATGGATATTGCACCGTCGCGCCCGGATCGAACGATGACGGCGCGGTTGTGCTCACCAAAGGCGACCCGTCGTCCAGACAAAAACTCAAAGCGTCATCAGTGTAAGTACGATTGCATTGGGGACAGCGCTTCATATTGGCCTCGATTCGTTATTAATGCTGAGTCCACAAGCAGGAGAGAGCAGAGCGCGCCCGCAGCTACAGCTTGCGATTCAGGATTTCGCGTCAGTCTATACGAGAAGCGAGGCGCGCTCAAGAGCGGATTCGATCAAAGCGTACGGCCGCAGCGCCCGCAGAACTTGGTTCCCGACGGATAGGTGGTGTTGCAACCTGAACATACGACCTGCACCGGACGGGGAGCGTTCCAGGCGATCGCTGAACCACCCATCGAAGCGCCGCAGCGCCCGCAGAATTTTGTGCCTGCTGGTTGATCGACACCGCAGCGAGTACATCGAATTTTGTTCGGCGCGCCACCCAGGCCGGGTTGATTCAGACTCGGACTTGGCTGATTCAGACTCGGACTCGGCTGATTCAGACTGGGACTCGGTTGATTCAGACTCGGATAAGAAGCAGGCGGCGGAGTGCGTGGCTGACCTGAAGAATCAACCGTTACCATGTCGAAGTTGGTACTGCCACAACGGCCACAAAACTTTGTGCCGGCCGCAAAACGCGACCCGCAGTTAGAGCACGCAACCACGGCCGGCCCCGGCAGGGCCATTCCCGACACGCTGCCGAGGCTGCCTCCCTGCGAAGGCGACAAACCACTCGAAGGCGTCGACTTAAACTGCGCCTGGATGATTTGTTCATCGGCATCCGGCCGAATCTCGATAACGCGCTCATCGTCCCGGTCGCCGGCGTGCGCCACACGGAGCACATGTTTGCCGGGTGGAATTGATTTCAGGATCACTCGTCCCGATCGTCCAATACTCCCTTGTCGTTCATCGTCGACGTAAACTTCAGCACCGGTGGGCGCCATGATCACCACCCGCGATTCGCCCTTCTCTTCTTCTTTAACCGAGGCGCCACTAAAGGCCTCATCAAATTCAACGAACCAGTCGCCTACAGAGGCCGGGCGAGCATTCGCATCTCTTTGCAGCGCGCGCATGACTGACGCTTCAACCGGCGACGGAATGTCTGATCGAATCGTGGTCAATGCGGGCGCATCCTGCGTCAACTTCTGCGCAAAGATTTGCATGATGTCGCCGGTAAAAGGCGGCTTGCCTCCCAGCATGTGATAAGCAATCGCGCCGATCGCATAAACATCGGCGCGCGCGTCGAGAGCTGCTCCTGATTGCATCTGCTCAGGCGCCATGTACTCTGGCGTTCCCAGGATGCCGCGCGAAGCCGGGCCACTGCCGGAGGCGTCGCCGGCCAGGCTTGAATTGATAATTTTTGCGAGACCAAAATCGCCGACCTTCACAATGTCGTCGCCGGAAAGTTTCGCGTCCTTCTTCTTTCGCTGAACGATGAAGACGTTTGCGGGTTTGAGATCACGATGCAGGATTCCTTCATCATGGGCAGCTTCAACGCCGGCGCTGATCTGTTTCAGCAAGCCGTGGGCCCTCTGCACTGAAATCGTTCCTTCGCGTCGCAACAGGTGATAGAGCGATTCGCCTTCGACGTATTCCATCACGAGAAAGAAGACGCCTTCCTCGCTTTTGCCAAAGTCGGTTACGCCGACAATGTTCGGATGTTGAATAGACGCCGCGGTCCGGGCTTCGCGCTCAAAGCGCGCAATCGCTTCGCCTTCCTGCAGGTCTTCGTCTGAAAGGACATCGGGCCGAATAGTTTTGACCGCGACCCGGCGCGTAATCAAGTTTTCGTCGCGCGCCACATAGACCTGGCCCATGGCGCCCCGGCCCAGGCGCTTCTCAAGCCGATACCGCCCGTTCAGCAAAGTCGTGCCGGGTAGAGTGTTCTTGGTTTTCGCCTGGTCCTCGGGACAAAGGAGGGCATCGTCTTCGAGGCAGCGTTCGCAACGGGGACATTCGCGCATAATTGAACCGGAAGAGAGAATAAGGTCTTGCCGCAGCACGGTCAATCGCGTATCACGAGTGTCAGAAGCCCGACCGTGAGGTAGGGCCACCCTCTCTGAGGACGCCTTTGCTTACGCTCGCGCTTCTGTCGCGCTGGAACCATCGGACCAATAAACCTCTTTACTTGATGGCCCAAGTGTCCGATAATTTCATCCCTTACGAGGGTAGAGCCGTTTGAGGCTCAGGGAAAATGCGGGCGCGAGCCCGCGTTTGTGTCTGTGGCACAGACTTCAGTCTGTGCAGACTGGAGCGCAAGCGTCCCGCTTGCTCTTACGCCGATATGCAATGCGGCAACCGGGACGGTCCAGTCAACGAAGTTCTTGCACTACGGAGGATCCGCGATGCGATCGATTTGGAAAGGCCATATACGTTTTCTGCTGGTTGCGATTCCGATTCGCGTTTACAACGCGATCGAAGCTTCCGAGCGAATCCAGTTCAATCAACTGCACCGTGACGATTTCGGTCCCATTGGTTACGACAAGCGCTGCAAGAAATGCGGGCAGATCGTCACCAACGATCAAATCACCAAAGGCTATCAGTACGAGGCGGACCGGTTTGCGATAATCGAGCCGGAAGAGATCGCGAAAGTAAAAATCAAGACCACCAAAGCGATCGACATTATCGGCTTCGTCGATTCATCCGAGATTCCCACAACTTTCTTTGACGCGCCTTATTACCTGGGCCCGGACGGCGCGGTCGCCGACAAGCCTTACGCCTTGTTGCGACAGGTCCTGCAAGATACCGGCAAGGTCGGACTCGCGAAAGTCGTGCTGCGCGATCGCGAAGATCTCGTCGCGGTATTCCCGCTCGAAAACGGCATCGTGCTGCAAAAGCTTCGTTACCCGGCTGAGATACGGAAGATGGCCGAAGTTCCGGACGTTGAGAAAGATACCAAGCTCGACAAGAAGGAACTCACGCTCGCTACCAGCCTGGTCGAACAGATGGTCACTTCATTTACGGATGTCGACACCGTCGATCATTATCACGAAGCCCTGCGCCAACTGATCGATCAGAAGATCAAGGGTAAGAAGGTCACCGAATTTGAAAAGGTCGAAGACGTTCCGCGCCTCGACATCATGACCGCGCTCAAAAAGAGCCTGCAAGCCTCTTCACGCAAACCGATGGTCAAGGCCGAGCCCGCAACGAAGAAGAAAGCCGCACTCACGCTGGTTAAGGCGAAACCGGTGGCCAAGAAACGAAAGGTTGGTTAAGCGCTTCGCGAGCAGTTTTGTTCAGGAGCAGTTTTATTTCGTGGCCAGTCTTATTTCGTGGCCAGTCTTATTTCGTGGCCAGTTTTTTTATGTAGCCCAGGCGTTAACGCCTGGGACAACAATTCAATAGAACCTGAATAGCCTCCTTCAGGAGGCTTTTTGCTGTCGATCAATTGATTGACTAAAGCTTATAGGAGAAGCCTCCTGAAGGAGGCTTCGTTGATTTTTATTCCGCGACCCCAGGCGTAAACGCCTGGGCTACGCAAAAAAAAAGGACTTCTTTCACGTTTAAGAGACCACGCCCGAATAACTCTTGCTAAAAATCTTGCCTTGATCTGCCTGCTAATCTGGTTTTATGAACCAGCAACACGCTAACGAAGCACTAATGCAGATTCTGAAATAGTGAGAAGAGTTCAGTTTTTTCGTAGCCCAGGCGTTTACGCCTGGGTCAACGATTCAATAAACCTGATTAGCCTCCTTCAGGAGGCTTACCATTTCCACGAGGAACATATGTCCCATGTGTTTCACCAACTCTTTTACCATTTCACCTGGGCTACTCACTCGCGCGAGCCTTTAATCGATCGTCTTTGGCGCCCCCAGCTGCTCGAAATCTTAAAGGATGAAGTGAAGACTCGTGGAGGATTTCCGCTACGTCAAACGCCATGCCTGATCACGCGCATCTACTTTGCCGGTTACCACCGACGGTTCTCATAGCGGAGTTTATTGGCCAAGTTAAGGGCGCGACGTCTTTCCGAGTTAATAAGGAGATTCGGCCGCGATTCAAGTTACATTGGCAAGAAGGTTACGGCGTTCTTAGTCTGCGCGAGGATGAAATTCAAAAGGTGTCACGTTATATCGATCGACAGGAAGAACATCATCGTCGCGGCAACGTTTCAGAATTATTGGAGAGATGCGAAATTGATGAAGATGATTGGCTAAAGCTTATAGGAGAAGCCTCCTGAAGGAGGCTTCGTTGATTTTTATTCCGCGACCCCAGGCGTAAACGCCTGGGCTACGCAAAAAAACTCCCTCCATACAAACTCTCAAACCGGTCGGACCGCCTTCTGAAACGCTTTCACTCCCAAGGTATTCAGCACCTCACCTTTTCTAATCCCCGCTCGTCGCGCGATTCCTACGCCAAACTTTAGATTGTTCAGCGCACCGGTTGAGTGAGCATCGACTGAGACCACGAATTTGATTTTTCGTTTGCGCGCTTCGCGCAGCCAGCGCGGCTCCATGTCCAGACGATAAGGGTCGCCGTTGATCTCTACGGCCGCGCGCGATTCCGAAATCACGTCGAGAATTTCTTCGACGCGGCAATCGAACGGCGGGCGCTTCTGAATCAAACGGCCGAGTGCGTGGCCCCAGATTTTGAAAACCGGCTGGCGCATGGCAGTCACAATTCGCTTCGTCATTTTGTCTTCATCCATCTTGTAGCGCGAATGAATGCTCGCGACGATCACATCGAACTGCTCGAGAATCCAATCCGGATAATCAAGCGAGCCATCGGCCACGATATCCGATTCAGTCCCTTTCAGAATCCTGACCCTGGTCTTTTCCTGAACTTCGTCAATCTCTTCCCACTGCCGCTGCAAACGATCGATTTTGACGCCGCCGGCATAAAACGCCGTCGGTGAATGATCCGTAATCGTGATGTACCTCATGCCCAGAGCCTCGGCCGCCGCCACCATCTGCTCGACGCTATGCTTGCCGTCAGAGTAAGTCGTATGACAATGGACCATGCCGCGAATGTCGTCGGTTGCTATCAGGTCGTCTGGAATTTTTCCCTCAAGTGCTGCTTCGATCTCGCCGTGATCCTCGCGCAGCTCAGGCGGGACGAATTGCATTCCGAGCGCCCGATAGATTTGAGCCTCGCTCTTTAATTCAACCGCCTTTGATTTTGTAGAGCCACGCCGGCGGCGTGCGTAACCTTTTCCGTTTGCCGCAAGGTCATTCAGTTTTTGCAGATGGGCAGTCGACCCGGTTGCATTGAAGAGCGCGACCGCGAATTCCTTTGGCGTGACAGCTATCAGCGTAGCCTTGAATCCTTCGCTCAGAGCGACTACCGCGCGATCCGAAGTCTGCTCTTCAGTGCGCACCACCATCGGAAAACTCACGAAGTGATCGATTAATGCCTCAGGCTTTTTCGCACTGGCGACGACCACAATTTGAGAGACGGTTTCTTTCCAACGCCGCAGCGCCCCGCCAAACTCTGCTTTAATAAAATCACGTGACGTTTCGAGATATTCCAGAATGCGTTCGCCGGCGCGCAACGCGTGATGAATATGAATCCGCTGTTCGCGATTCTGGCTGCCGGCAATTGCTTCAAGAATTCTGGCTTCGGTCTTCGCGCCAAACCCTTTGAGCTCCCGCAACTTTCCCGCTTCGGCCGCGGCCTTCAGCTCCGGGACCGTGGTAATCCCCAACGCCTGATGCAAAAGCTGGACTTTCTTTACATTCAGCCCGCGCACGCCGGACAGCTCGACAATTCCCGGCGGCATTTCCGCGCGTAACTGGTTTAGAAACGAGGATTGCCCGGTGGTGTAGAGTTCCTCAATCTGCTTCGCCAGCGCGAATCCAATTCCCTTTACGAACGTCAGTCGATTCTGCTTAATCAGCTTGCCCGGGTCTTCCGTCAACTCGGCCACCGATCGCGCCCCCAGTTTGTATGCGCGAGCTTTGAAATACTCGCCGCCCTTCAACTCGAGCAGAGTTCCGATCTCCTGCAAAGCAGCGGCAATCGCAAACTTGTCCTTCATTGGTTTCGCCATGATGTGCTAACGGCAGAGCAGTCTATGGCATGCAGAGTGCCTTAATCCACTCGCAACCATCAGCGACAAGAAATCGAGACAGTTGCGAGGATTCTGTAAGAATGGCGAACGAACTGCGCACCGAAGTCGAACAGGTCAAAGAGCAGGCCGACGTTAAGCGCGCGCTGAAACAGACCAGCACGATAAAGCCTGCTGAAGAAAAACCAAAGGCCCAGACGAAAGATAAGCTGGTTCTCAGCACGCACGTAATCGTCCTGATCGGGCTTATCGCCGGCCACTATCTTCTGCAGTTCAGCTTCTTTGGTTTCGCGGCCAAACATCCGACGTTCATCTATCTGCTTCAGCGTGTCGATCTAATTGCGATTGCCATAGTGCTGGTGCTTGCTTTGGCCAAGATCGCCGACGTTTATCTGATCGGCCGGATTGATAGTCCGGTTTCGAGATACAACCTGCGTCGGGTGGCCAAACTTGCCCTGGGTCTGGTCTTGATTTTCATAGTCGTGTCGGGCCTCTTTCAGAACTGGTACACCACGGTCGTTTCGATCGGTTTGTTTTCTTTGATTCTGGGACTGGCGGTGCAGACGCCGGTCACCAGTTTTCTGGGCTGGATTTACATTCTCGTGCGCAGTCCGTATCGCGTGGGCGACCGCATCAAGATTGGCGAAGCGACCGGCGACGTGATCGATGTCAGCTATCTCGACACGACGTTGTGGGAATTTGGCGGCGGTGATTTGCTCTCCACGGATCATCCGACCGGTCGCATCATCAAGTTTCCTAACTCAAAGATTCTGAGTTCGACTGTCTACAACTACACCTGGCCGCTGTTCCCGTACATCTGGAACGAGATCAAATTCAGCGTCGCGTACGAAAGCGACCTGAATTTCGTCGCCGAGACGATGCAGCGCGTGGCGGCTGAGGAAGTGGGCGATCGAATGATGAAGCAGGTGCGCGTGTTTCGCGAGCTACTTGCGCAGACTCCGGTCGATCAATTAGAGGTGCGTGAATATCCGGCCGTCCTGTTTCGTGTGAATCAGAACACCTGGCTGGATGCGATCGTCCGTTACCTGGTGCACCCGAAAGAAGCGGGGCGCGTCAAGACGAGATTAATCAAAAAGCTCCTGACTGAATTGAATGCCGCGCCGGATCGCGTGCTGTTCCCCAAGAGCAATATGAGATGAGACCTCGAATTCGATCTGAGGAGAATCATATGAATGAACTTTTTCGTAAATTTGCAAACGCTGTGTCGAATATTGTCGGCACGCCATGGATCTTCATTCTCGCAGTTACCGTCGTCGTTGTTTGGGCCGTCACGGGTCCGATGTTTCACTTTTCTGATACCTGGCAACTGGTCATTAATACCGGCACCACGATCATCACTTTTCTGATGGTCTTTCTAATTCAAAACACGCAGAACCGCGACGCTAAAGCGATTCACCTGAAACTGGACGAACTGATTCGAGGGGTCAAGGGCGCTCGCACCGGTCTGGTTAACCTCGAGGAACTGTCCGATCCGGAGCTCGAAACCTTGCACAAAGAATTTGAGCGGATCCATCGCGAAAATCCAACTCTGCAACACTAACCCGACTATGACGAGAATCGAAACGCTTTGCGCGCGGGGCATTACCCGCTCAGGATCGCCGAAAAAAGGTTTTCGCTATCAGACCGCTGATGGGAAGCGGCCCAGCCGTGCTGACCTCGCTCGCATTAACGATTTGAAGATCCCACCGGCCTGGACGGATGTATGCATCAACGCAAATGCCGGCGGAGCTGTGCAGGCAGTTGGTAAAGATGCGGCGGGCCGTTGGCAATACCTCTATCACGAAACCCATGTCAGGCGCAGCGAGAAGAAAAAGTTTGAGCGCCTGATTGAATTCGCCGAAAGCTTGCCGGCCTTGCGACGGACCGTGACGAAAGATTTGCGCCAGCCGGGCCTGGCGCGAGAGCGCGTCATGGCCGGCATCATGAGAATCCTCTCGTCCAGCTTCATCCGTCCCGGCAGTCAGGTTTACGCCAGCGAGAATGGCAGTTATGGAATCGCCACGCTCCGGCCCAAACATGTTCAGGTCAAACGAGACACGATCATTTTCGACTTTCCCGGGAAATCCGGCGTCAAGCAACACCGCGAAGTTCGCGATCGACGCGTGGCCAAACTGACAAGAGAATTGCTAAAGCACTCTGCTCGCGAAGTCTTCGCTTTTCGGAACGGCGACGATCAGATGGTCGATGTGAAGCGGCGGCACATCAACCAATATATAAAAGAAGTCATGGGTCACAACTTTTCGGCGAAAGATTTTCGCACCTGGGCCGGCACCTTGATTTGCGCGTGCGCTTTGGCGCAATCGGCAGAGGATTCCAACGGGCATAAGGCGATGCGAAAGCGACAGTGGGCCGCCGCGATTAAAGCGACTGCTGAAGCGCTCGGCAACACGCCGGCGGTTTGTCGCAAGTCGTATGTCTGTCCGCTTATCTGGACGCGGTTCGAAAAAGGCGTGGTGATCGATCGCCGCTTTCGAAACATCGGTGACGTGATCAACTATCGCGGGAAGGGTCTGCATCCTGCTGAAAAGACGCTCTTGAAATTTCTCAAAAAAGAAGCAACACGTTGATCAGAGAATCGCATGTTTGGGTGTTACTGCTTATGTTAAGTTTCTTTCACTCTTCCCAGAATCGAAATCAATCCAGGAGGAATCATAATAATGAAGAAGCTGGTTTTTAGATCTCAGGCACTACTCTCTTTGGCTATCATCGCGCTGTTCGTCACGGCGTCCGGATTTGCTCACTCGGGAAAGCAGGATTTCATCCTGCATAACCAAACCGGTGTTGAAATCAACTCGCTGTTTGTCTCACCACATGATTCGAATGATTGGGAGCAAGACGTTCTCGGCCAGGAGACGTTGGCCAGCGGCGACAGCGTAAAGATCGTTTTTGACGACCGCGAGAAGAAAGTGCACTGGGACTTGAAGGTCACGGACAAAGACGGGAACAGCCTGGAATGGGAAGACCTGAACCTGGTCGAAATCTCCGAGCTGACGCTGCATTGGGACGCGAAGAAGGGCAAAGGCTGGGCGGACGTTAAATAGAAGAGTTGAATGGCGACTGGAGCGCAACCGTCCCGGTTGCTATTACGGTTGCGGATTATAAAACTGCAAGCGAGGACGCTTGCGCTCCAGTCAGGTACCTTTCTTAGATAATCTCTATGACCAACATTGGGCGCGGCCTCGGCGTCTCTGCGTTGATTAATGTGTTCAAAACCTTCACCGCAGAGACACCGAGAACGCCGAGGTTACGCAGAGAATTCAAACCAAGGGCACTACAACCGGTGTAGGCCGTCTACTGGTGGTGATAAACTGCTGGCACTCTTGGAGGTCTGCATGCAGCATCTGGTACGTCTGGTGTTCGTGGTCTTCTCGCTCGTCGTTACTTCACCCGCCTTCGCTCAATACAATCAGGAATCATTTTCCGCCATGCATTGGCGCCTGGTTGGCCCGCATCGCGCCGGTCGCGTGACCAGTGTGGCCGGAATTCCGGGGCGTCCGGCAATCTATTACTTCGGCACGCCCGGTGGCGGAGTCTGGAAAACAATAAATGGCGGGCGCGTTTGGAAACCAATTTTCGACGATGCGCGCGTCGCCTCGATTGGGGCGTTGGCATTGGCTCCGTCGAACCCGGAAATTATTTACGTCGGCACCGGCGAAGAAACCGTAGGCAACGGCATTTACCGATCAGCGGATGGCGGTAAAACTTGGCGTCACATCGGCCTCGAGGATACGCGTTACATTTCGGGAATTATCGTCGATCCAAAAGATCCCAACATCGTTCTGGTTTCGGCTCGCGATTACTTCGTCGCCGGAGCGGGGCGCGGGATTTTCAAAACAACCGACGGCGGCAAGACCTGGAAAAAAGTTTTCTTTAAAGACGATAAGACCAGTGTCGTCGATTTGCAGAGCGCGCCTGACGATCCGCGAACGATCTATGCGGCGACTTACAATCTGCAACTCGATTTTGCCAATCGTCGGGCGCTGGGCTCGGAATCGCTGGTCTTCAAATCAACCGACGCGGGCGAGACCTGGCAGCAATTGAGCGGCGCCGGCCTGCCGCCAACCGGCCGCGGCACAATTGGCCTGGCGGTGGCGCCGACGACTAAAGGCAGTCGCGTCTATGCAATCATCAACTCCGGAGTTTTCCGTTCAGACGATGGCGGCGCGAGTTGGAATCGCAGCACCAACGATCCGCGCATCACGGGCAGTACCTTCTTTGGTAAAACCTACACCGATCCGATTAATCCTGATGTCGTCTATGTGATGAACACATCGATGTATCGCTCGCTCGACGGCGGTAAGACCTGGGAATCATACAAAGGCGCACCCAGCGGCGAGGACCAACACGTGCTCTGGATCGATCCGCAGGACACGCAACGAATGTTTCTGGGTTCGGATCAAGGCGCGATCATCAGTCTCGACAGCGGCCGAACCTGGACTGACTGGTTCACCCAACCGACCGGACAGTTCTATCACGTCGTCACCGACAATGCTTTTCCCTATCGCCTGTACGCGGCGCAACAGGACAGCGGATCAGTTGCAGTAGTCTCGCGCAGTGACTTTGGCATGATCACTTACCGCGATTGGTTTTCGACCGGTGCGTTCGAAAGCGGCTACATCTCGCCCGATCCGCAAAACCCGAACCTGGTTTTTTCCGTCGGTTGGTACGGATCGGTTTTGCAGCTCGATCGAACGACGGGCCAAATCTCGACGGTGTTCGCCCCGGGCGCAAAGTACCGCTACACGTGGGAGACGCCACTGGTGCGTTCGCCTCACGACGCGAAAACAATGTACATGGGGACGCAGTTTGTCATGCGGACGACCGACAACGGCGGAACCTGGCAGGAAATGAGCCCCGATTTGACGACGCGAAATCCATCAGAACCTGCGGCCGGCGTAATTCAAACGATCGCTCCTTCAGCAGCGCAGGCCGGCGAGATCTGGGTGGGCACGAGCACGGCGCTGGCGCAACTCACTCGCGACAATGGCGCGACCTGGAACAAAGTAACGCCCGCCGAGCTGCCAACCAACAGCAACGTTACGTTGATTGAACCGTCAGCAACGGACGCGAACACTGCCTACCTGATTGCCGCAGTGCCGGCCGACTTACGACCCTACATCTATCGAACTCGCGACGGGGGGAAGACCTGGCAGAAAATTGTTGGCGGCCTGCCAACGAATGCAATTGCGCGCACCGTGCGCGAGGATCCTGAACGGAAAGGACTGCTCTATGGCGGCACTGAAACCGGCGTGTACGTCTCGTTCGATTACGGCGATCATTGGCAACCTCTGCAATTGAATCTACCGACCACTTCGGTTCGAGATCTGAACGTGCATGGAAGTGATTTGGTGGCGGCGACCTACGGACGGGGCCTTTGGATCCTTGACGATATTTCGCCGCTGCGACAAGTCGACGAGTTGCGCGCGACGACTCTGCTTAAGCCGGCAAAGGCGGTGCGCGCGCGCTGGGACAATCACCCGGACACTCCGCTTTCGATAGATCTGGCTCATGGCGACAACCCGCCCGACGGCACGATCATTTATTACTATCTGAAGACTGCGCCGAAAAACATCTCTTTGGAAGTTCGCGACGATCACGGCAACGTCGTAAGAAAATTTTCCGACAAAGCCGCGCCGCGCGATCCACGCCCGAAGAACGTTCCCGACTACTGGTTCGCGCCGCCTGAGGCGCTTTCAACCAAGCCGGGATTGAATCGCTTTGTTTGGGATTTACAATGGCCGCATCCTGACACGCTGGCTTACAGTTTTCGCGGGCGGCCGTTGGATTACATCGAATACACGATGCCGGATCACGCGGTTCCCGGGAACACGCCAATGAATCAACCGCCTGGGCCGCTGGTGGCGCCCGGCCGTTACGAACTGGCGCTCACCGTCGATGGCCGGACGTATAAACAGACATTGATAGTCATGCGCGACCCGCGCGTGCACGTTTCGCAGGCCGACCTCGAAGCACAACTCGCGCTCGCCAAATCGATCGATGAATGGATGACTCTCAGCTTCGCTAATTACAACGAGATTTCAGCAGTGAGAACCAAAATTCTTAACCTGCAAAAGCATCCTGAAACAAACGTGACGGCTGCGGACCTGGAAAGTTTCAAACGACTGGAAAAACTATTGGCCGAGATCCTGGATGGCGCCAACGAAGCTCCGGGATTTGGATCGGTAAACCGAGATCTGGCGCGTTACGTCACTATGATTCAGGTCGGCGACATTCGACCACCGCAATCAGCAGTCGAGAGCGCCACCCTCTCGTGCAAAGCCCTGAAGAACAATTTGAATCGCTGGCAGCAGCTTAGCGTGGAGAACACGACGGTACTGAACAAACTTCTGGGACGAGATGATGCCTCGCGACTTGTTCGGAATACCAATAAGGACCTAATCTGCCCAAATTGAACTGGTGACCTAATTTTCATCGTGAAGATTTCTCTTTAGCCCAGGCGTTTACCTCTGGGTCAGAAACAGCAGGTGCTATTAAAGCCCCATTAATGGGCTTTCAAAACTAACACACGTTTTCATTCCCAGGCGTAAACGCCTGGGCTACGCAAAAGTCATGCAAATTGGGGTACTAAAATTGATCGAATGTGTAGAGGGTAAATCGAGGCATTGATAAATGCTTGATGTCCCACTTAAGACATGAGAGAAACAACAATGAAACGCACGCCTTTCTTTTTGATACTCGTCATAAGCCTGTCAGCCTTCACGATTGGCTCAGCGCCATCGTTATTCACCACTGGCGCCCGGGCCCAAGCGTCCAAACCTGCCGAAATCAAAATCGACGCAAAAGTTTTTGATGAATTCGTCGGACAGTACTCGCTGGATAGCAATCCTGACATAGTGTTTTCTTTTTTTCGCGAAGGCGAGAAGTATTACCTGCAGGTGACCAACCAGGGCCGCATCGAAATCTTTCCTCAAAGTGAATCAAAGTTCTTTTTGAAGATTCTGGATGCTGATGCCACGTTCACACGCGATGCCTCAGGTAAGGTGTCCATGCTTTGGCGGCAAGACGCGAATCAGTTAACGACGAAACGAATCAGCAATCAGCCCGCCATTTCACCCTCGACGCCGTTCGATCGCCGCGAAGAAATGATTCGCATGCGCGATGGCGTCCGTTTGCATACGCTGATTTTCGCTCCGAAGGACCAGACCGAATCTCTGCCGATAATCTTCAGCCGTACTCCGTACGGCATTGGGCAGACATCGTCAGACACCATCAATCGCCGTTACAAAGAGCTGGTCGCCGACGGATACATTTTCGTATTGCAGGACATTCGCGGTCGCTTCGGGTCCGAAGGTGAATTCATGATGAATCGGCCGATGCGTGATAAGAAAGATCCTAAAGGCATCGATGAAAGCACCGACACGTACGACACGATCGACTGGCTGGTCAAGAATGTGGCCCGTAACAACGGACGGGTGGGGATTCTCGGGGTCTCTTACGATGGATGGCTTTCGGCCGTGGCCACGATCGACGCGCATCCGGCGCTCCGGGCTTCTTCACCGCAGGCGCCGATGACCGACACGTGGTTGGGCGACGATTTCTTTCACAACGGGGCGTTTCGCCAAAGCTACGGCTACGAGTATGTGAAGTCGATGGAGACGTCGAAAGAAGATACCGACGTTACTTTCGACAAAGACGCGTACGACTGGTACCTGGAAAAGGGATCGCTTGGCAAAATTACCGAGCTCACCGCCGGAAAGTTTCCGAGCTGGAACGCTTTTGTCGCGCATCCCGCGTATGACGATTATTGGAAGGCCCGCGGCTCTGGCAATTATCTTAAGCCGACGCATGTTGCGACGCTCGTCGTCGGCGGCTGGTGGGACCAGGAAGACTTTTACGGTGCGTTGGCGGCTTATGCGGCGCTGGAAAAATTTGATAAGAGCAATCACAACTTTGTGGTGCTCGGGCCCTGGAACCACGGTGGCTGGGGTGGATTCGGAAGAAATCTGGGCGACGTGAACTTTGGCAGTTCGACCGGACTTTATTATCGCTCGCAAATTCAAGCGCCGTGGTTTGCTTACTACTTAAAAGACAAGGGCAAACTCACTCAGCCTGAAGCCGCGACTTTTCAAAGCGGCGCCAACCAATGGGTCAATTCCGATCGCTGGCCGCCGAAAGAGGCGACGGCGCGCAATCTCTATCTTCGCAGCGGAAAGACCTTGTCATTCGACAAACCGGCGGGCAACGATCAAGAGTCCGAAAGCTATATTTCCGATCCGGCCAATCCAGTTCCCTATCGCAAGCGGCCAATTCAACCGACGTACGGCCGTGGATCAACCTGGTACACGTGGTTGGTGCAGGACCAGAGATTTCTCGCCGGGAGAAACGACGTGGTTACCTGGCAGACAAATGTGCTGGATCAGGATCTGACTATCAGCGGCAACGTGATCGCGCACCTGTTCGCATCGACGAGCGGAACCGACAGCGACTGGGTAGTGAAGCTAATCGACGTCTATCCCGACAGTAATCCCGAAGATCAGAAAATGGCCGGCTATCAGTTGATGATCGTTGACGAGATCTTCCGCGGGCGTTACCGGCAGAGTTTTGACAAACCCGCGGCCATCGTTCCCAACCAGGTCAACGAATATGTGATCGATTTGCGCGCTAACAATCACACTTTCAAGAAGGGTCATCGGGTCATGGTGCAGGTGCAAAGCACCTGGTTCCCGCTCTACGATCGCAATCCGCAAAAGTTTGTCGAGAATATTTTTAAGGCGCAACCGTCGGACTACCAGATTGCGACGCAGCGAGTCTATGAATCAGCGCGTTATCCGTCGCGGGTAACGTTGCCGGTCATTCAGAAGTAAGATGCACACGCCTCTGGCGTTGGTACGCACGCCTCTGGCGTGCTCCAATCAGAAAACCAGCACGCCTCGGCGTGCGTACCGACTGGAGCGCAACCGTCTCGGTTGCTAATCGTGCAAGCGAGACGCTTGCGCTCCAGTCAGGAAAGAAATCATGCGCAAACTAATTCTTCTTCTTTGTTCACTGATTGTCGGATGCACTTTATTTGTGGCGCCGGCTTTCGCCCAACCGGGTGGCGGCAAGACTACTGAGACTACACCGCCAAAGCCTCCTCCGCCGCCGGCAAAAACTACAACCACCAGCACCAAACCGGCGACGACGTCTCCCAAAGTGACCACCAGCCCGAAGACCGGAACGTCGCGCACACAGGCAGCTTCAATCGAAGGAAAATGGTGGACCAGCGGAAACGATTTTGGCGCCTCGGAAGTCATCTTCACCCAAAACGGCTCGGCGGTTACCGGCGAGATTCACTACGCCGACGGCCGCACCGGCACACTCACCGGTACGATGGTCGGTAAGCGTTTGCAAAATACCTGGACCAACTCAGCCGGCGAGAGCGGGAGCGGTTGGTTGGAGCTGAGCTGGAACAATTTCCTCGGCGGTCCCTGGAAGAATCAACGAGTGCCCGATGGCTCATGGACCATGATGCGTGTCGAAGGCAAATGGTGTTTTGGCGGCAGTCGCGAACGCATTCGCACCGTCACACATAATTCGCGCGGCGAGGTCTTGAGCGTAACCGAAGACGGCACGCGCAACGACGGCCGTCTAGAGGGACCATGGATGTATCTTGATTCCGGAGATGGAATGACGATCAAAGGCGAAATGGACTTTCGCTCAAATAAAATGAATTGGTCGAGTGGGTTTTTCTGGAGTTGGTGCGGACAGTAATTGATAGCCGCGGAGCGGCGAAAGATCTGTAGCCCACCGCGCAAGCCGTAGGTAAGAAGCCATGATTGATACATCAGCCGCGGAGCGGCGGAACAATTTGCGGCAATGACGCTGGTGTTTCGCCCCTCCGGGGCTTCGTTGCTTTCGTTATTCGTGATCCCATGGCTTGCGCCATGGGCTACAGATCTATCGCCCCTCCGCGGCTGCAGTGACACATCATGAAAACAGTCGGCATAATTGGCGGCATCGGTCCCGAATCAACGATTGAATACTATCGCTTCATCATCGAAGGCTATCGCGCCCGCCAAAGTGGCACGGGCGTCCCGCCCGTGGATTCTCACGCGCAGGATGCGCGTGCCGCCAGCTATCCGTCGATCATCATCAACAGCGTAGATTTGAGCCGGCTCATCGGTTGGATCAATGCCGGCGAACTCGGGCCGTTTACCGATTATCTCTGCGCCGCGGTGGAGCAACTCGCAAATGCCGGCGCAGACTTCGCGGTCCTGGCCGCCAACACACCTCACATCGTTTTTGATCAGATTCGCGAACGGTCGCGTCTGCCGCTGATTAGCATCGCCGAAGCCACCTGTGAAAAAGCGCGCGAGTCGGGATTGCAACGACTCGGATTGCTTGGCACGCGCTTTACGATGGAAGCGAAGTTTTATCCTGAGGTCTTCTCCCGGGCCGGCCTGACGATCGTCACTCCCAACGAAAGTGAACGGGCCTTCGTCAATGAAAAGTATTTCGGCGAACTTTTGCAGAACGTCTTCCTGCCCGAAACGCGTGACCAATTGCTGGTGATCATCAATCAGATGAAACAACGCGATGCCATCGATGGGTTGATTCTCGGCGGGACCGAACTGCCGCTGATTCTCCGCGGCGCTGCCAGCGACCTTCCCTTCCTCGACACCACCCGGATTCATGTCGCCCGAATTGTCGATGAGTTGCTCAGTTAAGTGTTAGAATCCTCCAACCAACTCCAGGGTCCGGGGGAATTTCATGAAGCTCCTTACTCGAACGGCAAGCCGCGCGTTTTCGATAACAGCCTGCCTGATGGCACTTCTGAATCCATCGGCGACCGCTCAGCAGCCCCAAAAGCCACCAACCAATGACGTACTCACGGTCAACACCGACCTGGTGCAGACTGCAGTGACAGTCGTCGACAAGAACGGACATTTCGTCGATGGTCTTACTCGCGAGCAATTTGAGCTGGTCGTCGACGGTATTGCGCGCCCGTTCAGCTTCTTTCAGCGAGTGACCTCTGGCAGTCCCCGGGAGCAACAACTCGTAACTTCTGGCAAAGCAACAGAAGCAACTTCAAAATCAGATGGCAATGTAGAAGTTCCGGGCCGCCGGATCGTTTTCTTCATCGATGACTTGCACTTGTCACCCGACAGCATGAATCGGACCCGGCAGATGCTGAAGCAATTTCTCGATGCCGAAATGACCCGGAAAGACACCGTGGCGATTGTCTCCGCCAGCGGGCAGATTGGGTTCCTGCAGCAATTTACGAATAACAAACAGGTCCTCGCGGCAGCTCGCGACCGGCTCAGTCCGCGCCCCTACGACGTGCAGGGCTTTGGCACCGGCAGCACCAGGATGACTGAGTACCTGGCGCTCAATATCGACAATGAAAGATCCGACAAACGGATTTTTGGTTTTTACGTTGCCGAGTGCATGAAACAGAACATGCCTCCAAAGCGCAACAATCCGGCTTATAGCCAGATGGTTAAGGCGCTGCAGGCAACCTGTGAAACGGATGTGAAGAGCAGCGCGCGCGCGATACTTATTCAGGCCGCACATATTACTCAAAATATGTATGCGTCGCTCGAATCTATCATGCGCTCGTCCGCCCGCCTGCCGGGGCGCAAGCTTGCGTTCTTTATCTCTGACGGATTTCTCATGGACCCAGGCGCACATGGCGCCGGCTTACGCGACAAACTCGATCGGATTATCGATGCCGCGACCCGCGCCGGCGTCGTGATCTATACGATCGACGCTCGTGGCCTGAGCACAAGTTCGGTCGTCGATGTCACCAACAGCAAACCGCAGACGGGCTCGGCTGACCCGAGTGTGTTGACTGCACAGACCGGCGAAATCGCCGCGACCCAGGATGCGCTGAACGCGTTGGCTGGCGACACTGGGGGGCGAGCGCTGCGCAACACGAACTATTTCGATCGCTGGGTCGAGAAAGTACTCGACGAAACGTCCAACTATTATCTGCTCGCCTGGCGGCCGGAGAGTGATGAAGAAAAGCTGCCGAAGTTTCGACAGGTGCAGGTCAGGGTCATCGGACACCCGGAACTGATCGCTCGAACCCCGAAAGGTTACGTGACTGGACCGCAACCCACCGAAACAGCCGGCGCCGCGATTCCAAAGCAGCCTGCGAACCACGTCGCCAAAGTTGAAGACGCTGAGATTCGCGACGCCCTCTCGGATTATTATCCAAGCGCCGCGCTGCCGACAGTCTTGTCGCTCACTTATCTGAACACGCCTAATAATCAAACGGTCCTGACTTCATCGATTCAAGTCGCCGCCAATCGTCTTACGTATGGAAGCGACGGACAGCAACCCGCGTCGCTCAGGCTCGGCGGGGTGGTGCTGAACGATAAAGGGAAGATTGCGCACAGCTTCAAGAATCAATTGAACGTCAAACCGCTGAGCGGACAGACGGACTCCGGCTCGGTTCTTTACAACGAACCAACGACGCTGGCTCCGGGAATCTATCAGGTACGGGTCGCCGCTCGTGATGAAAAGAGTGGGCATGTCGGCAGCGCCATGCAGTGGGTGGTGATTCCCGACCTGACGACGAAGCAACTGACTTTGAGCAGTTTGCTACTCGGCGGACAGGTTTTGGATAACGGTGCAGACAAAGGCGGTAACGCCCAGGTGCAGCTCAGCGTCGATCACCGGTTCTGGCGTTCGTCGAAGCTTGGTTATTGGGTTTTTGTCTACAACGCCAAGCGGGACGGTGCGGGAGCGCCCAGTCTGACGGTGCAAGCGCAGATTTTGCGCGATGGCCAGATAATACTCTCCGGGCCGTCACGCAGAATTAGCAACGGCGCGCCTGATCCTGATCGGATTCCCTTCGGCGAAGAGTTGTCATTGAGTACTCTTTCGCCGGGCCGCTATGATTTGAAAGTTATGATTACCGACACCATCGCCGGAGCCAGCATCAATCAGAGTGTTGAATTTGAAGTCAGGTAAACGCTTAGGCACGATCATCTTCTCCGAATGGAACTTTCGACCGACACGAGTCACGAGTTGGCAGCGATTCTGGAAGAAGTACGCCCCTTTGTTAACGGGATTCAACGCAGTCGGGATTGGTACGCGAGCCACGCAAGACAACCAAGAATTCTTTTTCGCACGATGGGTGTCCTGGTCATCTGTCTGAGTTTGAGTATTCCTTTGGTCGCCGCCCTTAAATTCACCGGCAAGGATTTGGTTCTATCACTCGCGGCAATCTTGATTGCTATCGCCACCAGTCTCAACTCATTTTTTAAGTGGGAGCATTCCTGGCAGGCTTTCCGGAAATCTGAATTTTCCCTCGATCACTTGCTGGCGACGTGGGATCTTCACAGACTCGAAGCATTGAACGAGAAAGACCCGGTGAAGGCCAAGGAGAAGATTCTGTTAGCTACTCAACAATTGATCGAGGAAGGAAACAGAATCACCAGTTCCGAAACACAAGAGTTCTTCGACCGAATTGAGTGGCCTAAAAAAGAGAAATAATAATCGTGGTTAGCGGCATTGCTTCCGTGGTTGATTGGCTTCTTGAGCATCACTGCTGTAACTAACGAATGACATGAACTATCCGCCGCCTGCCGCGCTGAAGAAATTTCTCAAACCCTACGATCCTGAAATCAGGGATCTCGCTCTCTCGCTTCGAGCCCTCGTGCTCGAAGAGATGGCGCCGTGCTATGAAAACATCTACGACGCTTACAGCGCAGTGGCCATCGGCTACGGCACGAGCGACCGTTTGCGTGACGGCATCTTTCATATTGCTGTCTATGCGAAGGCGGTTAACCTTGGTTTCAATGATGGCGCCACACTCGACGATCCGAAGGGCATTCTGCTCGGCTCCGGAAATCGCATCAGGCATATCACGATTAAGACCGCGGACGATTTGAAACGTCCCGAGGTTCGAGCTTATATTCGGCGCGCGCGCAAGAAAGCATTAGCCGATGCCCGTAAGCTCGGCGAACCAGCTTCGGTGAAACCAAAAGGTGTCGTCTCGACGGTAAAGGCAATCTATCCGAAGAAGCGCCGGCCGAAATAGGTGGCCCAGACTCAGAAGTGGCACAGACTTCAGTCTGTGGATCTGGGCTTCAATAATCACAGACCGAAGTCTGTGCCACTTTTTACTCGCTCGAAAGGATCGATTATGAAAAAAAGAATCCCCTTTTTGTTTGCTTGCTTGGTGTTAATGACGGCCGCAACCTGGGCCGCGAATGGGCCGCCGCATGTCCCCACGCTTGACGATCTCCTCACACTGAAATCCATCGGCGGCACGCAGATATCCCCGGACGGCAAATGGATCGCTTACACGGTCGGCTATGGTGATTTCAAACAGGACGCCTTCATCACGCAGATTTGGCTGGCCGACACTGCGAGCGGAAAGACTTTTCAATTGACGCGCGGCGACAAGTCATCAACCAATCCGCGCTGGTCACCCGACGGAAAATGGCTCGCCTTTTTGAGCAATCGACTGGAAGACCGAAACCAGATTTTTGTGATCGATCCGAGCGGGGGCGAGGCCCAGCAGCTAACTAAGTCCGAAACCGCGATCGGCAATTTCGCCTGGTCAGAGGACGGCAAGACAATCGCTTACGCTGCCAACGAACCGCCCGCCCAACCTTTGAAGGATCGCAAAGATTATTATGGTGACTATGACGTCGTGCGCCAAGGGTACAACTACGTGCACCTTTGGACGCTGGATGTGGGCGAAGCGTTGAAAGCGCCCGCGCCGGGCAAGCAACGCACAAAGAAAAAAGATTTCAGCATCGATTCTTTCGCGTGGTCACACGACGGCGCGAGCATCGCGTTCAGCGCGACGATCAATCCCGATCTTATTCAAGGCGTAACTTCAGACATTTATGTGCTGAAACTCAGCGACGACTCGGTAAAGAAGATCGTCGATCAGCCCGGGCCTGACAATAATCCTCGATTCTCGCCCGATGACAAGCAGATCGTGTTCTCTTCGGTGATGGGAGAGAAGACTTATTTCGCCAGCAACAACCGGCTTGCGGTGGTGAGTTCTCAGGGAGGGACGCCGAAATCGATCACGGATGCGTTCGACGAAAATCCGGGACTGTTGGATTGGAAGCGCGACGGCGTTTACTTCGCGGGATCGGAAAAGACTGCATCACATCTGTTTCGCGTCGATCCGGCCAGCAGCAAAATCACTCGTATCTCACAACCGGACAATCTAATCGCCGGTTCGTTTTCATTCACGCGCGCCGGCGACCGACTCGCCTTCACCGTCGCTTCGCCAAACAGCATCAGCGAAGTTTTTGTCTCTGACATGCGCAGGTTCGCGCCGCGCAAGCTCACCGACATGAACGAACAAACCAAGGCATTCACGCTGGGCACACGCGAAGTCATCTCTTGGAAAAGCCAGGACGGCGCGACTATCGAAGGCGTTCTCATCAAACCCGCGAATTTTGACGCGACGAAAAAATATCCGCTGCTGTGCATCATTCACGGCGGGCCGACCGGAATTGATCGGCCCATCCTGCTAACCCCCGACGCTCGCTACTATCCTTCTGACATCTGGGCCGCGCGCGGCGCGCTGATTCTGAAAGTCAATTATCGCGGCAGCGCCGGCTATGGCGAGAAGTTCCGTAAATTGAACGTGCGCAACCTAGGCGTAGGCGACGCCTGGGACGTTCTGTCGGGCGTAGATTTTCTCTTGGCCAAAGGCTGGGTCGACAAAGACAAAGTTGCCTGCATGGGCTGGAGTCAGGGCGGCTACATCTCGGCGTTCCTGACGACCTCGACGGATCGCTTCGTGGCGATTTCTGTCGGCGCGGGAATTTCGAACTGGGCGACTTACTACTACAACACCGACATCACGCCGTTTACGATCAACTATCTGGGAAACGATCCGGCCATGGACCCGTCGATTTATCAAAAGACTTCGCCGATGAGCTACATCAAGACCGCCAGGACACCGACGCTGATTCAGCACGGTGAACTCGATCGCCGTGTGCCAATCGCGAACGCGTACGAGTTGCGACAGGGCCTGGAGGATCGCGGCGTAAAAGTCGAGATGGTGGTCTACAAAGGCTACGGTCACGGCATCACCAAACCAAAATCAATGCGGGCCGTAATGCAGCACAACCTTTCCTGGTTCAATCATTACATTTGGGGCGACCCGCTGCCGGATTTTACTGCGCCTGAAATGCCGAAGAAGGAAAGCGACAAGAAGGCGGCCAGCAATTGATGATTTTGAATCTGACAACTGGCGATTTCAGCGATATGATTCTGGCTGGAAGAAAGCCATTTTTCGCCGTGCCAGTTCAATTGGTAAAGTAACTGAGCTTGAACCACTGCTGGCGAAAGCGTACGAGATTAATAGGGGAAAGTCGGGAACAGAGTATGACGCTATCTATCGAGTTACCAGACAGCCTGATTCAACAAGCGCGCGATCAGCAAGTCCCTGACGAAGAGCTAAGGGCCGTCGCAATCGCCGCAATGGAAATCTGGTTGTCGCGGGAACAGTCACCTAATAATGGCCGCTTTGCCCAAAGTGCGGTGCCGTTCACGCGAAAGTTGGTTGCGGAGAATCGCGAACTGTTTGAGGCGTTGGCCCAACGGTAGCAATGTCCGAAACAAGCTTCAACGAGACCGCAGATCAGATCGCCGATCTGCTTGTGCGCGTCTACGAGATACACGAGATCCTCATTGCCGAAACTGGTGGATCGTCAGGGTTGAGAGAGCCGGGGTTACTTCACGCAGCAGTCGCGCGGCCATTCGCAACATTCGAGGGTCGTCATCTTTACCCGTCTGATTTCGAAAAGGCAGGCGCGCTTTTTCACTCTCTAATCAAGAGCCATCCATTCATAGATGGCACCAAACGCACCGCTTTCGCGGCCGCCATTTTCTTTTTAGACCGGTGCGGTTATGAGTTGCCGAGTCGCTTCCCACAGACCGAGTAGTCGATTTCTGCGTTTCACTTGCAGAAGAGAACTTGCGCGAGTCGCGGGGCGAAGAAATTACACCTCGAAGCGTTGGCGAGATCGCCACTTGGCTTCAAGAGTTGCTGGGCAGGGTTTAAGTAACTCCGCCGGCAATCAAAACAAAGTCTGTCGCGCCGGTTGCCGAAAGCAAAACACTTGAACGGAACCATCTACCACACAGTTTGAGGAACGCGTCGGCAAGTTCGACCGGTTTGGGACAACGTGAAAAGTCGCAATCTTTCTTTTAGTCCTGATTGATCCATAGTTCTTGTGGTCCTTATCGGCATGGTATAGCTGTGTGCAGGTTTAGCTTGAACTCAAAAGTGGCTCTTTTTAGAAAGGGAGGAAAGACGTGCGAAAAAACCTGGTTATTCTCAGTATGCTGGTTGGCCTGCTGACCGCAGTTCCGGTGTCGGCGGTAAAAGTTTACCGAACCAAGAGCGAAGGCCTGGCTGACGTTAAAGTCTACGAGACCAGCAGCGAAGGATTGGCTGACTGTCTCATTTACGTGACCAGCAGCGAAGGCCTCGCCAGCGGCGACGCCAAGTGGTACTTCGTCACGAGCGAGGGCCTGGCCGACGTGAAGGTTTACTTCACCAGCAGCGAGGGCCTGGCCGACAAGAAAATTTATTTCACCAAAAGCGAAGGCCTGGCCAAATGCGACGTCGACTGGAAGGGTTTTAAGAAAAGTATGGCGCAGCGCTTTGGTGACGGGTGTGACGGATCAAAGTTTTCAGACTTCGCCTTGATCCGAGATTTGGTTCTCGCTCCAAATCGTTGCGGTCAGTCCTGACGCAACAGATAGAAGTCGGTAAATGGTTGTTTCGCTTTCACTCTTCATTGCGAACCGGAACCGAATTCCAATCCTGTTTTTGATTGGCATCCTGGGGGCGCAGGGCGCCTGCATCATGTCTCAAGAAAGTCCCTTCTTCGCAAAATTCTCAATGCAAGATTTGGTGACCGCGAACAAATCGATGGCCGGCGTTGCGTGCAATCCCATGGGTGGCGGAGGCGGCGGTAATGGGATTGGTAGTCGGTCCGGAGGATTCGGCCTCGGTGGAACAAGTTTTCATGCTCAAAAGACCGACGCGTTTGCGTGCCGGTTGCAGTCCGGAACCTTACCGAGTGCTGACGAAGAACGCTTGATTGCTTCGTTGAGAAAGCAAGTGGAAGATTCCCTGCGAACCTACGGAGCAAACATCAAAGAGAGTAGCAGTCGTGATCCACGCAGCTTCTATTTCTCGTATGCCATCAAAGATATTCAGGGCCGAATACAAGTGTCGGGTGAAATGGTCGGTGGCGATTTCTACAATTTCCAGGCGGATCTTCAGGAGAGCAAATAGCGTCAGAAGCCCGAGCCGGCACTCGCAACCCATTCAAGACAGATGACCCGAATCATCTGCAATACCACCGGTGGAACAAAGAGCGCGGCCGGATGCCGGGGCAAATCAGGATGCGAGTGCGATTCGCGAAAACTGTCGGCGCGTGGTTTGATTACCTCTTCGTTTCGCCGAAAGAGATGGAAGCTATTCTCAGCGGAACCGATTGGCGGGTCGGTAAGTTTATCGGGGCGGAAGAGACAAATTATGTTGCGGTCATTCGGAAGAAACGAACACAACACGCTAACAACCTCACAGCAGAGATCAGCTGCGTAGCAGCGGTCAGAGTTAAGCCCAAGGTGAGGCTTTGC
>Ga0070703_10000043_pt1 | contig 62037 bp, 47 predicted proteins | sample KBSK5251metaG_FD_65453 | JGI IMG/M metagenome (GOLD analysis project Ga0070703, IMG submission 65453) | Corn, switchgrass and miscanthus rhizosphere microbial communities from Kellogg Biological Station, Michigan, USA - KBS K5-25-1 metaG | ecosystem: Host-associated > Plants > Roots >... | reverse complement strand
CCGAATGCCCGTCATTCAAATAATCCGAAGGCAGGATAAACTCCCGTTTGATGTTAATCAGGTTAGGACAGTGGTAATCGATACGACAGACATTTACACTCTTGTCCCAAAGCTTGAAACTTACAGATCAGAGATTGCAACTCAGGTTAGAGCCGTGCTTGAGGACGGAAATGTAATGAGCAATCCAATCTCGGTATTCTTCCCGGGCTTTGCAGTAACGATCCCGGAAAAATAGCCTGGCATGATTGAAGACAAGAAAATGCTCGAGGGCCTGCTCCGGTTACCTGCCGGAGAGAGGCTTGAACTTGCGCGAATGTTGTTTGATAGCGCAAACGATGATCTTGAAGGACAGACACCTTCTGAGAACGGATTGCTTTCACTGGCTGGGCGTTATGCCGGCGGATCGGGCAACACCTCCGACCAAGATGAACCGCAATTGGAACACGAAGTCGATAAACTGAGCGGCCTTAGCGTGCGCTAATGTCTCTTCTCCTCGACACTGGTTTTCTCTACGCGCTTCTCAATCGCACAGAGAGCAATCACGAGCGAGTCCTCGCAGTCTCCAGAACAATTCGGGAGCCGATAATTCTTCCCGTGCCGGCGATCACGGAAGTAGCCTACCTCCTATTGCGTGACGTCGGGTCAGAGGCAGTCGCCGACTTTCTTGAGAGCCTGGGAACCACGGACTTGATCCTGGAGTCACCGACAATCGGTGATTTTTCGCGCGCCGCCGAAGTCATCCGACAGTATGCGGATGCGCGCGTAGATTTTGTCGACGCTCTGATTGTGGCTATCGCTGAGCGATTGGCAATTACGCGCATTCTAACCCTCGATGTAAGACACTTTGCAATGTTCCGTCCTCTCCATTGCACCGCGTTCGAGCTGCTGCCTTGACAGTGTCAAATCAAACTGAAATCACGCGGCGACTGCTGATGCTTTGCCTAATCGTCACGCTCGCATTTGCGGTGCGCGCGCTGACGGCGAATTTTCTGCGCGCGCATCTAGACGATCCCGGCTGGTTTCCCAGCGGCATCTACGCGCAATTCGATCGGCAAGCTCAAAACTGGCTCGATGGCCGGGCGCCGATTTTTTTGATCCAGGATTCGTCGCGAACTGATGCGGCCATCTATCCGCCCGGTTACCCTTTGTGGCTGGCGTTGATTTACAAGTTGAGCGGTTCGCGCTCGCCGGTGCCGGTGCAAAATGTTCAGTGGGTGCTCGACTCTCTGTCGGTGCTTCTGGTTGTCGGTATCGGCGTCACAGCGTTCAATTGGCGCGTCGGTTTGTGGGCTGGGAGCATCGCCGCGCTTTGGCCGTTGCTGGCCAGTTATGGCGCGTTGCCGTTAGCAGATAGCCCAACGAGTTGGATCATCATCGCTGCAACCTGGATGTTTTTGCTGGCTGCAAAGCGAAAGAGTTTTGCCTGGGCGCTCGGAGCCGGCGCAATGGTCGGTTTGTCATGCTGGTTCCGCGCCAACGCTATGTTCCTGAGTTTCTTTTGGGCGATCGCGATCCTCGTGTTTGTTCGGGCAAGTTGGCGACGGCGGTTGCTGTTGAGCGGAGGAATCGTGCTGGCTTCAGTTTTGTTGATTGCTCCGATCATGGTGCGAAACGCAATTACTTTTCACGCCTTCGTGCCGGCCGGTTTAGGCGCCGGGACGAATCTTTTGGAAGGCATGGGCGAAACTGAAAGAGGAAACAAAGAGTTCGGCTTACCGGGAAGCGATCACGATCTGCTCGAGCAGGAACGCACCGCCGCAAATGTCCCGACCGATATGGAATTTGAGCTTTACTATCCGGACGGAATTCAGCGCGACCGCGCGCGCGCGCGAAGGGCTCTGCAGATCATCAAGCAGAATCCTTTCTGGTATGCCGGAACGGTGGCACGGCGCATGGCGTCGGTGTTGAAGTATGCAGGCGAACCTTCCGGCATCTATGGCAGCGCGGGAATCAATGTCACTAGTCGTAAGTGTCTGCCGCCGCAATCGCAAGGCGGCGTGATTGCGCTTTTGGTCAACGTGCTGGGAATGCTTCAAAGTGTTTTGCGATACATACTCTTGCCGTTGATGATTGGCGGAATCTTTTTTGCTCTGCGCGAAGACTGGCGCATGTCGGGACTGATTCTGGCCGGCGTGTTCTATTACCTGTTGATTGGGTCATTGATTCACACGCACATTCGGTATGGACTCCCGATGCATGCGCTGCTGACCGTGTTTGCCGGTGTGGCGCTGTGCGGATTTGCAAGATTGTTTGGCGGTCGGAAGGTGAAGACCTCTGTTTCGTACCGTCTGTTTCACCAGATACACCGACTCAGGTAAATTAAGACTTGTGAAGGAAAGACTTCTAACTTATCTGATTTGCCCAGAGTGTGCAGGCGACCTGCGATTGAACTCCGCAGAGCGGGACGGAATTGAGATCATGTCGGGCGAACTGACCTGCGTCAGCTGCGACCGCTCGTACCAGATTCTTCGCGGCATTCCCCGTTTTGCGGATTTGGAAACAATCGATGCTGAGAAGCAGGCGACGGCCGACAAGTTCGGTTGGTCCTGGCAGGAGTTTTCTCATGAGGACGAGAAATACGACGAAGAATTTCTGGGTTGGATCGCGCCCGTGCGGCCTGAATTCTTCAAGGACAAAGTCGTTCTGGAAGGCGGCTGCGGCAAAGGCCGTCATACTCGCAGAGTTGCCGGCTGGGGCGCCCGTGACATTGTGGCCGTCGATCTAAGTGCCGCGGTCGAAGTCGCGTTCGAATCAACGCGCGGAATCGAAAACGCTCATGTTATTCAGGCGGACATTTATCATCTGCCCCTGCGACGCGTGTTCGACTACGCTTTCTCAGTTGGTGTACTGCATCATCTGCCGGATCCGCGCGCCGGATTTCGTTCTCTGGTTTCAAAAGTGAAACCTGGCGGTCACGCTTCAGCCTGGGTGTACGGCGCCGAAAACAATAAATGGATTATTCGGTTCGTTAATCCGCTGCGCGAGTACGTCACCTCGCGCATGCCCTCCCGCCTGCTTTTCCACCTGGCCAAAGCGCCGACGCTGCTCATGTACGCTGCTTCCAAGCTTGTGTACGGTCCTTTGAATCGAAGTGAGAGTGGTCGCTCGATCGCGCAGCACCTTTTCTATAACGAGTACATGGATTTTGTCGCAGGCTTCGATTGGCGCGAGCAACACTGCATCGTCTTTGATCACCTGGTGGCGCCGACAGCTTTTTACATTTCCGGTGAAGAATTCCAGGAATGGTGGCAGGACATTCACGCAACTGAAGTCGTAATCGGTTGGCGCAACAAAAACAGTTGGCGCGGTTTTGGACGCGTCAACAGTTTTCCGGCAGGCTAAAATGTATCGCAGACTGTCCAGTCTGCGAATCTCTAGCCATTCGAAGCTGAAGCAGACTAGACAGTCTGCTTTACCTCAAGCGTCTTTTTCTTTCAAGAGATCCTGCAAATATTCGGTGAGCGTCCCGAGGGTGGAAAAGGGACTTTTCTCTTTCGACAAAAGATTTTCGTCGGCGATGGTTATGTCCGTACCGAACTCGGCGTTAATTTTTTCCTCGACCTCCATGATGAGGGTCACGAAATCGAGCGATTCCAGTTTGCCTGACGCGCCGTAAAGCGGTGCGTCCAGAGACTTTTCAACCTGCACTCCGCCCGGCAACTGGGTGTTGAGTTCATCTACTGCGGCGTAGACTGCTTTGCGAATTCGATCCTCGTCAGTCATTTTCTTTTCCTTCGGGTTCCGGGATTCTAGCTGTAGCTCGGTGAGAGATCAAAGAACGGAGTTGTATACGCGTCGTGCCCCAATTTGAATGTTTTGCGTAGCCCCGGGGTTTACCCCTGGGAATGAAAAGGCCTTAGTTTCAAAAGCGCCATGAATGCGGCTTTAATAGCAGCGCCTGTTTCTCACCCAGGCGTAAACGCCTGGGCTACGGAAAATCATTCAATATTGTTCGGCCACCGAATGAGGTGGTGTTAACTATCTGCCTCTGCTATACTGCGTTTGCTCGCCTTGCCCGGCCAGGCCGGAAAAGCAATCACAGCAACGATTTACCAGCAGTGAAGGGTTGAGCCAAGATTTTTGAAGCCGTCAACCAGACGGCATTTACCGACCGCGAACCAGGTTCCAGAGCGCGTCTTAACTGACCGACGCCCCGCTCCCTGGCGCTATCAAACGATAGCCTCGCGTGTCATGGAGTTCCCATTTGAATCAAGTTAGTGGCCATCTGCGTGGGCAGATGGTACTTCCAAATCACGCAATAGATCTCGATCTGCTTGATCGATTTCAAACGCGTCGCCGTTTGCAATCGCAAACCGGCACCGCAAATCAACTGCCGGCACATTCTGCCGGCAACTTCCATCAACAATTGCGCAAATCGATCGCAGGCAATGCCTGCGCATCGCACGCAGGAATCGGCAGGCAGGGATGCCTGCGTACCGCACGCAGGATGCGTGCGCTCCAAATTCTTGCGTGCTGTCCAGCGCGTCAACAGAAAGAAAATCAATGTCAAGAGAGTTAATTGTTAGTGTTAACGGTCGGGAAAAGAAAATCGCGATCGTCGAAAATGAAAGAGTCACCGAGTTCTATATCGAACGCGGCGAACAAAACCAGGGGATCGTCGGAAATATTTACAAGGGACGCGTGATGCGCGTTCTGCCGGGTATGCAATCCGCCTTTGTGGACATCGGCCTGGAGCGCGACGCGTTCCTTTACGTCACGGATTTCTTTGACGAAGAGGCCGAGTTCGAACGGATCGTCGTCGACAAATCCCGCAAGGGCGATCACGAAGCCGCCACGCGCGCAGCCACTGAACATATCGAGCTGTCGCGAGTCGAACGCGAGCAACAGGTCGAAGCCACACACGAACGCGCCGAACCGCTGCGCGAAGTTGAAGCCGAAGCCGTCTCGGTTGAAGAGAAAACCGAGGAAGAGGAAGCGGGCGCTCGCAAGCGGGGCCGTCGGGGCGGACGCGGGCGTGGCCGAACAACCAAAAGCAAAACCGAACCGGCCACGGAAGAGCGCAGCATTATTCCAACCGAGGCCGAACCAATCGACACGCCATTCGCTCTGAGCGGCGCATCGTTTGAGCGAATTAGCGACGATGAAGAGCGCGCGATGAACGGAGAGATGTTCAAAGACGCCCGACTTCAGGAACGCATCATGGATGCGGTGCATGCCGTTGAATTCGATCTCGAAGATGTGCCGAGCGCGCCGGTTGGCTCGCTGCTAACCGACGGACTGGGCGAGAGTGGAGACTTTCAACGCGTAGCAGACGACGAAGAAACTGCGAGCGTTTCGCGTGCCCGTCAGCGTCAGATCGAAGAAGCCCACGTCGCCGAATTCGTGGATGAAGTTCCGGACACCAGTCCGCGACGGCTATCGTTCCAGCGTGTCAGCGACGATGAAGAGGCGTCAGCTTTGGCCAGTGAGGCCCAGACTTCTGAGCCGCCCGCTTCTGAAATCGTAAAAGAAAAAACCACGGCTGCAGGCCGAAAACGGAAGACTGGCGTGATCGGCCGCTTCTTCAAATCGAAAAAGACGGAAGATGAAGCCGAGCCGCAAACGACAGTTGAGACGGCGAGTGAAGACGCGTTCGACACTTTCCCTGATTCCGAAGCCAGCATTACCACCGGTCGGCCGCACGAAGAGTTTGCTACGCGCCGCGGAGGCCGAAGGCGACGTCGCCCGGCTAAACGATCTGAAACTGGCGCCGAGACTGGTTCGGAAACAAACGGCGAGATCGGTCCGAACGGCCATGATGAAGAAGCCGAGGTCGAAGTCCAGGCCCAATCGCCTGAAGTGATTGAGGAGCAAACAGCTCCCGTGGAAGAAACCACTGAGAGCGCTGAGCCTTCCGAAAACGCGACGCGCGGCCGTCGTCCACCACCGGCTCGCGGACGACGCCGGTCTCCGAGACATGACCGCGGGCAGCCGGCCATCACCGATCTTCTGCGCGAAGGCCAGGAGATTCTGGTGCAGATTGCCAAAGAGCCGATCGCCAAAAAAGGCGCCCGCATTACTTCGCACATCGCTTTGCCGGGACGGTTTCTGGTTTACATGCCGACGGTCGAGCATCTCGGCGTTTCGCGAAAGATCGATTCAGACAACGAACGAGCGCGCCTGCGAAAATTGATTCAGAAGATTCACGCGGATGAAGGTTCGCCGGCAGGCGGTTTCATTGTCCGCACCGCTGGGGTGGGCGCCAGCGAAGAGGATCTGCGGGCCGACGCCCAGTATCTGCTGCGGACCTGGCAGGACATGCGAAAGAGCGCTGAGAAAGCCAAGGCGCCGGCCCTGGTCCATCGCGACCTCGATTTGGTCCAGCGAATTCTTCGCGATCAACTTTCAGAAGACTTCACCGCGATTCGCATCGATTCGGAAGACGAGTATCAACGAGTTCTCGAGTTCGTTCATCGCATGCAGCCGCGCATGGTCAAGAAAGTAAAACTGTACACGCGCGATCAACCTATTCTCGAAGCCTATGGAGTGCAGGCCGAGATCGATAAGGCAATCAAACCTCGCGTCTGGTTGAAGTCGGGCGGCTATCTGGTCATCAATCAAACTGAAGCTCTGGTTTCGATCGACGTCAACACCGGCAAGTTCGTCGGACGTGGTGCTACTCGTCTGGAAGACACGATCACACGGACGAACATGGAAGCGGTCGAAGAGATTGCCCGCCAGATTCGTTTGCGAGATCTGGGCGGCATCATCGTGCTTGATTTGATCGATATGGAAGAGCGGCGCAATCGCCAGCGAGTCATGCAGACTTTGCAGGAGGCCCTGCGCCACGACAAGTCTCCGACCAAGGTTCTGTCTTTTAATGATTTTGGTTTGGTGATCATGACACGTAAGCGCGTAAAGCAATCGCTGGAGCGAACACTATGTTCGCCTTGCCAGCATTGTCAGGGAGCCGGTCTGGTCAAATCCCCGCAGACCGTTTGCTATGAGATTCTCGAGCAAGCCCGACGCCTGGGTCGAGAAGGCGAAGGCGATGGTTCGCGACAGGCCATGCTGAGGGTCAATCCGGAAGTAGCGAAAGCGTTGCGCGGCCCTGAGCGGGATGTACTGAATGAGATCGAAGATTACATCGGCTCGCTCGACATCAACAGCGACCCGCTCATTTTCCAGGAGCAGTTCGATTTCGCATTTGTTTAAGGCTGTGCGCGGAGCTTTACCTGGAAGTCCTGGCATCATGGGACTTTAAGGGCAGGGTGAAAACTTGGAGAAGAGCCGCTTTTAGGCGGCTCTTCCACGAGGGGATCTGCCTTTATTACAACTAGTCCGAAAGCCGCAAGAACACGTCCCATGCCCAACGTCCAAGCTGTGCACCGTGTATATCCTTGACTTTCGCACGATAACGAAACTGATTACCATACTGGTCCGTTCGTCTCGACGTTTTATAGTCGAGCGCGATCGACTTGAGACCGAGTTCCAGCAACGAATGCATCTCTGGCGCCTCGGAGCGACCGTCATGATCGGTATCCTGCCACAGCCGCAAGCTAGAGAAAATCGAATCTCTATGATCGATTACTCCGTCACCGTTGCCGCCGCTCGCGGGTTTGTCGTATTCCGCCAGAGCCAGGAAGCCATTTGGTTCTTCGCCCTGAGGAGGATTTGACTGCGGACTAAAATTCCCAAACAACTCCTGACCATTGTCAATAACGCCGTTGCCGTTCCGGTCAAGCGCAAGCCACGCGTCGTCGGAACCAACCGCGGTCCAGGCAAGTTTTCCAGCGAAACCGTCAGAGTTCAGATCGAAAAAGACGCCTCCCACCGCATTCGTAAGGTTAAATCCATTGCCGAGGACATCAATCACAATAGGAGAACACGTACACTGTTCGGGGTCGTCGACGCATTGGTGATTAACGCAGAGCCCACTCGGACATTGGCCGTTGTTCTCGCACCCCGTGACGCAGGTTCCGCCATTACAATAGAAGCCGTTACAACAGTCACCCGGCATCATGCACGTATCATTTTGCTCGCCGCAGGGAATTTCGCAGTTTGTGAAGCTCGAGACATTCGAAGTAAGGCCACAGGCCAACCATTGATTGGTAGTGGTATCGAAGGCGTAGCAGGTTCTATCGACAAATTCCGTATCCCAGGCTCCTGTTATAAAAGGCTCAACCCTGTCAGCCCAAGTCACGCAATAGCCATCTGGGTCGCAAAGAAGATAAAAAGGTGAATCCTGTTCAAAGCAATCCGCGCATTGGGTAACCGCGGGGATCTCTTTAACAAAAGCCCCTTAGTATTAATGGCCTTTCGGTCAAGTAGAGTACTAACATGATTTCTTTGAATGCCAGGCGGCTTAGCACCCGCTCGAATCTTCCTGGTCGGATCGTCAGGATGCCCCAGGTCCTGAACCCAGAGCGCACCACTGCGCAGCACGCTTCCATCTTCGAATCCAACCTCTCTGATTACCAATTCGACTCGCTTGATGCTGCTTGAATAGCCCTTCTGCTCCAGGATGTTTCTCAAGATATTGTAGTTCTGAGAGCTCAATTCAAGATCAGCGGTGTGGCCCACGTTGATAACTTTACTTCGATCGCGCAAGTTATACTCCGGACGGATTGGACTGGGTCCAAAATGAAGCGAGTCAACAACCGGTGGCCTCGTGTCTCCGGGCTCTCTCCGGAAAATCATGTCGACGGTCACAGCGGTAACGGTCTTATCCGAGTTATTGATCACCGTGATTGTGAAGCCGTCGAGCCAGTCGTCATCATCATCGAATGTTTTTCCGATTTCAAGGTTTGCTTTCTTCTTATTCTTGGCAGCAATTACTCTAACTGGCTCTACGCTCCAGGGCTTTCTACTGAGGGTGCGATCAAGTTGGGGTGTGGACGAAACCTGAAATCTTTCAGGCGTGCGTGCTAAACCGATTGCCAGGACCATAAAAACCAGGACCGCCGACAACCAAACGATTTTTATAGGGGATGCTTTCGTTTTCATTGGAGAGATCCTCCTCAGGGAAGTTTGGGATGAGCGCCTTATATCACCGATCCAAAGAGGAGGCAAATAAATTGCCAACATAGACTCCACCTCTAAAATACCCCTTTACAAACCTTACCCGCCGCGTTATAGAATGCTTCAAACGCGCTTGTCCCCTGTGGCGTTTTAAACCCCCTGAAAACTTTCCCCCTTTTGTTGACGCATCCTGCGCCCGACGGCGTGTTGCGTGAGGGCTTCAGTCTCTCCTCGACGTCCGTCCCCGGCGCTGTCTCTCCAGCGAATACGACTTCGGAAGGAATTTATGCGAACCCAAACTGCATCCAAGGACTCACTTAATGCGAAGTTGCTCCTGAAAACCCTCGTCGCTTTCAAAAAAGGTGATTTCTCTGCTCGTCTCCCCGGAGAATGGACTGGCGAGGCCGGCAAAATCGCCGACACCCTCAACGACATCATCGAGTTAAGCGACAAGACCGCGAAGGAACTGGACCGCGTCAGCCGCGTAGTCGGTAAAGAAGGAAAAATCATGCATCGCGCCGCGGTGCCGGCCGCCGCCGGTTCGTGGTTGCGTCTGGTTGATTCGACCAACCTCCTGATTGACGACATGGCCCGGCCGACCAGTGAAATGGCGCGCGTGATCGGGGCCGTGGCTAACGGCGACCTTTCCGAACGCATGGCGCTCGAAGTCGATGGCCGCCCGTTGAAAGGCGAGTTTCTGCGCACGGTGAAGATCGTGAATTCGATGGTGGACCAGTTGGGTTCATTCGCATCGGAAGTGACGCGCGTCGCGCGCGAAGTGGGAACCGAAGGAAAGCTGGGCGGCGAAGCCAAGGTCAAGGGCGTAGCCGGAACGTGGAAAGACCTTACCGATAGTGTGAACTCGATGGCCGGCAACCTGACGGCCCAGGTGAGAAACATCGCGGAGGTGACGACCGCGGTGGCCAATGGCGACCTCTCAAAGAAAATTACCGTCGACGTAAAAGGCGAGATTCTGGAGTTGAAGAACACCATCAACACGATGGTGGACCAGCTGAACTCATTCGCTTCGGAAGTGACGCGCGTGGCCCGTGAAGTAGGTACTGAAGGAAAGCTCGGCGGCCAGGCGGATGTACGCGGCGTCGCCGGAACGTGGAAAGACCTGACCGACAACGTGAACTCGATGGCGAGTAACCTCACCGGCCAGGTCCGTAACATTGCCGAGGTGACGACCGCCGTAGCCAACGGCGACTTGTCAAAGAAAATCACGGTGGACGTGAAGGGCGAGATCCTTGAATTGAAGAACACCATCAACACGATGGTGGACCAGTTGAATTCGTTTGCATCGGAAGTGACGCGTGTGGCGCGCGAAGTAGGCACTGAAGGAAAACTCGGTGGTCAGGCGCAGGTGATGGGCGTCGCCGGAACGTGGAAAGACCTGACCGACAACGTGAACTTCATGGCCGGCAACCTGACGGGCCAGGTCCGTAATATCGCGGAAGTGACGACCGCAGTAGCCAACGGTGACTTGTCCAAGAAAATCACAGTGGACGTGAAGGGCGAAATCCTCGAACTCAAAGACACGATCAATACGATGGTGGACCAGCTCAACGCTTTCGCTTCGGAAGTGACTCGCGTGGCGCGCGAAGTAGGTTCGGAAGGAAAGCTCGGCGGCCAGGCCGATGTGCGCGGTGTCGCGGGAACCTGGAAAGACTTAACCGACAGCGTGAACCTGATGGCCGGTAATCTGACGGGCCAGGTGCGAAACATCGCCGAGGTGACGACCGCCGTGGCGAACGGTGACTTGTCCAAGAAGATCACGGTGGACGTGAAGGGGGAAATCCTCGAACTCAAAGACACGATCAATACGATGGTGGACCAGCTCAACGCTTTCGCTTCTGAAGTAACGCGTGTGGCCCGCGAGGTCGGTACCGAAGGCAAACTGGGCGGCCAAGCTGACGTGCGCGGCGTGGCCGGAACCTGGAAAGATTTGACTGACAGCGTGAACTCGATGGCCGGCAACCTGACGGGCCAGGTCCGTAACATTGCCGACGTGACGACGGCCGTAGCCAAGGGCGATCTATCAAGAAAGATTACCGTCGATGTTAAGGGCGAGATTCTCGAGCTAAAGAACACCATCAACACGATGGTGGACCAGCTCAGCTCGTTCGCGTCGGAAGTTACCCGTGTGGCCCGCGAGGTAGGTACTGAAGGCAGGCTCGGTGGCCAGGCGCAGGTGATGGGCGTGGCGGGAACCTGGAAGGACCTCACCGACAACGTGAACTTTATGGCCGGCAACCTGACGGGCCAGGTGCGAAACATCGCTGAAGTTACCACCGCGGTGGCCAGAGGCGACCTCTCAAAGAAAATCACTGTGGACGTGAAGGGCGAAATTCTTGAATTGAAGAACACTATCAACACGATGGTGGACCAGCTGAACTCGTTTGCGTCTGAAGTAACGCGTGTGGCCCGCGAAGTAGGTACCGAAGGAAAACTCGGCGGCCAGGCGGACGTGCCCGGTGTCGCTGGAACCTGGAAGGACTTAACCGACAACGTGAATTCGATGGCCAGCAACCTCACGGGCCAGGTGAGAAACATCGCGGACGTTACGACCGCGGTGGCCAACGGCGACTTGTCCAAGAAGATCACAGTGGACGTTAAGGGCGAGATTCTCGAATTGAAGAACACCATCAACACGATGGTGGACCAGTTGAACTCGTTTGCTTCGGAGGTAACACGCGTGGCCCGCGAAGTGGGAACCGAAGGAAAACTCGGCGGCCAGGCTGACGTACGCGGCGTCGCGGGAACGTGGAAAGACCTGACCGACAACGTGAACTCGATGGCCAGTAACCTGACCGACCAGGTGCGCGGTATCGCGCGCGTGGTGACGGCGGTGGCCAACGGCGACTTGAAACGCAAACTCACCGTGGAAGCGAAAGGCGAGATTGCCGAACTCGCCGACACGATCAACAACATGACCGACACGCTCGCGACTTTCGCCGACCAGGTGAGTTCCGTCGCCCGCGAAGTCGGCGTGGAAGGGAAGCTCGGCGGCCAGGCGAATGTGCCTGGCGCAGCAGGTACCTGGCGCGACTTGACGGATAACGTCAACGGTCTCGCGGCCAACCTGACGAACCAGGTCCGGGCGATTGCTGAAGTGTCAACCGCTGTGACCAAAGGCGATCTGACGCGATCGATTACGGTCGAAGCGCAGGGCGAGGTTGCGAAACTCAAAGACAACATCAACGAGATGATCCTCAACCTCAAGGATACGACGCAGAAAAATACTGAGCAGGACTGGTTGAAAACGAACCTTGCTCGCTTTACTCGAATGCTTCAAGGCCAGCGCGATATGAAGACCGTTGCGCAGATGGTCTTGTCGGAACTGGCGCCGCTGGTCGAAGCACAGCAGGGCGTCTTCTACGTTAACAACAGCGATAACGGCGACTCAGTCATGAAGTTGCTGGGCGGTTACGCTTACAACAAGCGGAAGAGTCTAGCCAACGAATTTCATGCGGGCGAGAGTCTGGTCGGGCAGTGCATGCTCGAAAAGGAACGCATCCTGGTGACCGACGTGCCGCCGGACTATGTGCAAGTCAAATCCGGTTTGGGCGGGGCGTCACCCAACAACATTGTGGTGCTGCCGGTTATTTTTGAAGGCGAAGTGAAAGCGGTGATTGAGCTTTCGACCTTCCACACTTTCAGCGACACCCACCTCACGTTCCTCGATCAACTGACCGAGAGTATCGGCATCGTCCTGAACACAATCGAAGCCAATACTCGAACTGAAGACTTGCTGCAGCAATCACAGTCGCTCGCCGGCGAGCTGCAAAGCCAGCAGGACGAATTGAAGAAGACCAACGAGCAGCTCGAACAACAGGCGCAGTCGCTGCGCGAGTCGGAAGACTTGCTGAAGAGCCAGCAGGAAGAGCTGCGCCAGACAAACGAAGAGTTGCAGGACAAGGCGGCGCTGCTGGCGCGACAGAAAGCCGAGGTCGAAGCCAAGAACCGCGAAGTTGAAGAAGCGCGCTGGGAGATGGAAGAGAAAGCCGAACAGTTAGCGCTGACTTCGAAATACAAATCAGAGTTTCTGGCGAACATGTCGCACGAGTTGCGCACACCGCTCAACAGCATGCTGATTCTTTCGCGGCAATTAGCGGAAAACTCCGAAGAGAACCTGCATCCGAAGCAGGTCCAATTCGCGGAAACCATCCATTCCTCAGGATCGGATCTGCTTTCGCTGATCAACGACATTCTCGATCTGTCGAAGATTGAATCGGGCATGATGGGGATCGAAGTCTCGGACGTTTTGATCGACGATATCACCGATCAGCTCGAGCGCAGCTTCCATCAATTAGCGCAGGACAAGAACATCGAATTCTTTGTCGAGCGGAGCGAGAAACTCGATCCGATCGTGACCACGGACGACAAACGTCTGCAGCAGATTCTGATGAACCTGTTGTCGAATGCGTTCAAGTTCACCGAGCGCGGCAACGTCGTACTTAGAATCGACCCGGCGGCAAAGGATGAAAAGTATTTTCTTGAATCGCTGAGTCGATCGACTGAGGTCGTTGCCTTCTCAGTCAGCGACACCGGCATCGGCATTCCGGCTGAGAAGCAGCGGATTATTTTTGAAGCGTTCCAGCAAGCCGACGGCACGACCAGTCGCAAGTATGGCGGCACGGGTCTCGGTCTTTCGATCAGCCGCGAGATCGCGCGGTTACTCGGCGGCGAGATTCGCGTCACCAGCGTGCCGGGCGAAGGCAGTACCTTCACCCTTTTCCTGCCGCGCGAATATGTGCCGGCCCGCGCCGTCGCCCCGCCCATTGCGCGACGGCGCAACGGAAAACAAACAGAGGCGGCCTGGACGCCGGCGGAAACATTCAGGACCGACACCACGCTTCTAAACACCGAGGCGGTAGTCGCCGATGATCGCGTAGAGATTGAAGAAGGCGATCGCGTCGTGCTGATCATCGAAGATGACACTACGTTTGTGAACATCCTGGTCGACCTGGCGCACGAAAAAGGCTTCAAGTGCCTCGTCGCTACAACGGGTCAGGCGGCGTTGGCCCTGGCGCACAAATATCATCCGGCGGCGATCACTCTGGACATTCGCCTGCCCGACCGTGACGGTTGGACCATCCTCGATCGTCTGAAGCACGATCCGCGCACCAGGCACATTCCGGTTCACATCATCAGCGTCGAGGGCGCGCGCCGGCGGGCTTTGCGCCAGGGCGCTTTCACGCTGCTGAACAAACCTGTTACCAACGGCGATCTCGAAAAAACATTTGATTCGATGAATGATTTTCTGGAGCGCGACATGCGCGAGTTGCTGGTGGTCGAAGACGACGACGTGCAACGCATGAGCGTGGTGGAGTTGATCGGCAATGGCGACGTGCGCACCACCGCTGTGGGCACCGGCCAGGAAGCGCTCAATCGGCTCAAGGAGCAACGGTTCGACTGTATGGTGCTGGATCTGAAGCTGCCAGACATGACGGGCTTTGAATTGATCGAGCAACTACAGACTGATGCCGGACAGACTGATCTGCCGATCATCGTCTATACCGGTAAGGAGCTGACGAGGAAAGAGGAGATGCATTTGCGGCGCGTGGCCACGTCGGTGATTATCAAAGAAGCCGACTCGCCGGAGCGTCTGCTGGCTGAGACCGCGCTGTTCCTCCATCGCGTTGAAGCGAATCTGCCTGAGCCGAAACGCAAGATGCTCGAGCAACTGAACCGGCGCGATCCAGTGCTGGCAAATCGCAAGGTGCTAATCGTCGATGACGACGTGCGAAACATCTTTGCCCTAACCAGCGCGCTCGAGTCTTACAAAATGAAGGTGGTCCACGCCGAGAACGGTCAAAAAGGCATCGAGCTCCTGAAGGCCACGCCCGGCGTCGAAGCTGTTTTGATGGACATCATGATGCCCGAAATGGACGGCTACGAGGCGATTGCCGCCATCCGCAACATGGACAATTTCCAGACGCTGCCAATCATCGCGCTGACCGCCAAGGCGATGAAGGCCGATCGCGATCACTGCCTGGAAGTGGGTGCGTCGGATTACATCTCGAAACCCCTTGATATCGATCAACTGTTTTCGCTTTTAAGAGTGTGGCTTTCCACTGAGGATCAGAATTTGTGACTGAATTGGTCGCCGCCGCAAATCGCATCAACATCCTGATGGTGGACGATAGTCCCACCAACCTGCTCGCGCTGGAATCAATTCTGCGCGCGCCGGATCGTAATCTAATTCGCGCAAGTTCCGGCGAAGACGCTCTTCGATATCTTCTGGATAACGAAGCAGCGGTGGTCTTGCTCGACGTGTACATGCCCGGAATCGACGGGTTGCAAACCGCCGAGTTGATTCGCCGGCGCGAAAAATCGCGCGACATCCCAATCATCTTTCTGACCGCGAACACTACGGGCCAGACTCATCTGAGCCGTGGCTATTCGTTGGGTGCAGTTGATTACATCGTCAAGCCGGTCGATGCCGCCATCCTGAAATCAAAGGTTGCAGTTTTTGTTGAGCTATACAAAAAGACACGTGAGGTGAAGCGCCAGGCGCGTCTGTTGGAACAAAAGAACCAGGAACTCGAGAGCGCGAACCTCGAACGGCTGCGGATGCTCATTGAACTGGGGCACGAGCTGGCCGCCCAGCACGAGCCGCCAACGGTGCTGCAAAAGTTCTGCCTCTCGGCGCAGAAGATCATCGACGCGGAATCGGTAACGGTCGGCATGCTGGATCATGATGGCCGCACGCTGCGCCATTTTTTCCGTTGCAATTCAAAGGGCGAGATTGAGCGCGAGGGCGAGGTTCCGGCCGTGATTCAAATGGCGCTCCATCGCGTGACCACCGAGCATGCGCCGGTGCGGCTTAGTGAAGCGGACGATTTGCTCCTGGAAGCGGAAGACGACGCGAATTCGCCAAATTCTTTTTTAGGAGCGGCCATCGTGTCTGCCTCGGCGACATGCGGGTGGTTTTATCTGGTGAATAAGCGCAACGCGGACGAATTCAGCGAGGCTGACGAGCGTCTGGCGGCGACGCTCGCGACCCAGGTGGCCGTCGCTTACGAAAATGCGAACCTGTACGCCGAGGCGCAGCACCATGCGACCGAGTTGCGGATGGAAATGGCGGTGCGGAAACAGGCCGAGCACGAACGCGCGCGACTGTTGGTGCGCGAACAGTCCGCGCGGGCGGAAGCGGAAGCTGCCAACCGGAACAAGGACGAGTTCCTGGCGACGCTGTCGCATGAATTGCGCACGCCCTTGACCGCCATCCTTGGCTGGAGTCACCTGATGCGGAGCAAGGGCCTGAACGAGGATGAGTTTTCTCGCGGCCTGGACACGATCGAACGCAATGCCCGTTCGCAATCGCAATTGATTGACGACTTGCTCGACGTTTCGCGAATCATTACGGGCAAATTACAAATCGAGCGCAGTTCAGTTGATCTGTCAAAAGTGATTGACGCGGCGTTTGATTCGATACGGCCGGGCGCTGAAGCCAAGTCGATTCGTTTTGAAACCACACTGAATGGATGCAAGTGCCGCGTCTTTGGCGACAGCACTCGTCTGCAGCAGATTTTCTGGAACCTCTTTAGCAATGCGATCAAGTTCACGCCTAAAGGCGGCCAGGTAAACGTGTCAGTGTCGTCGATTGATTCTCGCGTCAACATCGCCGTAACTGACACCGGGATCGGAATCGATCCGGATTTCCTGCCCTTTATTTTTGATCGCTTTCGGCAGGCTGATGGATCAACCACTCGCGAACATGGCGGGCTCGGCTTAGGCCTGGCGATCGTGCGGCACCTGGTCGAGTTGCACGACGGCCGGGTGTTCGTGGAGAGCGGCGGAAAGAATCTGGGCTCAACTTTCACGATCGCGTTGCCGGTTGCGAAAGCCGTTGCCGGCGAAAACGGAAACTCGGGCCGTGCTGAGAGTGATGACGTGCACGCGTTCAGCGCCTCGGTGCTGAATGGCGTTAAGGTCCTGGTGGTTGACGACGAAGCGGATTCGCGTGACCTGCTGATGACGATCCTGCAGCAGTGTGGCAGTGACGTGCGTTGCACCGAATCAGCGGCCGCCGCAATGCAAACATTTCATGAGTGGAATCCCGATCTGCTGGTGAGCGATATCGGCATGCCCAATGAGGATGGCTACAGCCTGATCAGAAAATTGCGCGAGTTGGGATCTGATCGCGGCAGAGAGATTCCCGCGATGGCCTTGACCGCCTACGCCACGGACGAGGATCGTCTGCAAGCTCTCTCTGCCGGTTTTCAAATTCACATCGCCAAACCGATCGAACCGGAAAATTTTGTAGCGTCGCTGGCGTCGATACTCGAGACGAAGGTGGAGCCTGATTAGCAGAGTTTGCTTCGTCGCGGAGCGACGGTTTTAGTTTAGCCCGACCTTTCAAGGCCGGGATCGAAGGAGCAGCCAAATCGCGTCGCGTTAGCGACGATTGAGCCTGTTTTCAGTCGTCGCTGACGCGACGGTTTTTTTGGCACGCATGATCCCGGCCTTGAAAGACCGGGCTAAATTCATATCGCCGCTACGCGGCGAAGACTAAGAAGCCTGGTTTCTCCTCAATCACAACCCTTCTGTGTTAGACTGCGCGATCTCTCGCTGACTAATCACGATTGCGACGACGTCGAAGTGCATAACGGTAGTCGACATTTCATCAGGTTTCTTCCGGTAAGAGGCATTCTTGCTACGCTGGTTCTTTGCTCAGTCGTTGCCGTAGTTCTGCCGTTGGGCCCAGTCTCCGCGACTTCTGCGTGTCATCTGGATTGTTGCGCGGGCCGGGCAACACACTCCGCCGGGTCATGCATGACGGGCGCGTGTCACGCTCGCATCAAGTTTAAGCGGCCTGCGAACACGCGATCCCTCTCTTCGACGACGAACGAGGAACTCTGCGGCCTGTCTACACGGCCGGCGGCGGTCGCCAGGAGAATCGCGGACTCGAATTTTTTCGCTCATAGAACTAATAACAACAAATCAACTCAGTCAGAGTTATCGGCGACTGCGGTGGGCCGGCCGTGTCCGCCGGACTGCGGTGGCTTGGCTTCAGCTTTCGCGAGCGCGAAGCAATCGCGCAAGGTGTTTTTTAGACGTGCTCACTCACTGCCATCGCGATCAGGTATTGATCATGTTTCGATCCTCATTCAATCAGTAAAGTCGCGCGACGGCCTGTGCCGTCGTTCCATTCCGCGTGGCCCTCCACTTTCAATCGCCTAATTTTTTCAACACATCTCTGTGCTGACGCCATCGCTAATCTCCAGTCAGAGGACTGAAGATGCGCAGAGGTGGCACGCGCATCTTGCGCGTGATTCACGGGCGGGACGCCCGTGCCACTTCTCTTAAGATGCGCGGCTCCGTTCACTACCATTTTTTGGTAGGAACCGATTGGAATCCGTTAGGAAAACTCCCTGTGCGAATAACAGAAGATACGTTTCGAACGATCGCGTTAATTCTGCTTGCGCTTGCGGTTGTGACTGTCGCTAGTCGCGATGTCTCTGCCCAACAAACCGTTACCTCAGCAACGTTGAGCGGGCGGGTCGAAGATGCGACCGGCGCCTCAGTCAACGGTGCGACCATCGAAGCGATCAACCTGGAAACAAATCAACGTGCGACCGTCGTTAGCGACAGCGACGGCAGGTTCAGGTTCCCTTATCTGCAGGTCGGAGCCTACAAACTTTCAGTTAGCGCGCCCGGATTTGCTTCGCTGACAAAAGAACTGACGTTGACGATTGGCCAGGCGGCCTACCTCGAAGTCAGGGTGCAGGTGGCCGGCATGGCGGCGCAGGTCCAGGTCGCGGCCGAGGCGCCGCTGATTGAAACAGTGCGGACGCAAATCGCAGAAACGATCCGCCCGGCTGAAATCAATTCGCTGCCACTGAACGGCCGTAACTATCTTGACCTGGCTTTGCTGGTGCCCGCGGTTTCGCCGACGAATACCGGCAGCAACCAGCGCTTTGCCGAAACGTCGGCGGTGCCGGGGCAGGGAATTTCCATTGCGGGTCAGCGAAATCTCAACAACAGTTTCGTCGTCGATGGTCTTTCGGCGAATGACGATGCCGCCGATTTGACTGGGACGTATTACAGTCAGGAAGTTGTCCGCGAGTTTCAGGTAATCACCACCGGCGGCATCGCCGAATTCGGGCGAGCCTCGAGCGGCGTCGTAAATATCATCACGAAATCGGGAACGAACAATTGGCGGGGAGATGTCTACGGCTTCCTGCGCAACCAGCGTTTTGACGCGCGCAATCCGCTCGCGCCGGTAAAGGATTCGCTGACCCAGGCGCAATACGGCGGCACGGCCGGCGGGCCAATTCAACGTGCTCGAACTTTTTTATTCACTAATTTCGAACAGACACGGCGAAACTACTCGGCGGTCGTCACGGTTGCGCCTGCGGCAGTGACGACTATCAATAATCGGCTCAACACAATTAATTTTCGCGGGCCGCGGATCGAAACCGGAGTGGTGCCGGCGGCCTTTGACACGACGAACTTTTTCGGGCGAGTGGATCACAAGCTGAATGATCGCAACCAACTCAGCGCGCGTTACAGCGTCTATCACATCACCGCGGACAATTCGCGCACGGTTGGCGGATTGAATAATGTCAGCCGCGGTTCAGGTCTTAACGACACCGATCAGACAATCGAAGTCAGCAACATCACGACTATCAATAGCCGGACCTTGAACGAAGCTCGTTTTCAGTTCACCCACAGCCGGCTCGACGCTGCGGCTAACGACACAATTGGCCCCGCGGTCAACATTTCGGGCGTCGCGAATTTTGGCACGATCACGGTGGCGCCGCAGGCGCGCGACATCGATTTGTTTGAGGTGATCGATAATGTTTCAACGCAACGCGGTGCGCATTCGCTGAAGGTCGGGGTCGACATACTCTACAATCGCGTGAACATCGTCTTTCCGGGCGCAATTCAAGGCGTTTACAACTTCAACTCGTTGAATAATTTTCTCGCCGGCAATTACAGCACGTTCCAACAGGCCTTTGGCGCGCCGAGTCAGTTTCAGTCAAACCCAAACGTTGGTGTTTTTCTGCAGGATGAATGGCGTGTTCGTAACAGCCTCACAATTAACGCCGGCCTGAGATACGACGTGCAATGGCTGCCCAGTCCAATTCAGACTGATACGAATAATCTGGCGCCGCGCGTTGGAGTTGCGTGGTCGCCGGGCGATCACAACACGGTGATCCGCGCGGGCTTTGGCATTTACTACGATCGAATTCCGCTGCGCGCAACTTCGAATGCGATTCAACGTGACGGCACGAAGTACGTCATCGCGCAATTCGCTCCCACCCAAACGGGCGCGCCGGTCTTCCCGAACGCGCTGGCGATTCAGCCGTCAGCGTTGGTTACTAAACCAAACATCACGCGGATCGATCCAAACATTGAGACCAGTTATGGCCAGCAGGCAAACCTGCAGGTCGAGCGCGAACTTCCCGGCAACGCTCTCTTGTCGATTGGTTACATCCATCTGCGCAATCTGCACATCATCGTATCGCGCAACCTGAACGTGCCGACGGCGCCGGCGTCAGCGGGTGTTCCGAACCTGGGCCGGCCCGATCCAAATTGGGGAAATATTTCGCGCTACGAAAGCTCAGGTGATTCCTACTACAACGGCCTGATCGTTTCCTTCAACAAACGCGCGACAAAATGGGCAAGTCTGCGGGCATCGTACACGCTTTCGAAAACGACCGACGATGCGGGTAATTTCTTTTTCTCGACGCCGCAGGACAACTTCGACATTCGCGGAGACATGGGTTTGTCGGATAACGATCAACGTCATCGCCTGGTCGTGAGCGGAACCCTCACAGCGCCGCAGGATGTAACCAAGGAAGGATGGCGGCGCGGCCTCAAAAACTTCGAGCTGAGCTACATCTTCACTTATGCATCGCGTTTGCCTTTCAACATTCTGCTCGGAAGCGATCGCAACTTCGACACGAATAATAATGATCGACCCGTGGGCGTCGGGCGCAACACCGGCCGTGGCTTTGACTATGCGTCGTTGGACATGCGCCTAAGTCGGCGTTTTCCTTTTAGTGAACGAGTCTCACTCGATGTGCTGGCCGAAGGTTTCAATCTATTCAATCGCGCGAACTACGGCGTGCCGAATAACACTTTCGGGCCGGGGGCGGCGCCGTTGCCGACCTTCGGCCAACCGACGTTGGCATTCGATCCGCGACAATTTCAATTTGGTTTGAAGCTGAACTTTTGATGGGCGTGAACTGACTGGAGCGCAACCGTCCCGGTTGCACGGTCGTGCGAGTGGCGGGCGAAGCAAGCGAGGACGCTTGCGCTCCAGTCAGCTTGCCGCTTCGCTCGCTTCTTGTGATAAAAGTATGCACGGCGATGGAGTCCGCCATTAAACGCCTGCCCGGCTGATGACTCCTACCAAAAACTGGTTAGGAGTCTGACATGGGTAAATTACTTTTGGCCGGGATCGGCGGTTTCATCGGTTCTGCGCTGCGCTATTCGGTGAGTGGATTTGTGCAGGGCTTCAGTCGCAGCATTCAATTTCCGTTCGGCACGCTGGCCGTAAACCTCATCGGTTGTCTGGCGATTGGATTTCTTTCCTATTTGGCTGAGACGCGTGGCGTCTTTACGGCTGAAACTCGCACGCTGGTTTTCATCGGCGTGCTGGGTGGCTTCACGACCTTCTCGGCTTTCGGTAACGAAACGATCAATCTTTGGCGCGAAGGCGAAAGTCTGCTTGCCGCTTTGAACATTGGAGCGCACCTGGTGCTGTGCCTCGGAGCCGTTTGGCTCAGTCGCGCCGTCGCCTACCAGATTTGGAGATAGAGTGGCACGGGCGTCCCGCCCGTGAATCACGCGCAAGATGCGCGTGCCACGTTGGAGGTAATAAATATGATTCTTCCGGCTGAAGGTTATTTGCTGCGCATCTTCATTGGCGAAAGCGATCGACATGACGGCAAGCTTTTGCATGAATGGATTGTGACGAAAGCCCGCGAGGAAGGGCTGGCCGGCGCCACCGTAATGCGCGGCATGATGGGTTTTGGGGCGCACAGCCGTCTGCACACTTTCAAAATTGAGCGCCTGTCACAGGACCTACCCGTCATCATCGAGATCGTGGACACGCGCGAAAAGCTCGAGAAATTTCTGGCTTTAATCGACAACGAAATTGAAGAAGGAATGGCGACACTCGAGGAAGTGCAGATTCATTTCTATCGCAGTGGGAAGAAGGATGGAGAGTAAAGTCAGCGCTGTCCCCGTAAGCGGAGTCAGTATCATCCGCGTAAGCGGATGGGTTAAGGAAGGCTCTTCAGAACCAAGTCGACTCCTGATCCCATTCGCTTACGCGAATGGTACTGACTTCAGTTCTTTTCCACTTCATACTTCTCAGTCTTGAATGGTTTGAATCCGCGCTTTAGATAATTCGGCAGGGCGGCCGGATCGTCGAGCGTGCAGGTGTGCAGCCAGACGCGATTCGCGCCATCAGCCCACGCTTGTTCTGTCGCGCACGTCAGCAAGTGTTTGCCTAATCCGCGCCCGATGAATTGCGGCAACAAGCCAAAGTAAGCTAGTTCGGTTGAGCCGTCTTCACATTTTCTCAATTCAAAGTAACCGGCCATCTCGCCGTCATAGGTCATCAACCACATCGAGTTCTCAGGTTTCGCCAGATGCTCGGAAATCTCTTCGTCGCTCCAGGGCAGCCGATCGATCCAGTGATAGTTCTTGCCTACTTCGGCGTAGAGAAAGCGGAAGAGTTCAATCGAACAATCGGGCTGAGGCTCAATTTGAAGGAGAGGATCGTCGTTGCGCGCAGCCTGCAGGTCTGAGGCTGAACGCATCTCGAGATAGCTGCGGGTGACTTCGATGGTTGAAGAAGTCTTCATTAAGCAGTCATTAGGTCAGCACCATCTGCGTAAGCTGATGGGTTAAGGAAGTTCTTTGGGAGGCTCGAGAATCCTCCTGATCCCATTCGCTGACGCGAATGGTACTGACTTCAGAGCCGAGGCGAATACTGACTTCATTTCGCGGCTTTGCCGCCGCACATGGCGGAAAGCCTCTGGCTTTCCGGGCCAACTCTCTATGATTTCCTTCGAGGCTACGCCTCGAAGAGTTGGAGGCTTAGCCTCCATGAATGTTAAAGACTCGAACCGGTAACCCGGAGGCTTACCGCCATGTGCGGCGGCAGAGCCGCAGCTCGCTTATCTTTACCCGCATCTCACTTACCCCGCCGCATCCTGCTTACCCTTAGACGCAGCCTTTGCTCGCGGGTGAAACCGATCGTAGGTCTTGCGCATGTGTAAATCCGTGATGTGCGTGTAGATCTCCGTCGTCGAAATATCGCTATGGCCCAGAAGCGCCTGGACCGAGCGCGAGTCGGCGCCGTGTTGCATCAGGTGCGTCCCAAAGCTGTGACGCAAGGTGTGCGGCGAAATGTCGGGGACGCCCGCCGTGGCTGCATGGGTTTTGATTATTCGGTAGGCGTTGTCGCGCGTCATCGTCCGACCGCGATGCAGAAACAGTTCGGGCTTGCCTTCGTTGCCGAACTGTTTTCGAATCGCCAGATATCTTTGCAGCCAGTGAATCGCGCTTTTGCCCAGAGGGATGCGCCGCTCTTTGTTGCCCTTGCCGTGACACGTAACCAGGGCCGCGTCCAAATCAATGTCGCTCGTCTTCAGTCCACACGCTTCCGAAACTCTGAGGCCCGCGGCGTACATCAATTCCAACAAGGCCCGATCGCGTACGCCTAAATCGGTTTTGATATCCGGCGCGAAGAGGAGACGCTCCATCTCTTCTTCGCTCAAAAATTTCGGCAGGCGCGAGCTCTGTTGCGGCGTGTGAATGTCTTCCGCCGGATGACGTTTGACGTGACCGTCCAGCATTAAGAAACGAAAGAAACCGCGCGCGGCGCTGACTGATCGAGATACGGATGTAGGCGCCATTCCGGCGCGCGACATGCCCGCAATCCATTCGCGCAAATCTTTCCGCTCGAGCTTCTCGATCTGTTTGCCGTTCTTCTCAGCCCAGTTTTGCAGCTTGACGAGGTCGCGCGCATAGCTCTCCAGAGTGTTTGCGGACAGACCCTTTTCGACCTGGATGTAAGTGAGGAATTCGCGGACGAGATCGCGATTCGACGTGCGCACGGTCATGTCAGAGATTATAAGCCTTCTGGCAATCCGAAATCTGCCGGGATCAAAGAATAGAGGACTGCATCGTGAGACTCGCCGTGAATCAACAGACGCTTTCGCGCCACGCCTTCACGGATCGCACCGGCCTTTTCAGCGACTTTTTGACTCGCGACATTATTGACGGCGGCGACAATCTCAATGCGTTTGAGACCGAGTTGTGCGAAACCAAAGCGCGCCGCCAGCCGCGTGGCGCTGGTCGCAAACCCCTGACCCGTCGCACTGGTTCGGACCCAATAGCCCAGATTGGCAAATTGATGAACGCGATTGATGAAGTTCAGTCCGACACCGCCGACAAACGTGTTGGAGGATTTTTCAAAGACAGCGAAGCTGTACCATTCGTCGCCCTGTGACGCCAGTTGACGTGAACCGATGAAGCTTCGACTCTCTTCGATCGAATAGTTCTGATCACACCACGGTAGCCAGCGTGAGACTTCGGCAATCGATTCGCGCACTGCGGAATACAGAAGCTCCGCGTCGGCTTCACGATACGGGCGGAGCAGGATCGACTCGTCCGTCAGTTCCATTGCATTAAGTTCGAGACTCAGACTGGCGGGGCTTGGCGCCAAAACTCCGGCGCGAACGCTCCCAGCCGCGTAGCGGCGACATTTTTGTAGAACATCGTTGCCGGTGAATCCCAGCTCCGGAGGAGCGGCATATTCTGTCGCCCATAAATTGGCTAAGACGATAAAGAACCCTTCGTATCTACAAATATTCCGTGCCTAGCGGCACTCAAGACAGATTCTCCGTCGCTTCAATTTCTTCCAAAGCTCCCTCAACCTGACTATTGGAGGCAAGGCTGGCCGGCGCATTGGTTAAGGCTTGGGCGCTGCTTTGTACTTGTTGATGAGTTCCTGCATTCCCGCGGTTGAGTTGTTGTGGCGGTACTTGTAATAGGCCTCCAGGTCGGCCAGGTATTGCTGGCGCACCGGCTGCAAGGTCGCGTTGCCTTCCGAAACCGCGACGGCGTGGGCGTAAGCATCAATCGTCGCATCCATCAACGTTTGCGCCTTTTTCAGTTCTTCATCTTTTGCCGGACCCGCAGGCATGCCCTGATATTTTTTTGCCGAGGTTTGGTATTCATCGTTTACGATGCCTGCCAGCATGACGAAATTGAACGGATCGGTTGGCGCAAGCTCCGATGCCTTCACATAACTGGCCCGCGCCTGCGTCCGATCGCCCTTGACCAGGTTCAGCAATCCCAATGATTGATGCAGGCCGGGCAAAACATCTGACTTGTACTTGGTCCAGGCGGCAACATCCATCCATGCTGGTTTCTTGTCGGCTTCGATAAGTTGAATCGCCGCCGTCCCATACTGCAGGCTCTGGGCCACAAATTTACCGTTCTTATTTTTAGCTTCGGTCGTGCCCGCCGAAACAAGTTGGATGAGGACCTCCAGCGATTCCGGATTCTTGCTTATGAATTCTGTGCCTGCGGTGAAGGCTTCATCCGTCCGTTTGGATTGAATAAGTCCATCGATCAGAGTCGGCGCAATCAATTCCTGTTCAGACGGCTCAGTGAATATGTCCCGGTACGCCTGGGCTCCGGTGACCTTCTGGGCAGGGTCGGTGGCGCCGTCGATTTTTTCGGCCAAGTCGCGGGCCATTTTCGCTCGCAGGGTGCTCTTGGGATATTTCTTGACGAAGTCGGCTGCCGCTTTGAGTTGAACGGCAGGATCGGGCGCAGTCATAACGGCCTTCGCCATATTCTGTTCATCAGCAGAGGGCTGGGCCTGGCCGCCTCGAGCAAGAGTCAATGTCGCTGTCGCCGAAAGCAGCAGAGCTATGGATAATAAAATCGATTTCATTTTCATCTTAGTCACCTTCGAAGAATTGCATTAAGGCCTGTCGGAAGCCGAAGTATATTGCTTCACGATGGCGCGCGGGGGCAAGTGGCGGTCGTCCGTGAAAACGGTTTGCTCAAAAAAACTCACGAGATCCATCTCAGTCACACCTCGCTTCAGGAGTCGGTCGGAAAAAGGCGTTTCTCTGCGTAACTCGGTGGAATCTTTGTGCCTCTGTGGTGAATGTTTTCTGGTTGTCTCACCACGGAGACACAGAGATCGAACAGAGAACCACGGGGTTCATTTTCCGACCTAATCTGCGGCGCCGCGGCCGAGGCTCGGTCGAACTCGCCGGTAGCGATGCGCGATGGGCCGCCGCCGGCCGATGCCGATTGCGTTCCGCGAAATAATCAGAGTCGGCGGCAACTGACGACGTTTGAATTCGTTGGCCGGCGATTCGACGCGATTGAGAATGTCGTAAACCAGATTCGGATCGTGACCGGCGCCGATTATCTCCTCGGGCGAGGCCTTCTGCTCAAAATAAAGTTTGAGGATCGGATCCAGCCTTTCGTAAGGCGGCAGCGATTGCTCATCAAATTGTCCGGGCGCAAGCTCAGCTGACGGCGGCTTGCTGATGATCGCTTCGGGAATAACCTCGTGCTCGCGATTGTAAGTTCGCGCGAGTTGATAGACTTCGGTCTTAAGCACGTCACCGATGACTGCCAGGCCGCCGTTTGTATCGCCGTACAGCGTACAGTAGCCGAGCGCCAGCTCAGACTTGTTGCCGGTTGAAAGCAGCAGACGATTCTCGGCGTTCGAGATTGTCATCAGAATGTTGCCGCGCAGGCGTGATTGCAGATTCTCGACAGCGCGCTCGGCAGCGGACTTGTTCTTAACATCGGGCTCAGGCAAGCCCAGCTCGTTTCTTAAAGTATGAAACGCTTCGCCGATCGGTTTCTCGAGGATCTTGATTCCCAGACGGCGCGCCAGATCAAACGAGTCTTCAACGCTGCCGCGTGAAGAGTATGGCGAGGGCATGGTCACTGCCAGAACGTTTCCGCCGCCCAACGCTTCGGCCGCCAGCGCCGCTACCAACGCTGAATCAATACCGCCGGATAAACCAAGCACGGCCTTAGTGAAATTATTTTTGCGCGCGTAATCGCGAATTCCCAGGACCAGTGCCGAACGAATTGTTTCGATTTCGTCGCCCGGCAAACAGCGCGAGTCAGGAATGCCGCAGGCTAGATCGACCGTGCCGACGAATTCTTCGAACGGCGGAGCCTGCATGATGATCTTTCCGGAAGCATCAGAAATAATGCTGGCGCCATCGAAAATCACGCCATCATTTCCGCCAACCAAATTTACAAAAATGATCGGCAGGTTAGCAGACCTCGCGCGATGCGAAACCATCTCGCAACGGACGTTCATCTTTGCTTTGTTGAAGGGTGAAGCGTTGATCGAAATTAGCAAGCCGGGATGCAACTCGATCAACTCCTGCGTCGGGTCGTTCTGATAGAGACGCTGCTGCCAAAACGTTTTGTCATTCCAGAAGTCTTCACAAATCGCGACGCCGACTTTTGTCTCGGCGATATTGAACAGATGGTGTTTCTGGCCGGGCTCGAAATAACGCGGATCGTCAAAGACATCGTATTCCGGCAGAAGGGTCTTGTCCGCGAATCCCAGCAGGGTTCGGTTGCGAATCACCGCAGCTGAATTGAAGAGTCTGCGTCCCGTCGGCTGATCGTTGGGTCGGACCGTGCCGACAATCGCGGTCAATCCATCCGTCGCCGCGATGATTTGATCGAGTGGTTCCAATACCGTCCGAACGACGTCCGGATCGAGAAACCAATCATGCGAGGTGTAGCCCTGAATCGTGATTTCCGGGAAAACAATCAGGTCTGACTTTTCTTTTTTTGCCTGGTCGATGGCAGCGAGGATGCGCGCGACGTTGCCTTCATAATCACCGTTGGTCGTATTGATTTGGCCGATCGTAACGCGCATCTGAAGAGATTTTAACACTGATCCCTTCAGCGCCTGAGCGGTACGCACGCCTCCGGCATGCTTCGCCTGGCTTTGGCGCAAAGTCCTTTCTCATTCACGCAGGTTTCAGGTCCGGAATGCGGTGCGAGCAAGAAAACAAGAACGATTTAATATTGCAGGCTGCATCGCAGAGCATTCGCCGAAGGGCCGTTAGGCCCGGCATATTTGTAGAACTGTGCTGGAAAAAAGTTTGAGGCCCGTAGGCCCGGCATATTGAAACAACCAAGAGGATATTTGATTTAGAAATACATTTCAGTATGAGGGTGCAAGATATGTCACCTACTCAGAGCGTAGTGCCTCCAACGGATCGACTTGGGCAGCTTTGCGTGCCGGCAACCAACAGGCGGCCAGCGCCACGACAGTGAGCACTGTCGCGATCACAAATAAGGTCAATGGGTCATTCCCCTTCACACCGTAAAGCTGATCGGCCATCTGACGCCCGATGCTGGTCGCGAAATATTGGCTGGCTAGAATGCGCGTCAAGGCGTAGCCGCCGAGTGCCCCGATCGCCAGCCCCAGCAGCACCAACTTCATTCCTTGCCAAATCACCAGTCGCAAGACATTGACAGTTTGCGCGCCGAGCGCCATGCGAATGCCGATCTCATTCGTGCGTTGCGCAACCGAATACGCCAGCACGCCCGAAAGTCCGACGGCCGCGAGCAAAAGCGCCAGCCCGCCAAAGAAAATCAAAAGCCGCGCCGACAGGCGTTCGCCTCCCAGGGTTGCCTGCGCGCGCGCTGTTTGGCTGGTGACCTCCGTGACCGGGAGATCACTGTCCAGCTTGCGCACCAATTGCCGCACCGCGGCGGCGAGCGCCGTTGGTTCACCAGCCGTGCGCAACGCGAAAGACATCTCGCCGATTGCCGCGACTTCCTGCTGCCACGACGTGTAAAGCAGGGGCGTGAGTTCCTCACGCTGCCTCATGTATTTAGTGTCGGCGACGACCCCGACAATTTCGACTACGCGTTTGCTACCTCTCAGTGTGACACGCTGTCCGAGCACATCGGCGTTGGGGAAATACTGTTGGGCGAAGGTTTGATTGACGATGCCAACGTAAGGCGCATGCTGATCATCCTGGGCCGTGAATCCGCGCCCACGCAGCAGCGGGATCTCCATCGTCGCAAAATAGTTTTCGCGGGCCATCTGACGGTTGACGAGGTGGCGCCCGGCGGTCATTGCCTCTTCGCCGGGCAGCAAGATGCCGGTCATATAATTGTCTTGCGCAATGAGCGGAACGCGCCCGAACGTCGCTGCGCGCACGCCCGGCAGACTGTCCAACTGCTCGGAGAGTCGTTGATAGAATTGCACAAGCCGTTCGTCTTTATAACCAGCCTGCTCCGGCTGCAGCGTGAAGAGCAAAAGGTTCTCTTGATTGAAGCCGAGGTTGACGTTTTGCAGGTTGTAGAGTGTGCGCACGAACACCCCCGCGCCAACCAACAACAACAGCGAGAGCGCGACCTGCACGACGATCAGCCCCTTGCTCAACCGCGAAACCGCGCCCGTCGTGCGGCGGCTCTGTTTGAGCGAGGTGGCCAAATCCAGCCTCGTCGAACGCCACGCGGGGGCTAAGCCGAAGAGCACGCCGGTTAGCAACGAGATGGCCAGCGTGAATACGAGCACGCGCCAGTTCAGACTGAGTTCAACGCCGCTGGGCAAGATTCTTCCCGAGTTCTTTTCGCTCAACGCCATGAGCGCGCGCTTGCCCCAGAAGGCGAAGAGAACGCCCACCACGCCGCCCAGCGCCGCGAGCAGCAAACTCTCGGTCAACAGTTGCCGGATCAAACGCCAACGCCCCGCGCCGACCGCGAGCCGCACGCTGATCTCTGCGCCGCGCTGGGCTGCCCGCGCCAGCAGCAAGTTCGCCACGTTGGCACAGGCAATCAGCAGCACCAGCGCCACCACGATGAACAGACCATAGATGTTGGTTGAATATTGTCTGCGCTCGTCCAGCATCCCACGACTGCCGGATTCCGCCAGCAGGCGCGGGTAATCTTTCGGCTCAATTTGCGCCGGTTGATCTGCTTTGCGCGGCGGCGGCATGACCTCCAATGCAGCGGCTTGAAAAGTGCCGTTCAGGCTATCGCGCGCCTGTTCATAGGTTGCGCCCGGTTTGAGTCGCCCCATCAAATTCAACCACCAGACGCCGCCCGGCGCGTTCGCCGTGCCCAATCGGGTGCGCTCGCCCTGCAACAACGGCTCCTGGGTGATCGGGACAGTGACTGCCGGGTGATAATTCACCTGCGATATTTCGGTGAAGGCAGGCGGAGTGACGCCGATGATGGTGAAGGACTGTTTGTTGAGTTTGAGTTGTCGGCCGATGACGCCGGGATCGCCCCCGAACCGATCCTGCCAGTATTGATAGCTGAGCACGGCCACCGGCGGCGCACCTGCCTTGTCATCTTCGTTTCTGATCCAGCGCCCCAGACTCGGTTGTACTCTTAACCCGGCGTAGTAGTCGCCAGAGACGGCTTGCCCGTTAACGATCTCCGCCTGATCCCGCACCACTGCTGTCAAATCAGGGATTGGAGCGAAAGCAAAAAAATCGCTGAGGGGGCCATCCGGTTGCGCGCGTGCCTGGCGCATCTTTTCAAAGACGTCGTAGCGAAACAGCGAATCGCCCTCGGTGCCCGGTGCTGTCGGGACGTATGACGTGCCGCTCATCCCACTCTTTCGGAAGGCGGGTCCGGCTTGATATTCAAACAGCACCAGGCGCTCGGGCTCAGCGACCGGCAAGGTCTTCAGCAGCACCGCATCCACTACGCTAAACAACGCCGTGTTTGCGCCAATGCCGAGAGCCAGTGAGAGCACAGTGACAATTGTGAAGGCCTTGCTTTTGAAGAGGATTCGGATCCCGAAGCGCAGGTCTCGCAACAGATCCCAGAGCAGGTTGACTCTCTTCGCTCCCAGGACCACCGGTTCATGTTGGACCGGGCGTTCAATCTTATTTAGTTCGCCCGCCAGCACGTCGCTCTCGTTCAACTGCTCCAACGTTTGGCGACGGGCATCTGCTGCGGTCGCTCCGCCGGCCAGTTGCTCGTCGTAGAAATCCTCAAGGTACTGGGCCAACTCTTCCACGATCTCGGCCTCACGAGTGGGCGCCAACTGCGACGGTGTCAGGCGGGCGCTGATTTCCTTCTTCCAGTCAGGCATGATTGCGTCACCTCAGACAGGGTTAATTCCAGCCACGAGATCAAGCGCGGCGAAAAAGTCTTTCCACGTACGCCGTTGTTCTGCCAGGATCCTGCGACCTGCCGGCGTCAACGTGTAAAACCGTCGCCGGCGTTCACCGGCTTTTTCGACCCAACGACCTTTAATCAGGCCGCGCTTTTCCAGGCGATAAAGCAGTGGGTAGAGCGAGGCCACATGGAACTGCAGAACCCCCTGCGAGCGTTGCTCGATTAGTTTCCCAATCTCGTAGCCGTGGCGTGGCCGATCTTCCACCATCGCCATAATCAGCATTTCCGTGCTGCCTCTTTTTAAGTCGCGATCAATCATACGAGCCGTCTCCATATGTGGCTGCGCCATATATACATCCTGAGGCATCGCGGAATCAAGCTTTCGCGAGCTGCGAAGCAGCGGCGAGTTAAAGCCCAAGGCGAGGCTCTGCGAGCCTTGGGTCACACACGCGCCTTCATCAGTGAGCCGCGAAGCGGCGACAGAGATATATGCGAGAAGATCGTTGTCCGGGATTCGAATGAAGTTGGGCTGCTAATCTATTAGTGAGTAGAAGTCGGACAGAAGATTCTTGTCCAGAGGATCTCTTTCGCCGCTTCGCGGCTCATTCTTTTGTGGTGCGAGGTTCCCAAGGCTCGCAAAGCCTCGCCTTGGGCTTAACTTTGGCCGCCGCTTCGCGGCTCGTTGAAAGATTCTATGCAGTTGATTCAAAGATCATGCTAGCTCAACACCGCGGGTGTTGCTCCAGTCCCACACGCCTCGCTTGATTGGCCGCTCCGCGCTTCGTTACAATCTTCGGAACACGCAAACGTTTCCTGCGTAAGAGTCAATTATGAGTAGTTTCGACAAAGTATTAACGAAGGTTTTCGGCAGTAGCAACGAGCGCTTTCTGAAGACTGTCAAGCCGTTAGTGGCCCAAATTAACGACTTTGAGCCGGCCGTTAAGCAGCTTACTGACGAACAGTTGCGCGAAAAAACGGCGGAATATAAGGCGCGGATCGCCGACGCGGTCAAAGACGCGCGCGATAAGGACGATCGCAAATATCGCGAACAGCAGGTCCTTAACGAGATCCTGCCGGAAGCTTTCGCGGTGGTGCGTGAAGCCAGCGTGCGCACGACCGGCATGCGTCATTTCGATGTCCAGATGATCGGCGGCCTGGTGTTGCACCAGGGCAAGATTGCCGAGATGCGAACGGGCGAAGGCAAAACCCTGGTGGCGACGCTGCCGGCTTATTTGAACGCTTTGACCGGGCGCGGTGTACACGTCATTACCGTAAACGATTACCTGGCCTCACGCGACGCCGAATGGATGGGCCAGATTCATCGGTTCCTCGGGTTGACCGTCGGTTGCATCCAGAACGACATGGATGATTTTGAGCGCCAGAACGCCTACAACGCCGATATCACGTACGGCACGAACAACGAATTTGGTTTTGATTACCTGCGCGACAACATGAAGTTCGATCTCGCGACCTGCGTGCAGCATGGCCATTATCACGCGATCGTCGACGAGGTGGATTCAATCCTGATCGATGAAGCGCGAACGCCTTTGATCATCTCCGGCCCATCGGAGGAATCAACCGACAAGTACTACCAGGCGAACGCGATTATTCCGCAGCTCGTGCGCGGCGAAGAGCTGGAAGAAAACAAAAAGACCGGTGACTACGTCGTCGATGAAAGGAACCATTCGGCGGTGCTGACCGAGGACGGTGTCGATAAAGCCGAGCGCTTGCTGGGTGTCGGCAATCTTTACGATCCCGGCAACATGGAGTTGCTGCACTGCGTCGAGCAGGCTTTGAAAGCGCACACGCTTTACCGGCTCGACCACCAATACGTGGTCCAGGACGGCGAGGTGATCATCGTCGATGATTTCACCGGACGTTTGATGAAGGGCCGTCGCTGGTCAGATGGTCTGCACCAGGCGGTCGAAGCGAAGGAAGGCGTGAAGATCGAACGCGAAAACCAAACGCTGGCGACGATCACTTTGCAGAATTATTTTCGCTTGTACGAAAAACTCTCCGGCATGACGGGAACGGCGGAAACTGAAGCCGCTGAATTCCATTCCACTTACAAACTGGAAGTGGTCGTGATTCCGACGCACATGCCGATGGTGCGCAAGGACAATCCTGACGTCATCTATCGGACGCTGCCGGAAAAATGGGACGCCGTCGTCGAAGAGATCCAGGAACGCTATCAACATGGCCAGCCGGTCCTGGTGGGCACGGTTTCAGTTGAAAACTCGGAATTGATAGCACGCCGTTTGCAGCGCGTGGGTGTTCCGCACAACGTGCTGAACGCCAAGTTTCACGAGCGCGAGGCCGAGATTGTCGCGCAGGCCGGCCGCAAAGGTGCGATCACGATTGCGACGAACATGGCCGGTCGCGGCACAGACATTCTGCTCGGCGGCAATCCTGATTTCATGGCGCGCGAGTTTCTGAAGGACGAGGAAGTCGATCCTGATGAAGCGACCGAATCGCAGTGGGAGGAAAAATTCTCACAAGCAAAACGCATTGTCGAGGCTGAACACAAGGAAGTGGTGTCGCTTGGCGGTTTGCACATTCTCGGTACTGAACGTCACGAGTCGCGCCGCATCGACAATCAGCTGCGTGGGCGCGCGGGCCGCCAGGGCGATCCCGGATCGTCGCGCTTTTTCCTTTCACTCGAAGACGATCTGATGCGCATCTTTGCCGGTGACAAGGTCAAGGCGCTGATGCAACGGCTGGGCATGGAGCAGGGCGTGGCCATCGAATCAAAGATGGTTTCCAAGCGGATTGCGTCGGCACAGAAGTCGGTCGAAGGCCGCAACTTCGAAACGCGCAAGCACTTGCTCGAATATGACGACGTAATGAACAAGCAGCGCGAGACTATCTATGGTCTGCGCCGCCAATTGATGGAAGAGCCTGATCAACGCGAATACCTGGTGGGTGAGACCGGCGTCGCGCGCGATCTGCTGGCTGATCTCACCCGGCAATATCTCGACACGAACGCCTCGCCCGACGATTGGGACGTCGAGAATTACAACGTTCAGATTCACACGATTTACGCGCTCGATCCGCAAGCTGAAGGAATCGATTTCGCACTTTCTTCGTCCGAAGAGATTACCGATCTGATTTGGGAAAAGCTCAAAACGAAGTACGCGGAAAAGGAAAAACAGATCGGTGAGGAAGCGATGCGCACCTACGAGCGCATCATCATGCTCAACATCATCGATGCGCAATGGAAGGATCACCTGCTGGCGCTCGATCATTTGAAGCAGGGCATCGGGCTGGTGGGCTACGGCCAGAAAGATCCGCTGGTCGAATACAAGAAAGAGAGTTTCGATCTCTTCCAGGCCATGCTGGATCGCATCGACACCACCACGATTCGGTCGCTTTTCAACTTACAGGTGGTTTCTGAGCAGCAACCCGACGAGTTGCAACGACGGCGCGCCGCGCGGCGCTCATCGCTGAATTTTACCGGCCCGAACCAGGGTGCTGCCGCTGCGGGCGAAGAGGACGGCAAGGTCAAAACCGTTGTGCGCGATCAACCGAAAGTCGGCCGCAACGATCCCTGCCCCTGCGGGTCGGGAAAGAAATACAAGAAGTGCCACGGTGCTTAGCAGAATACTCTTGGTAACGCCGATGAAACTGCGAGCGTCTCCTCATTCAGCGTCGCTCGCGGTTGTCTTGATTCTGCTGGCGCTTACTTGCACCAGCGCACTGGCCCAACAATCAAAACCGGCAAGCAGTTCCGAGTACGAGAAGGCAGTTGAACTCTACACGAACGGGGACAAGACCGGCGCCATCAAAATACTTGAAAAAGTCGTCCTCGCAGACGTCGACCATGCACCTGCCTGGAACCTTCTGGGCCTCGCGTACTACCAGACCGGCATGCTGTGGCGCGCCGGCGATGCATTTGAGCATTTGCTTCGCCTTCGTCCGGACTCACCAGACGCCCGGGCCAAACTCTCATACGCGTTGATTCTCGGCGGTCAATCCGAACGAGCTGTCGCCAACGCTGAACGGGCCATCGAGCTTGGCGATCGAAGTGCCGAGCCTTTTTACGCGCTTGCCGAAGCAAACTATCGCGCTGGTAATTACGCGAAGGCTGTTGAGCAGGCTAACGAAGCGCTGAAAGTTAATTCCGGATTTGCGCTGGTTCTGATCACAAAGAGCATGGCGCTCTATTCCCTGGGCCGGCACGCCGAATCGGCCACCTGCCTTGAAGATTTTCTACACCTTAGTCCAGACGACCTGGATGCGGACGTCTGGCGGGAACGATTAGGAAAACTGCGTGGGCGCGTTCAAGAATCGTCGCAAGCGGCCACTGATACATCGCCGGAAATTTTTAAGGGCAGGGACGTAACGACGAAGGCTCGAGTTTTGGAAAAGTCTGAACCGACTTATACGGAATCAGCTCGGCAGGCCGGAGTGACGGGAACGGTTATACTCAGGGCGGTTTTCTCGGGCACAGGCGAAGTAACCAATATTTGGGTCACCCGTCCGCTCAGCCATGGTTTGAACGCAAAGGCGGTCGCGGCGGCCAAAGGAATCAGATTCGTTCCTGCTACGAAAGACGGGAAGCCGGTTTCGATGTGGATCGAGCTGCAATACAACTTCAATTTATACTAGCTTTGGAAACTCGCTTATGAGTAAACACGTATTCTTCTTTTCATCAGGCTTCAGCAATTTAGAAATTGCGCCCCGACATCCCGAGCGACAGAATTCCGAGATTGCCGACCGCGTTTGAAACCAATTTTTGATGCCCGCAGAAACGACTTCAACCAATCCGGTAGTTAAATCGATCATCTCGGGCAATGCGCCCCCGGCGGCGCGTTCGGCGGCAGCGCGCGGAATGCTGCCGCTGCCGCAAGCCGATCTGCTCGAAGTCCTGGTCCACCTGACGGCCGACAATGATCCGGCCATTGCCAGCGCGGCTCAGGAAACTATGGCTGAGCAGCAAGCAAGCGACCTTGGGCAAGTTGCCGCAGCCGAACACACGGCTCCCTCTGTGCTGGGCTATCTGGCTTCGCTTCGTTCGGCAAGCCGCGAGATTCATGAAGCGATTGCGGCAAACCCAAATACTCCCGACGAGGCAATCGCTTTGCTGGCGCGGGCGACTGAGCATGCCTCGCTGATCGAACTCATTACTCTTAACCAACAGCGACTGATTCGCTCGCCGGCGATCATCGACGCGGTTTTGCTCAACCCTGCGCGCACACCCGAAGCAGAACGGCGGGCCAAAGAGACGCGGCGTGAATTTTTTGAGAAGGAACGTGGGGCGCGGCAAATCGCCGAAGAATTGCGGGCCCGGGGAAATGCGGCGGCGGCTGAATTTTTTGAGACGGCCGACCTTTCAACCGCTGAAGGTCAGATGTCGATCGACGACGCCTGGGTGATCGCCCAACACATCGAGGTTTCTGATGTCGATATCGATGATTCCTGGCTGGCGCGCGAGTTCATGGAAGAGACGCCCGAGCAGATTGCTGCCAATGTCCAGGCGATAATTAACGCCGAGCGTCTGGAAGGTGAGATTTCGCCGGAACGCGTTTCACTGATTCGCAAGATCATGTTCATGACGGTCAAAGACCGCGTCAAACTGGCGATGAAGGGTGATCGAGAAGCGCGCGGCATTCTGATTCGCGACTCAAACAAAGTGGTTGCGACCGGAGTCATTCACAATCCTCGGATAACGGACCATGAGATTGAGAATATTGCGGCGATGCGACAAGTTTCTGATGAAGTGCTGCGAATAATTGGAAACAATCGCCAGTGGGCGCGCTCGTATCCGATCATTCACAACCTGGCGCGCAATCCGCGCACGCCGATGGCCACGGCGGTGCAAATCCTGCCGCGTATTCGCACCAAGGACCTGAAATCAATCGCCCTAAACCGGAACGTATCCGAGGCTGTGCGGCGACAGGCCTATCGCCTTTCCGAAATGCGCGGGCCGTCTGGCGCAGGTAGATAGCGCGTTCCCAGTCTCAACTGTCACAGAGCTGTCACAATTTAGTGATATTTTGCTTGACGCCGAGTGTGGGCGGGTGTACTTTGAGGCTTGTTCCAGATGTTTGATAACAGGTTGGCAAGGTAAAACTTCAATAGTGGGCTGTAAATTGTAGCAACGTGGCAGCGCTTATTTTTCCGCCACAGACTTTATACCGCCGTCAAAAATAAAGAACCACCTTTGAAGTACAGGATCGCCATCAGCGACGATTCTCAAGTCTGGCCTAGCCACCCTGTGACCCGATCCTTCCCTGATCTTTTCGCCCCGTTGATTCGCAAGAGTCACCGGGGCGCAATTCTGTTTGGGACTTTGAACTTTGGTCTTTGTACTTTGTAGGTCCATTTACCAGCGGCGCTCAGATTGGAAGACTAAAAACCAAGCACAAAGTACAAAGCTCTTCCTTCGTCACATTGCCAACCCGCCATCAACCTGAATCACCTGGCCGGTGATGTAACGCGCGTCGTCAGAGAGCAGGAAGCAAGCGATGCGGGCGACTTCGTCAGTTTCAGCAAATCGGCCCAGCGGAATTTGCTCGAGTATCTTTGCCTGGTAAGTTTCATCGAGACCGCTGGACATGTCGGTCGCTACCATCCCGAGCGCCAGGGCATTGACGGTGACCTTTCGGCTCGCAACTTCACGCGCCAGGGCTTTCGTTAATCCAATCATGCCGGCCTTTGATGCGGAGTAGTTGGACTGCCCAGCCATGCCCACGACGCCGCTGATTGAAGTGATGTTCAGAATCGAACCTCCGCCTTCCTGTCGCAGCATCACTCGCACGGACGCTTTCGCAAAATTCCACGCGCCTTTCAGGTTCGTATCGATAACGGCATCCCAATCGTCTTCTTTCATTCGCAGGATGAGGGTGTCACGCACGATGCCGGCGTTGTTGACGAGAAAATCGATCCGGCCAAAAGCATCTTTCGTTTGCTTGACCATTTCCGCGGCCGCTTCTGTGTTTGCGACGTCGCCCTGCGCAGCCAGGGCACGGACGCCCAACGCTTCAATCTCTGCTTTGAGCGAATCAGCAGCCTCTGCGCTTTTCGCGTAGTTGAAAGCGACATCAGCTCCACGCCGTGCCAACTCGAGCGCAATCGCGCGACCGATACCGCGCGTAGCGCCGGTGACAATCGCAGCGCGCCCGGCAAAATTCTTTTCAGCAGAACTCAAGAGTTATTCACCTCTGGTTTGATTTTTGCAATCAGGTTTGAAATCGCACGCAATATACCAGAGCTTCGATTCGTCGCGGAAGCGAAGCCTGCGCGCGTTTGCCGATAACGGGCTTTTACTGTAAAGATTTGGAATGATGTAAAGCAGTCTGTTTAGTCTGCTTCTCGAAAAGCGCATTCACAAATCCGGCTAATAATTAACCGCGACGAATGCGCGTATTCAGCAAACATCAGGGAGGATATGTGAAGTTAATCGTTCTTGGTGCGGGTTACGCTACCCGCCTTTATCCGCTGACGCTAAATCAGCCAAAGCCTCTGCTGCCGGTCGCCGGCAAGCCGATGCTCGAACACGTGCTTGATAATCTGAAATCATTAACGAATCTCGATCATATTTATATCGTCACGAACGCGAAGTTTGCCGGCCACTTCCAGGAATGGGCCGATGCGTATGCGACCAGGCATGAAGGCGCGCCGATCACCATCATCAACGACCAGACCACGGATGAAGCGAGCCGGCTGGGAGCAATTGGCGACATCGATTTGGTACTGAGAGAGGAGCGCATAGACGACGATGTGATAGTCGTAGCCGGCGACAACCTCTTCAGTCAAAGCCTCGAACAATTCGGTGAATTTTGTCGCGAGTGCAGCGGGCCCGTTTTAGCTGTTTACGACGTCGGCAATCTTGAAGAGATCAAAAAGTACAACGCTATCGAAATAGACGAAGCCGATCGAATTACTTTTTTTGAAGAGAAGCCGGCGCAGCCGAAAAGCACGCTCACCGGGATCGCACTCTATTACTATCCGAAGTCGGCTCTGCCGCTGATCCGGCAATACGTCGAAGAGGGCAACAACCCTGATCAGCCGGGGCGGCTGGTGCAGTGGTTGTACCCGCGCATGCCGTTTTACGTCTGGCGCGTGCCGGGCGTTTGGTACGATGTTGGGTCGAAAGAAACTTTGGAAGAAGCGAACCGAATTTTCGCTGCGGACACGGTCGGTCAATAGAACGAGGAAACTTTTAATGCTCGATTTGAATTATGTCAGAGAGAATCTTGAAGCCGTGCGTGCGGGCTTAGCGAAGCGCGGCATGGTCGCGAGCGCGCTGGATGATTTTGCGCAAGCCGACAAAGAACGACGTGGCGCCATTGCCGAGTCGGATCAGCTCAATGCTGAACGCAATGCGTCGAGCCGCGAAATTGGTTCGTTGATGAAAGAAGGGAAGCGTGACGAAGCCGACGCCCGGCGCAAAGCAGTGGGCGACTTGAAGGATCGCATCGCCGAACTGGATCGCAAGCGAGATGAAACCGAGGCGCGCATGCGCGAAATTCTTTCCACCCTCCCCAACATTCCTCACCAGAGCGTACCGGTCGGAACCGACGAATCGGCGAATGTCGAAATTCGACGCTGGGGCACAAAACCGGAATTCGATTTCGAGCCGAAGGACCACGTGGATTTGGGGACCGCGCTCGGCATTCTCGATCTCGAACGGGCGACCAAGATTACGGGCGCGCGCTTCGCTATCCTCAACGGCGCCGGCGCGCGTTTGGAGCGAGCACTGATTAATTTCATGCTCGAACTTCATACACGCGAACACGGTTATCGAGAAACTCTGCCGCCTTTTATCGTCAATCGTGATTCGCTCTTCGGGACGGGGCAGCTACCAAAATTCGAACAGGACCTTTTCAAACTCGAGGACGAGCGCGGCTTCTATCTTGTCCCGACTGCCGAAGTGCCGGTCACGAATTATTATCGCGAAGAGATCCTCGACGCCGCACAGTTGCCGATGAAGTTCGTCGCTTACACCCCTTGCTTTCGGTCTGAAGCCGGCAGCTATGGCAAAGACACGCGCGGCGTGATTCGACAACACCAGTTTGAGAAAGTCGAGGTAGTGAAGTATTCGCTGCCCGAGAATTCCTACGACGAGCTCGAGTCACTTACGCGCGACGCCGAGCGCGTCTTACAACTTCTGGGACTTCATTATCGCGTAGTCGTGCTGGCAACGGGAGATCTCGGTTTTAGCAACGCGAAGACGTATGACATCGAAGTCTGGCTGCCATCGCAGAACGCCTTTCGTGAGATTTCTTCGTGCTCGAACTACGAAGCATTCCAGGCGCGGCGGGCCAACATTCGCTTTCGGCGCGCGGGTGGTTCAAAGCCGGAGTTTGTTCACACGCTCAATGGTTCAGGTTTGGCTGTTGGGCGGACCTGGCTCGCTGTGTTGGAAAACTATCAACGAGCAGACGGTTCGATCGTGGTTCCGGAGGCTCTGCGCCCGTTCATGAACGGTACTGATGTGATTGGCAAGGAATAAGTTTCCCCGCCTTGCGAATTTTTGTTGACACCTTCCCTCAAAGTGAAATAGAGTGCGCCTCGTCCCAAATCCCCTCGGCAAACTCACTGGGCGAAAGCCAATTTGGAGGTAAGACAAATGGCAACTAAAGCAACCACAATCAAGGTCGCCGATCTTGCGAAGGCGGTCGAGAAGGCCGTTTCGATTAATACCGGGCGCAAGTTTCCCGGCGGCATAATCATGGGCATCATCGTGAGACCGGACGTAAAATTCGATGTGAATGCTACGGCGCGGAGCATCACCCGAGATGTCGCGAAATCGGTGCCGGGAGTAAAGCTGACCCCTAAGGTGATTACCGATGGCGGTTTCACCACCATGGGGTTCATCTTCAGGCCCGAGGAATTCTTCCAGCAGTAAGAGCCATGAAGAATATGGGAAATGCCGGCGCCGCTGAAACGCGGCTGATGTGCCCGAGTGCGCAGCCGGACATGGATGACAGTGTGGTGCTGGGCGTTTTTGAAGAAACGCCCGGCGGGCAGCGACTCGCCTGGGTCGAAGAGCCCCAACCTGCCACGCCGCAGCTCCTTTCAATCACTCGCGAAGTGGATCCGCGTAACATTTTTCGCTTTGCCGCGCGCTGCGAAGAAAAGAAGTGTGTTCACTTTGATGGGAAAGATTGCCAATTGGCGACGCGGATCGTGCAAATACTTCCACGGGCGGTGGATGTACTGCCGGCGTGTAGCATTCGCCCTGAGTGTCGATGGTATCAGCAGGAGGGCAAGGCGGCTTGCTTCCGATGTCCCCAGGTCATAACCCACCTGGAGAATCCATCCGCCCAAATGTTGGAAGCGGCGCTGCCGCCATCATAGCTTTTCAGCTCGAACTGTTGTTCATTTAGTAATCGCAGCGACAAACTTCACCGACCGCGCGTATTTACCGTCGTTGAAATCGCCCTTCTCTTCATCGCTGCCTTTTACGACATCGTTTTCAACTGCGTAATCCTTCAGCGACGGTCCTTTGCTCTCCTGATACTGGCCGGGATGATATCTGACCCAGTAACCGTCTTTCATAATTGCGTATTCGAGGCCGCGGATTTTGCCGTCGAGGAGCATCGTTTGATCTTTTATCTCTTCGGCCAGAGCCTCCGGCGGAATCTCTCTGTCGGTAAGCAGGATTACAATGCTTTCTTCACCGAAGCGTTGAGCCCGGCCGGCGTAAGCATATTTTAAGGTGACGGTTTCACCTTTGGCTGTGTAAGACCCGCTCGCTTCACCAACTTTTAGTGCCCCAGGTTCACCCGGCGGCTTCGCCGATTCAGCCGGTTTTGCTGTTTCAGTCTGACGAGCGGCCGGGGTTGGCTGAGTGTTGGCATTCGGCTGGGTCAAACGCCTGGCCATGCAGGACGAGATCGTCAATAAGCCAAGAACCAACAGCAATCGTATTGAATTCGGGTTTCGAAACATTTTGTCTCCTGAATATGATTAGGCTCTAACCTGTTGTCGCGCGCTCATACGCCGCGATGAAATCCGGATCCCGCCGCCTGAGCGTTTCATGATCTATCCGCCCGCTGCGAGTCATCAACACGTAAGCCAATTCAATCGGCGCAAGCTGCATGTAGTCTTGCGCGTTTTCAAACCATAGCATGCTTTCCTGCGCCGCCGCCTGATACGCTTCGATGACCGGTTTTCGCTCTGTCTCAAATCGGCGCAACGCTTCGCTTACCTCTGCTTTGTGTTTGAAACATTGCGCCAGCGCGATCGCGTCCTCCATGGCTAACTTGGTGCCTGAGCCAATCGAGAAGTGCGCAGTGTGCAGTGCGTCGCCGAGTAATACGACGTTATCAAAATGCCAATTTGCGTTCTTAACCAGCAGGAAGTTGATCCACTTCGAATTATTCGAGAGCAGTTGGCGCCCGCCTAAATCCCCGGCAAATACGTTTTCGAGATAAGCGCGCGTCTCATCCTCCGACAGGTCTTCGAAGCCGGCATTCGCCCAGGTCCGCGGATCGCATTCGACGATGAAGGTGCTGGTCGTGGCGTCGAATTTGTAAGAGTGCGCCGCGAACACGCCGGCGGACGTTTTACGAAACGTCAGCGTCAGGCCGTGAAACAATTGATTGGTGCCGTACCAGATGTATTTGTTTGGGCGCGTGCTCAGATCAGGTTTGACCTGATCGGAAAAAGTCTGCCTGACTGTGCTATTTACGCCGTCGGCGCCCACGAACAGATCGCAATCGCTTATCAAAGACGAAAGGTCGTTAATCTCAGTATGAAACTTGATCCTGATTCCCAGATCTTCGCATCGGCTTTGCAGAATTTTCAGCAAACGGATCCTCGCAATCCCTGAAAAGCTGTTTCCGTGAATCGAGATTTTTTCGTCACCATGAACGACGTCGACATTGTCCCAGGCCTCAAAGTCACTCGTGATTTCGGCATGCGACGGTGCGTCAGCTTCGCGCAGATTGGTCAGAGTTCGCCCTGAGAAAACCACGCCCCAACCAAACGTGTCGTCGGGTCCGTTGCGTTCGTAGATGGTGAGCTCGCGCCTGGCATCGGCCTTTTTCATGAGGATGGCGAAGTACATGCCCGCCGGCCCGCCGCCGATGATGTTGATTTTCATGATCCAGAGTAGCGCGGGTAGGTTTGCTTGTTCATGCGGCCTCTAGCGGTGCGGGCTCACTGGAGTGTCGCGTCAGGTAATCGAGGACCTCCTCCTGTAGTCGCGCGATCTCAGCGCGATAACCGCTGGCGACTGCCGGGAATTCCTGCGGGCTGGCTGTGACTCGCAATTGGGCCAGGAGGCGATAGAAGTACGCGATTCGTTCCTCCGTCGCTTTCATCTCTTGATCGTTATGTATTATTCGATCACCTCCACGATTCCGCGTCGGCCGAGATCGCGCTTAATCTGCCAATGACTTATGAAGTCCTCCAACGTGTCCAACACCAACATCGACGGTCTGATCCAGAAGATACTGCGTTGAACTCGACCGTGGCCTCATCGTGATAAAAGAGCTTTTGCAATTCGCGCGAGCAAGCTGCCAGCTCAAAATCGTCACGCATTACCAGGACAATGTCAACGTCGTTAGGTCAGCTTTGCTTGTTACAAAACTTCCGAAAATGATGAACCTTTCAAGGCGGCTGGTTGCCTTTGCAAGACGATAGATTCGGAAGAGTTGTTGGAAAACGCGTTGGCGTTGATTCGTGTTGGTCCCGAGACGCTGACGAACTTCGGCGATCGTTGCCTGATGAACTGCTTCCGGCAAATCACCTCTATCGTTAAAGTCTGGGAGTGGCTTCTTGTCGACATCCACCTGGGCAGAAAGGCTCACGCAGCTAATTCATCCAGCGCCATCCCCAAACGCTTAACGCCTTCACTAAAGAATTCCGGTTCCGCGCACATGCCGAGGCGCAAGTGCTGCGGCGATTCGAAGAAGCGGCCTGGCACGAACGCCGTATCGTATTTGTCATTGAGCGCAGACCAGAGATCGTCAACCCGACCTTTGCGCAGAATCGGAAACGAGGTTGTGCCGTAATCAGTTCGCACCGCTTTCAACTCTTCGCGCGAATCGAGGAAGTCTTTCAGCGTGGCGCGGTTTGTTTCGAGAATTGTTTTGGCGCGGTCAACGAATTTCGGAAGCTTTTTTAGAGCCAGCACACTCAAAGTCTCCGCCGGGTGCGGGCCAACGGCGCCAAAAACATCGTGAAGCAGGCGCATCCGTTGGGCCAGTTCCGGTTCAGCCAGAATCCAACCGCAGCGCAAACCGCTCAGGCCGTAGCCCTTCGTCAAACTGCTGGTTGAAATGAACTGCGGGCCGAGATGAACGCACGAACGCGGCGCCGCTTCAAACATGGCTTCCAGATAAACTTCATCGACCAGCACGCGCGCGCCGGCCTCGCGGGCCAACTCGCCGATGCGGCGCAGAGTGTCTTCTTCAATCAAAGTACTGCTCGGATTGTGCAGGTTGGTTAGCACGATCAGGCGCGTGCGCGATGACAGTTGTTTCGCGAGTTCATCAACATCCACACGAAAATCATTCTCAAACGATCGCGGAAACCGCCTGATACTCGCGCCGAAATATTCGGCGAGCGCGAGCAGCGGCTCGTACGTGGGCTCTTCAATCAGGACTTCATCGCCATGTTCGATTGCAGCGGCCATCGCCAGGTGGTTCGCCATGGACGTGCCGCCGGAGATGGTTACGACCGAATCCGGATCGACCTGGCAGCGCGTCGCGAGCGCATCGATCAACGGTCGATAGCCGTAAGAATTGTCTCCGTTCAGATCAACGTCGTCGATCTTTGCGTCCATCTCAGCGAACGGCAGGTTGAGAATGCCGCTCAAGGCCAGATCGTAGGTAACTTTGGGGCGCGTCTTGGCCCACTGCATGTAAATCGATTGAGTTTTCATTTTTTGAGTAGCGTCTGGTTAGTTTAGGCCCGCGTCTTCGCCCGACGGGCCCAAACAAAATAAGCCGGTATTCCCAGCAACATGATGCCAAAACTGATCGAGCTGTTCAGCGGGAACTTGTAAAGCAAACTGAAAGTTATCACACCACACGCGCCAATAAAGAAGAGAGTGGTGAAAGGATGACCCGGAACCCGAAACACTCCGGTTTCAGGATTTCGGTTTTGCTTCCGGAAAGCAAAAACGCAGGCTGCCGATAAAGCGAAGAAGATGACATCTACCGAAACAACGTAATTCAGAATCTGTTCAAATTTGCTGGCAACGAGTGCGATCACAATTGCGAGGCCGCCTTGCAAGGCAATCGCAAACGCCGGGACGCGCGCCTGGTTGAGCCACGCCAGTCGTTTGAAGAAGAGCCGATCTTCGGACATCGCGAAATAGACACGGGGCGCCGTCAACATACTCTGGCTCAAAAACCCTATGGTTGAGATGGCAATGCCGGCAGCCAGAAATCTTGCGCCTCGATCACCCAGCGCCAGACGCATTACTGCTGACGCCGGAGTCTTTGTTTGGGCCAGACCGTCGGCTCCGAGCGCGTGCACGCACACGTAATTCACGGAAAGATAGACCACGATTACGCCGAGGACGCCGAGCATCAATCCGCGCGGCAGATTCTTGCGCGGTTCGCGGACCTCGCCGGCGACAAAACAAGCTGTTTGCCATCCGCCATAAGCAAATTGCGTCGGAATCAACGCTGCCCCAAACGCTACCAGATACTGCCAGGTGGTCGCAGACGCAGCGGCCACCGGCGTCGCACCTGAGGACGATGGTCCTTTTACCGTCAAGCCAATGACAACCAACGCCCCGATCGCCAGGAGTTTGAGGACCATGAATACATTTTGAGTAACACTGCCGGCGCGTACGCCGATGCAATTGATGATCGTCAGCAACGCCAGAGCAATCGAGCCCAGCATCGCCGCCCGAAACTCGTTGCTGGCGATGCCGAATAGCTCCAACAGATGATTTGCGAAGATTAGCGAAACAGCGGCCATGCCGCCGGTTTGAATTACAAACAGCAGGCTCCATCCATAAACAAAAGCCACCAACGGATGCATTGCATCGCGGAGATAGACATATTGACCGCCGGACGCAGTTACCTGAGATGAAAGCTCTGCGTAGATAAAGGCGCCGGCCATAGCGATAAGACCGCCGACGGCCCAGGCGCCAAGAATTAAGAACGGAGTGTGAACCTGTTGGGCAACGACGTAAGGATTAGTGAAGATACCCGCGCCGATGATTCCGCCCATCACGATCATCGTGGCGTCGAAAAGCCCGAGCCGGCGGGCGAGGTGAGTTTCAGATTGGCTCATTGATGTTTTGACTCAGTTAAGGCTCGCTCAAGTAAATCGTTAAGGCCTTCTCGCTCGGCCCAACGCTGCAGGTACTCTAAATCAAGTCGGGCGCCCCGTGTCCCTATGATTCCCCGCACATCGCGCCACTGTATTTCGGAGACTTCTCCACCAATGCGATACCAATGCAGCTTCGCAAGAATCGTATCCTCAGCCGTGGCGACCCAGACCTGCGCCGGTATCTCCGGCTCGAGTTTGTACAATTGTTTGCGAGCGAGTTGTTGTTTCCCAAGGCTCGTGGATGCTGCAAAAACGTCTACTTTGAAGATGGCTGAAAGGTGAATGACATTGAATTTGCGTCCATGAGCAATCGCTCGGCGGACGGACAATTCGTCAATGTAAAAATGTGTTTCTAATCTGCGCACAAGTGGTTCAACGTGTTCAGGTTGAATTTGAGCAACAATGTCGATGTCGCCGCTAGCCCGAAATTCCCCGTGAATGGAGCTGGCCATAGAGCCCACCAAAACGTAGTCGATGCCCAGGCTATCGAAGGCGTTTGTAATTTCGAATAAGACTACAAGCGGGTCTTCCATCAGGATTGCGGCTTCCGGGAATCGTTCGATTCAGGATCAAACCCGTATGCTCGGATTACGTCTTCGCGAGGCAATAATCTAGCGATCAGCCGGTTTCGCAATTCATCGTCGCTCGCGTGCTGGAATTGACGCCGAAGGTCGGCGAGGGTTAAGCGGCGTAATGTCTGAATCAGGTCAAAGGTTGATCTTAGCTTTTGGCCAGCCGAGGCACGCCCCAGTAACTCGAAATGAATTCGTTGAACTTCCGGTGGAGTATCGAGGGACACAGGTTTCATACATTCACTCTTTCAAGAGTTGTGTAGCGATGACCAGCTTTTGAATTTCGGAAGTGCCTTCATAGATGCGCAGAGCGCGCGCGTCGCGGTACAAGCGTTCGACGACGGTGCCTCGGACCAGACCCGTGCCGCCGTGAATCTGCACTGCTTGATCGATGATCCGGCCGGCGGCTTCAGTTGCGAAAAGTTTTGCTTCACTCGCTTCCCGCGTCGAGGGTCCGGTACCTGAATCCTTCGCATGCGCGGCGCGATAAACCAGCAGGCGTGCGGCGTCGAGTTCCGTGGCCATGTCGGCCAGTTTCTCCTGAATCAACTGATGCCCGGCCAGCGGCTTGCCGAATTGTTGACGCGATTTAGCGTATAAGAGGCTTTCGTCGAGAGCCCGCCGGGCCATGCCGCACGCGGCCGCGCCGACACTCGCGCGAAACATGTCGAGTGTTTGCAGCGAGAGGCGCAAGCCATCGCCTTGCTTACCGATCATGTCTTCGGCGGGGACCTTGCAGTTCCTGAATTCAAGTTCGCCGATCGGATGCGGCGCGATCATTTCAGTGCGCTCAGCCACGCTGAACCCGGGCATCCGCGCCGACACAATGAAGGCGGAAATTTCTGCGCGACCATCTTCGCGAGTGCCTGTGCGCGCGAAGACTGTGTAGAAATCAGCGACGCCGGCATTCGAGATGAATCGTTTGCGGCCGTCGATCACATACGAATCATCTTCACGTCGCGCGGTTGTCTTGAGCGCCGCCACGTCGGATCCGGCATCCGGCTCAGTCAAAGCGAAGGCGGCAATCGCTTTCCCAATGGCCGCGCGCGCCAGCCAAAAATCGCGCACGTGTTCCGTTGCGGCCAGACTGATCGCGTAAGTTCCCAGTCCCTGCATCACGAACGCCAGGTCGGCGAGCGAGGAAGAGTACGAAAGCGTTTCGCGGATAATGCAGAACGATCGCAGGTCAAATGGCTGTCCCGGTGTGGCGACCGCGTACTTCAGCAAATCACTTTCGGCGAGCAGCATGACATAGCCGCACAGTGCTTCGTCCGTCTCGCGCTCGTCATCGCCGGCGCGCACTTCGATTTCCTGCTCGCAGAATTCAGCGAGGCGTTGCGCCAGCGCGCGTTGCTCGGAAGAGAAGAATGGAGTTGTTTGAATGAAGGAGTCCATAATCGCGCACTCCAAAAATCTACTTAAACTTCGCCGGCCGCTTCTCAAGAAAGGCTGCGTGCGCTTCTTTGAAATCCGGTGTTTGCATACACAAGGCCTGGGCGACGGCTTCGGCTTCCAGCGACGATTCAAAGCTCATGTGCATTTCCCGATTCAACATCTCTTTTGTTTTCGCCAGACCCAACGCCGGACCGTGGGCCAGCTTTTCGGCAAACTCGCGCGTGACGGTTTCCAATTGATCAAGTGGCACCACGCGATTGTAGAGTCCGATCCTTTCAGATTCTTCTGCTGAGATAAAATCCCCCGTCATCAATAACTCAGTAGCCTTCGACAAGCCGACAATGCGAGGCAAAAGGTAAGTGGCGCCCATGTCCGTGCCCGCTAACCCAACCTTCACAAACACGAACGCAATCTTTGCCTCATCCGCGGCGATGCGAATGTCGGAAGCCAGCGCGATGCAGGCCCCGGCGCCGGCGGTCGTACCGTTGATACTGGCGATGATTGGCTTTGGCAGCGCGCGCATATTGTGGATCAGCTCGCAGGTCAGTCGCGTGAACTCCAGCAGGCCTGCGGCATCGCGGCCCTGCAATTCGCCGATAATGTCGCGCACGTCGCCGCCCGAGCAGAACGCCCGCCCGGCGCCGGTGATTACCACTACGCGTACGTCCTTTTCATCTCGCAACGCCGCGATTAGATCTGTTAGCTCGCGATAGACTTCGAACGTGATTGCGTTGAGTCGTTCGGGACGGTTCAACGTAATCGTCGCGATGCCGTTCTGTTGTTGGTAGAGAAAACTTTTTGGTGATTTCATGTTCAGAGTTCAAGCTTCAGCTTGTCTTTCTCTAACACAGCAACCTAAAGGTTGAACTCTAAACTTAAATCACTGCCAGACCTTCAATCTCGATCTTTGCGCGATCCTCCAACAAGCTCTTCACTTCAACCAAAACCATCGCCGGAAAATGCTTCCCCATGCGCGCGCGATAACGCTGGCCGATCTCTTTCATGTGCTGCTTGTATTCGTCCTTGTCAGTGACGTAGAGAATCACTCGCGCGATTTGATCGGTTGTGCCGCCCGCTTCGGTCACGACCGTAATCACATTAGCCAGAGCGCGATCGAATTGTTCGACCAGATCGTCGCTGACAATTTGCTGTTCTTTGTCCCAGGCAATCTGGCCGGCAATGAAAAGGAGACGCCCGCCGTTTGTCAGCACGCCGTTGGAATAGCCGCGGGGCGCGCCGAGTGATTCAGGGTTGATAAAAGTGAAGCTCATGTTTGTTGAACTATCTCGAGTTGATTCCCGCCCGGGTCGCGCACGTAAAATCTCGACGTGCCGGGAACCGGCCGCGGGTCGGAGACAATTTCAACACCAGCGTCGCGTAATCTTTTTTCTGCTTCCGCCAGATCGGAAACTCGAAAACAAACGTGTCGCGAACTCAAGTCGTTGGTTTCTTCTTCGACAGACAGGTGCAGTTGGTTGTCGCCGATTTGATACCACGCGCCGTTTTGGCGCGCCGCGGCCGGCTTTGGGACCTGATTCAATCCCAGCACTGAGCCGTAGAAATCCTTTGCGGCCTGCTCGAGCTCAGCCGGAACGGTTACGTTTACATGATGAAGTTGAGTGACCATATGCTTCGTGTCAGAAGCCCGCGCGTAAGCAAGGGCTCGTGTCGGATGTGGTTGCCCTCCCTCACGGTCGGGCTTCTGACTCCGCGTCACTGAATCTTGAAATGCGGATTCTCGATAATTCCAAAGACGTTGCCGAATGGATCTTTGACGGTTGCGACTTTAATACCTTCGCCGACGTCCTGCACAGCTTCATGAGCCGTCGCACCGAGTTCAATCATATGCTGGTGCGCAGTTTCCGCATCTTCGACGCCCCAATAAGCAACTGCGCCGTCAGACATGGCAGCGCCGGCCGCGTCTGTCGGTTGCAAACCAAGTTCATAACCGCCGACGTTGAAGCCGACGTAGAACGGTTGATCGAAATACGGCTCGATGCCAAGCGCCCGGGCGTACCAGGCTTTGCCTTTCTCGATGTCGTCAACATGATAAATTGCTGTGCGTAAACCGAGAAACATTGTCGCTCCTTTTGTCAGAGGCCTGACCGTCAGGGAGGGCCTCATGGAATGCCCAAGAGCCGGGAAGGCTGAGTAGCCCTCCCTGACGGCCGGGCTTCTGGCACTTAACCCTCGTGATTCTTCGAGCCAGCGATCTTATCCGCCAGATACGCATTGAATTCCGCCGAACGATTTCGCGGCACGCTCAGCGTCTGCCAGTCGCCCGACTTGAAATGCTTTGCCAGATAGACGATTTGTCCGACATGGTTCGAGTAGTGCGAAATCTGTCGATTAATCGCTTGGACCACGGTGTGATCCTGGCCGCGAATCTTTACGATCCTCATCAGATCATCCGCGGTCAGCGGTTCGATCGCAGCGAAGACGCACTGCCAGCCTTTCTCCCAAAAGGCGAGCATGTCGGCTTTTGTGGTGTTCGGCAGCATCTCGAATTCCATGTCGCGATTGCGGTCCGGTTTCTCGCCGTCGCTGGTAAGAAAGTCGGTCCAACGCGAAAGCATGTTGCCAGCCATGTGTTTGACGATTACCGCGATGCTGTTGGACTCAGGATCGATCGTGCGAAAAAAGTCTTCGTCGCTGGTTTGCGCAAACGCGCGTTCCGCAATCTTCTTGTAATCGCGAAACGTGTGCAGAGCGTCCTGGAGATAGTGTTGGCCTATTTGATCGTTCATGGTGGTTCATTCTCCCTCTCCCTTGGGAGAGGGAAGAGAGAGGGTCTCCGTCGCGCCAGACCCCTCCTTTAAGAAATCTTGCGGCTTCGCCGCCGCACACCGCGGTGAGGCTTTGCCTCACCGGTGTGGATTGATTTTGACTAAGGAGGCTGCGCCTCCGTGCGTCGAGGCGTAGCCTCGACGCAATTTAACTAAAGCCTTGCCGGTAAGCCGGAGGCTTACCGCCATGTTGCTGCGGCAAAGCCGCGACAAGGGTGCTCCTACATTCGCTGAATAGACTGCGCAACCTCATCACGCTTCACCGATTCCTGTTCACCACTCCGCATGTCCTTGATCGCCACCTCGCCCCGTGCGCGTTCATCGTCGCCGATGATTGCCACGAACGGGATTTCGCGCGATGACGCATACTTGAATTGTTTGCCCATCTTATCCACCTCAGGATAGAGATCTACGCGGAGACCTGCTTTTCTTAGTTCGCTCGCCAGCGCGATCGATTCGCCGATTGATTCTTCATTCCAGATCGTCACCATGAGATCAGCGGGCGATGCCACCAACTCTTTTGGAAACATCTCGCGCTCGCTCATCACGACGATAATTCTCTCGAGCCCGAGCGAGAAGCCGCACGCCGGCACGTCTCTGCCGAGAAACATCCCGACCAGATTGTCATAACGCCCGCCGCCGCCGAGACTGCCGGCGAGATCGGCTACGTTGATTTCAATGATCGCGCCGGTGTAATAAGCCAGGCCGCGGGCAAGCGTCGGATCAAGTCTGATTCGCTGGTTCGAGCCGCCGGCTTTTGTTGATTGAAGAATCTGGCGAAGATCGTCTACACCGCCGGCCCCAACTTCATGGGGACCGATGAACTCGACCAGCCGGCCCAGCACATCCGCATTGTAGGCAGCGCGTCCGTCATCGAACTCAGCCAACTCTACAGCGTGCTGCGCCCCGGCGAGACCTTCGAAGAATCGCATTAACCTGACCGCGGATTCATCAACAATGCCTCGTTGATTCAATTCGCGCGCGACGCCTTCAGGGCCGGCTTTGTCCATCTTATCGAGCGCAATCAAAGCATCGTCGTGCTTGTCGGGAGTAATTCCTGCCTGATCGAGGATTCCGTTTAAGACCTGCCGGTGATTCAGACGAATCGTAAAGTCATTAAATCCCAACGCGACCAGAGCATCACTCGCCGCCGCAATCAGTTCGGCCTCAACCACCATTGATTTCGATCCCAGCACGTCGACGTCGCATTGATAGAACTCGCGAAAGCGGCCGCGTGCCGGACGATCGGCGCGCCAGACGGGCTGAATCTGATAGCGTTTAAAAAACTTTGGTAAATCGTTTTGATACTGGGCGACGACGCGCGCCAGCGGCACGGTCAGATCATAACGAAGCGCGAGATCGGCTTCGCCGGTCTTTTCATGCTCGCCGCGTTTGAGGATTTTGAAGATGAGTTGATTGCCTTCTTCACCGTACTTGCCCATCAACGTCTCGATATTCTCAACGGCCGGCGTCTCCAACGGTTCGAAGCCGTAACGCTCGTAGACGGACTTGATTACGCTGATCACGTACTCACGTTTGCGCACGTCGGCGGGCAAAAAGTCGCGCATGCCGCGCGCCGGTTGTGTTTTAGATGAAGGCATCGATTTAGCGCGCAATCATAGCAGAGTATCCGCAGATTACGCAGATGCCAAAGGAAAGAAAAGGTAGCCACGAAAAGGCACAAAAGGCACTCAAAGAGGATGGTCGGAGCGACAAGACTCGAAAGCAACATGAACGAGAGAATGGGCAATGATTCGGAGTCATCGCAATTATTAATCGGACTACTCTTTGGTGCTTTTTGTGCCTTTTTGTGGCTGATCTTCTTCTGCCAAATCTGCGTAATCCGTGGATTCACCTCTTCGCTTGCAATCTTTGTAACTTTCCGAGTATAAGCAACGTCATTCCAAGGTAAATGTTCGCCGCCTTTGCTTCAAAGGCAATTGAACCAACAGTCCGAAAACCAATTTTTTGATTAGGAGTCCACTATGATCCGTCGTCAATTCGCCGTTGTACTTCTGCTTTTCGCCCTGCTTCTGCCCTACGTCGCCTTTGGCCAGCAGCCACAGGGGCAGCAACAACCCGTGCTCGATCCAAACGATCCCATCGTGAAGATTCGCGATGAAGGTTTGAATCGATCGCAGGTGATGCAAACGCTTTCTTATTTGAGTGATGTGATTGGGCCGCGCCTGACTGCTTCACCGGGCATGAAGCGCGCCAATGAATGGACGCGCGACACCATGACCAAGTGGGGTTTGCAAAATGCGCACCTCGAGGCGTGGGGACCGTTCGGTCGAGGCTGGACGCTGAAGCGATTCAGCGCGCAGGTGACTGATCCGCTCGACATCCCTTTGATTGCTTATCCCAAAGCCTGGTCGCCGGGCACCAACGGACCGGTTTCGGCTGAGGTAGTTTACTTTGACGCGAAAGACGAAGCGGACATGGCGCGCTTCAAAGGCCAACTCAAAGGCAAGATCGTTTTGACGTCGGCGATGCGCGAAGTCAAAGCGCATTTCGAAACGCAGGGAACGCGCCGCGATGAAAAGAACCTGCTGACCTTGGCAAACTCGCCGATGCCGCGCCCACAGGGTGGCGGACGTGGCGGTGCTGGTGGCGGCAACAATGCGCAGTTCCTGGCGACGGCGCAATTGGCAGCCAAGAAGAATCAGTTTTTGCTGGATGAAGGCGCCGCCCTGTTGGTTGATCCCAGCCGCGGCGACGGCGGAACGCTCTTCGTGCAATCGGCCACCGTGCCACAGCCTTTCTCAGCGAACGCGTTTGGACCGAATGCGCCGCGCCGCATCAATCCTTACGACAAGGATGCGAAGATGCTGCCGCAAATGACGATCGCGGTCGAGCATTACAATCGCATCGTGCGCATGATTCAGGCCGGCGAGAAAGTGAAGATGGAAGCCAACATCGCCGTCGAGTACCAGGACACCGATCTCAACGGCTACAACACCGTCGCCGAAATTCCCGGCGCCGATCCGAGTTTGAAAGACGAGATTGTGATGCTGGGTGGACACATGGACTCGTGGCACGCGGGCACGGGCGCGACCGATAATGGCGCCGGCGTGGCGGTCGGCATGGAAGCTGTGCGAATTATCCAGGCATTGGGATTGAAGCCGCGCCGCACTATTCGAATTGCTCTTTGGACGGGTGAGGAGCAGGGACTGCTTGGCTCACGCGCATACGTGGCCAAGCACTTTGGCAAGATGGAAACGCCTCCGACCACCACCACCAACGCGGCCCAGGGCGGTGGTGACAGCACATTCATGACGCGACCGCAGCAGGCTGCATCCGTGCTGGTAAAGATGGCCGAATACGACAAGCTGGCCGGCTACTTCAATCTCGATAATGGCACCGGAAAGATTCGCGGAGTCTATCTGCAGGGCAACGATTCGGTGGCGAACCTGTTTCGTTCGTGGCTCGCGCCGTTCAAGGATCTCGGAGCAGAAACACTTTCGCTTTCGAACACGGGCGGCACGGACCACCTCTCGTTCGATGGCATCGGCTTGCCGGGATTTCAATTCATCCAGGACGAAATTGAATACGACACGCGCACGCACCACTCGAACATGGACGTGTTCGATCGTATTCAAGGCGATGACATGAAGCAGGCAGCGACAATCATGGCGGCGTTTGTCTATCAAACTGCCATGCGCGACGAGAAACTGCCGCGTAAGCCTCAGCCCGGAGCAGCGCGAACGGCGAGCAATCAGTAATAGCCAAAGCCGCAGAGCGGCCAGTCGGGGGGAGCGGAGATCAGCTGCGTAGCAGCGGTCAGAGTTAAGCCCAGGGTGAGGCTTTGCGAGCCTTGGGTAATGGTTCGGTGGATTCGGCGAGCCGCGAAGCGGCGCCAGAGAGTTCGTGAACCGTGTCCCGCTTATTACCAGTGATCGCTGTCGCCCCTTCGGGGCTCGCTTTCCTTTGGGGCGGTTGACCCAAGGCTCGCAAAGCCTCACCTTGGGCTTAACTCCGACCGCTGCTACGCAGCTCGTTGAAGGTTCACGTCTGTACCGGGTGACGCCCGGTCTGGATGAAGGCAAGGCTGCAAGGCGCAGACTGTCCAGTCTGCGCTACTTCAACCCGGAATGATCACGACATTCAGCCAGTACAGCTTTAACTTTTCCCGGTTCGTGGCGCGGTACGCCGAATAGTCTCGGGCGATGCCCTGGTCAGGATGCGCGAACAGCACGTAGGCCTCGAGAAATCCATCCTCATTTAACTTAACCAGCATGGCCAGCGATGACTCGAGCGTCTTCACTTTTCCGGACTGCAAATCCTTCGCGCACGCTTCGGCCACCATGCGCAGCGCTGACGCCTCTTCTTTTAAGCTGTGGCGATACACTTTTTCGGTAGGATAGTTTTTGAAGAAATCTGTTTTCGACCAGGCGGCCCGCGTCAGGCTATACATCAGCCAATTGTTCGAGCCGTCGGTGCTGTTCAGCGTGCGCGGATCGACATTGATCGTCGCTTGTCCGTTTTGCGTAGTCGGAGGCGTGGGCGGCTCGATCTTCGGATGACCGAGCCGGGCCTTGTGACGCTGGGCCCACTGCGTCAAACCAACGTATGGGTTGCGGTTGTAGGGATCGGCGATGATGGCTTCGACGAATTTATCGCGGGCCTCGATGATTTTGCCTTGCGCATCCAGCGCGTCGCCCCAATAACGATAAGCCGTCTCTCGATTGGGCTCGATCGCAATGGCTTTGGCAAACCAAATTCCGGATCGATCAAAAGCGGCGCTGCGATACTGTGGCTCAGTTGAGGTGTAGCCCTTCTTGAACTCCATGTCGCCCGCGAACAAGGCCGCCTCGTAGAGTTTCGGATCGAATTCCAGTGCGCGCTTGTACTTCGCCAGGGCCTGATCGAGGTCGCCGCGTGCATGCGCTGCTTCCCCTTCGCGCATCGCGGTATCAGCTTCCTTATTGAGAGAAAACGCCAAATCGGCGGGATCAGGACCAGCCAAAGTCGCCAGTCCCTGCTTCAAAAGATCGCTGTCGTCCCCAAGTTCCTGGGCCCGGCGAAACGCCGCGCGCGCCCGTTCTCGCGCACTCTTTCGCTGAGCCGGATCCTGCATCGATGCCGAGACCACTACCGTCGCCCATCCCAGACGTTCCCAGACGGCCACGTCGTCTGTCTTCACCTTGACGAGGTGCTCTAAAATCGGAATTGCGTCGGCAAACTTATTCTGGTCGTAAAGGGCAATCGCGCGTTGACGTTCGGCGGCGTAATCTATTTGTTGTGGCGATCCGGAAATTGTCGCGGTCACACAAAGCGAAACTATCAGCAACAAGCAAGGATTGAGGAGAAATCTTTTTGCAGTTAAGCTCTGGTAGTGCATGATGAGTTTCTCGTTCCGGTTTTCAATCGGCAGACGGCGAAAGCATATGGTTAGTTCAGATGGACTGTCAACGAAAGTGTCTGCGGTCGTAGTGCAGTAGAGGGTGTTGCGGCGCTCATCTCTACTCCAGAGCGAATTGACGTCGCAAATCTCATTCACACCTCGCTTCAGCGAGGTGATAGCTTGGAGCAGCACCGCGCAACCGTTTCAACGGTTTCACATCATGGAAGCCGTTAAAACGGCTGAGACTAAATCTTGTGTCGCTGGTTCACCTCGCTAAAGCGAGGTGTGAATGAGAAGTATTGTCAACGTTTTGTTTGCGGGAACAAGGCGATTTTAAAGTCCGTGTTTTTGTCACTTGAAAATATTCACCCCGTTGAGTTTTTGAGGATCAATTGTCTCATCTACTGGAAATAAACAATCTTCACACCTACTTTCAAACGCGTGAAGGATTGGTTTGCGCGGTGCAAGGGGTGAGCTTTTATCTCGATCGCGGCGAACTGCTCGGGCTGGTCGGCGAGAGCGGTTGCGGTAAATCAATCACGGCGCTGTCCATCATGCGTTTGGTGGCCCCGCCCGGAAAGATCGTTGCCGGCGAGATCCTTTTCGAAGGGCGCAATCTCCTGAAGTACTCAAATGCTGAAATGCGCGACGTGCGGGGCAATGACATCGCGATGATTTTTCAGGACCCGATGACGTCGCTGAATCCGGTTTTCACGGTGGGCGAACAAATTGCCGAAGCCTTGCGGCTGCACCGGCGTCTTTCACGACATGATGCGCGCGCGGCGGCGGTCGAGGCGATGCGCGAAGTCTCGATACCTGATCCGGCTTTGCGCGCTGATGACTATCCGCACCAGCTTTCCGGTGGGATGCGACAGCGGGTGATGATCGCGATGGCCCTGGCCTGTGATCCGAAAGTACTGATCGCTGACGAGCCGACCACCGCACTCGACGTCACTATTCAGGCGCAGGTTCTGGAGCTGCTGAACAACCTGCGACGCACTCGCGAGTTGGCGGTGCTTTTGATTACTCACGATCTCGGCGTGGTCGCAGAGGTCGCGGATCGTGTGGCGGTGATGTACACGGGAAAAATAGTCGAAGCATCTCCTGTCGAAGAGTTGTTTGCGCGGCCAAAACATCCCTACACGGAGGGCCTTTTGCGGTCAGTCCCAAAATTAACGGCAAAGGACGTGATTAAGGCTGAGCGATTGCAGACAATTGATGGGACTGTGCCGAGGGCAACTGCCTTGCCGCCCGGCTGTCACTTCGAGCCGCGCTGCAAGTATCGAATGCCTCGTTGCCGCCAGGAAGAGATTCCGCTTTATCCGGTTGGGGACACGGTGACGGTGAGATGTGTTTTATTTGATCCGGCTACGCGTGCCGAAACGGCGGAAATTGTTAACCACAGAGGACACAGAGAAGAACAGACAAACAATTAGAATCCTCGTGAAGTCGAAATTGATTTCCAGTTACTCCTCTTCTTTGTGTCCTCTGTGGTGAATACTGTTTATGACAACCGACATTCCGATTAGCAACAACTCGCTGGTCCAGGTGCGCGGCCTGGTTAAGCACTTCCCGGTCGAAGGCAGCGACGACGTTTGGCGGGCCGTCGATGGTGTGTCGTTTGACATTCTGCCCGGCGAGACGCTGGGCCTGGTCGGCGAATCAGGTTGCGGCAAGTCAACCACCGGACGATGCCTGCTTCGTTTGATCGAACCGACGCGTGGCGAAATCAAGTTCCAGGGCCGCGATGTGACGGCGATGGGCAAACGCGAGCTGCGCGAGCTGCGACGCGAGATGCAAATCATCTTTCAGGATCCGACGGCGTCGCTGAATCCGCGAATGAAGATCGGTGACATCGTCGCCGAGCCTTTAGTGATTCACAGTATTGGAAACAAAGCTGAGCGGCGCGACCGCGTGGCCTGGTTGCTCGGCAAGGTCGGTCTCGATGCCGACTACATGAAGCGATACAGCCACGAATTCTCCGGCGGCCAGTTACAGCGCATAGGGGTGGCGCGTGCCCTGGCCCTCAATCCGAAACTGATCGTGGCTGACGAGCCGGTTTCGGCTCTCGACGTTTCGGTGCAGGCGCAGGTGGTGAATCTGCTGCAGGATTTGCAACAGGAGTTTGGCCTGACTTATCTGTTCATCTCGCATGGGCTGGCGGTGGTGGAACACATCTCGACGCGAGTGGCCGTCATGTACCTGGGCCGGATCGTCGAAATTGCCGACGCGAAAGAGCTTTACCTGAATCCGTTGCATCCGTACACGGTGGCCTTGCTGTCGGCGATTCCGATTCCCGATCCGAAAGAAAAGCGCGATCGGATCATTCTGAAGGGCGATGTGCCGACTTCGCGGAATCCACCATCGGGCTGTCGCTTTCGCACACGCTGTCCGGACGCGATTGACGAATGCGCCCGAATCGATCCAGAGTTGCGCGAAGTTTCGCCCGGCCACAGCGTCGCCTGCATTCGTGTCGAAGGATACGCAGACGCGCCCGTGTCAGAAGCCCGGCCGTAGTTTAGAGTTCAAGCTTTAGCTTGTATTTCGAAAAGCGCAGCCTAAAGGCTGAACTCTGAACCATGATTCAAGCTGCATCACTACTGACCGTAAGGTAACGTTTGGCGACATGCGTTCGGCGAAACATTGTCATCTTTTAAAGCGTATCAATCATTCGACCAACACAGCCCTTGCTCATGCGTGGGCTTCTGAAACCGGACGGAAAAGCAATCTCCCCGTCCTCTTGAATCAAGGTAGCGCACACTGTTAGTCTGCGCAGGCTCTACAGCCTGCGCTCCATCCGGAGGATAAAATCAAATGAGCGATCCGAATCAGGGATTTCAGGCGCCACCGCCACCCATTGTTGAAGCGGAACCCGAACGCGACCGGCCGACTTATTTGCTGTATGCCGGTATTGGCTTGGTGGTGGTGGGAATAATCATTGCCGTGCTCGGAATTGTCGGCGTGGTAGTAGGCGGGGCCGGCACTGGCGGAGCATTTTGCGCGCTGGGCATTTTGTTTGTCGCTTTCAGCTTCATCCGCATGCCGGCAGTGCCAAATCCGCCGCCGCGCATGTCGACCGCGGGAACCCTGGCCGGAATATTCTTTGAGCCGACAAGCGTGTTTCGCAACCTGCGGGCGCATCCGCAATTCATGGCGGCGGTCATCATCGCCGGGTTGTTGAATGGAGTTTATGTGGCCGCATTCGTACATCGCGTGACGGCTGAGAAAATCATCAACTTCACGGTTGATAAGCTCGAAGAGAGCCCGATCAAACCCCCGCCTGAAGCGCTCGCGAAGATGAGAACCGATGGGGTCGAGCAACAGAAGGCAGTTTCGCAACAGGTCGGCAATGTATTTAAGGCCGTTGTCAGTCACTTCTTTGGGGTGGCGTTCCTGGCCGCGTTGTGTTTACTCGGAATACTGGCATTCGGTGGGCGGATGCATTACTGGCAGACGTATGCAGTCGTTGCATATATAAGTTTGCCATTTACGATCATACAGAAGGGAATTAGTTTCATTATTCTCTATCTGAAATCGCCGGACGATATCCATCCGATACTGCATCAGGAGTCGCTGGTGTACGACAACCTGGGCTTGCTGGTAGCTGCCAAAGACCATCCCGTAATCTTTGTGATTGCGACCTCAATCGGGATTCTTTCGTTCTATCGACTGTGGCTAACTGCCACTGGATTGCGTGAAGGGGGCTACAAGGTTAGCTCATCGCAAGCCTGGGGCGTGTCCATTACGCTGTTTGTGATCTTCCTGTTGTTTGGAATGGCGATCGCAGCGATCTTCCCGGGATTCTTGTCGTAAGAGAGCTGGAGTCAGTACCATTTGCGTAAGCGAATGGGATCAGGCGGCGACTTTAGTTATTCAAGGACTTCCTGATCCCATCCGATGGTACTGACTTCTTTATTCGTATCTGAGCGATTCGATTGGATCCAGCCGGGCGGCCTTCCATGCCGGCCACAGACCGAAGATCATGCCGATGCCCACGCTGGCGAAGAAGCCGGCTATCGGCGCCCACAGCGGCACGTAAGACGGCATAATTAGTTTCACGATTAACGATCCCAACCAACCAAGAGCCAGGCCCACGAAACCACCGAAGCCGGTCAGCGTCATGGCTTCGATCAAAAACTGCCAAAGGATATCTTTGCGCCGCGCGCCGATTGCCTTGCGCACACCGATTTCACGAGTGCGCTCAGTCACCGACACCAGCATGATGTTCATCACCCCGATGCCGCCGACCATCAGCCCCACTGATGAAATGGCCACCATGGCGATCGCCACGCCGCCCGTGATTGCGTGGAAAGTATTAATCAGGTTTTCGGTTGTTTCGATACCAAAGTTGTCAGGTTTGCCGAACGGAACTTGCCGGCGCACGCGCAGCAAATCGGTGACCTGATCCATGGCCTCGCGCATCAGGCCCGGCCGGGCTACGGCCAGCACATAGACGTCGTCGGAATTCGGTTTCAGTTTGCGCGCGACGTTGTACGGCATATAGATCACGTTGTTTTGATCGTCGCTGCCGCCACTGAATAAGAACTGCTCGCGCGGTTGTAGCACGCCGACAACCCGATACTCCTCCGAACCAATCTTGATCGTCTCGTCGACGGGCCGGCCGAACTTGAAGAAGTCCTCAGCCACTTTCGAGCCGATTACGCAGACGTTAGCGTTGGTATCGTTTTCAAACTGAGAGAAAAAGCGACCCTCGGAAATAATCTGCGTGCCGGCCTTTTCAAAATCAGGAAGGGTTCCCTGCAAAGCAACTGAGGCGGAAGTTTTGCCGCCACCGCTGACCATGATTTTCTGGCCGAAGAAATTGTTGGTGATTTCGAGGAAGGGAACGGCAACTTCCACGGTCGGCAGCTTGGAAAGCGCAATCGCATCATCGTAAGTCAGGTTCTTTCGCATGCGCTCTTCGCGTGAGAGGCGGCCCACGTGAATACCCGGATTATATTTACTGATGTACATCGAGCGCGTGCCGAAGGATTCAACCTCTTTGGTGAATGCCGTGTCGATACCGCTGATAATCGAGGCAATCAGCATCACCGTCACGACCCCAATGATCACTCCGATGATGGTCAGGAACGAGCGCATCTTGTTGGCGCGCAAAGTAGCCAGGGCCAACCAAAGATTTTCCAGGATATCCGAGCGGAATATTTTCATCAGGTCACCTCACGTCTAAGAACCAGAAACTGAGAATTTCAAATTTCAAATTTCAAAATTTGAAATCCACTTAAGCCTCAGAGCGCAGCGCTTCAATCGGATCCAAACGCGCTGCTTTCCAGGCCGGCACAATTCCGGAAATGATTCCCATCCCACCCGAAGCAGCCAGCGCTCCAATGATGGCAAAAATCGAAAGATAAGTGGGGAAGAAAGTAGCCGTAACAACTTTGCCTACAACCCAGGCCAGAAGTATTCCCACGGCGCCTCCGATTGTCGCCAGGGTGACTGCTTCAAACAGAAATTGCTTCAGGATGTCCAGCTTGCGGGCTCCCAGCGATTTGCGCAGCCCGATCTCTTTGGTCCTCTCGGTGACAGACACGAGCATGAAATTCAAGATCACGATTGCCCCCACCACGAGCGCGATAAAAGG